>Ga0065721_10004497_pt1 | contig 49771 bp, 55 predicted proteins | sample Mesricmetagenome_FD_59108 | JGI IMG/M metagenome (GOLD analysis project Ga0065721, IMG submission 59108) | Mesophilic microbial community from rice straw/compost enrichment Sample: eDNA_1 v2 (version 2) | ecosystem: Engineered > Solid waste > Grass > Composting > Bioreactor | place: USA: Davis...
CATCCCGCCAGGTTGACCGTCTCCAGGATCTCGAGGTCGCGCACTGGTCGATCCTCGCCGACGGCCGGTTCGACACGCTCTATGCCGAGCGGTCCATCATTCTCACCGAACTCCGCCAGCGCATCGGTCTCGACGTCGGCTGCTCGATCGGCGGACAGGCGCTCGTGCTCGAGCACCTCGTCCGCCGCCTCGTCACCGAGAGCCGCGGCGGCTTCCTGGGCCTTGGCGGCTCACGTGTCGAGCGGGAAGCGCTCGCCGAGAACCTCGTCGCCCTCGTCAAGGCCGTGCTCCTCGACATAGACGTCCAGGTCACCCAGCGCCTGCGCGACCAGGCCCGCGCGATGAAGGCCGCCCAGGACGCCGAGATCGAGGCGATCCGTGCCGGCTTCGCCGAAAAGTTCGGCGCCGCGATCTCCCGCCTCGCCGCCGGCGATCTCGATTGCCGGGTCGAGGAAAACGACAACGAGCCCGATGGCGAGATCGCGCGTGAGTTCAACGCGGCAATCTCCGCGCTTGCCTCGCTCGTCGCCGCCGCGCGCGACGGGGTCGGCCGCGCCGGTGACGCCGTCGCGCAGATGTTTAGCGAGGCGGCCGATCTCGGNTCGGCGCTCGACACGGCCGGCGAGACGNTGTCGGGCGATCATCGCCAGCTCATGGAAATTTCCGGCCGCATTCGCCAGTCGGCCGAGGGCGCCCGCACCGCCGAGGAGGTGATCTCGGTCGCTCGCGCCTCGGCCGAGCAGAGCGACCGGATCGTCGAGCGCGCCATCGCCGCCATGGCCGGCGTCGAGCAGTCGGCCGAACAGATCGGCCGCATCATCGGCGTCATCGATGAAATTGCCTTCCAGACCAACCTGCTTGCCCTCAATGCCGGCATCGAGGCCGCACGCGCCGGCGATGCCGGCCGTGGCTTCGCCGTCGTCGCTTCCGAGGTTCGCGCGCTCGCGCAGCGCTCCGCCGACGCCGCCAACGAGATCAAGGACCTCGTCGCGGGCGCCAAGGGGGAAGTCGGCCGCGGCGTCGATCTCGTCGGCGAGACGCGCGCGGCCATCAGCGATCTCGTCGCCCAGGTCAACCGGATCAACGAGGCCGTCAGCGGCGTCAGCGCCTCGGCGCTCGCCCAGGCCGAGGTNGTCGACACCGCCGCCGCCTCGATCGGGCGTGTGGCCGGTGAGCTTTCCGTCGAGCGCCGCCGCGCCGCCGGCATCGGCGAGACGGGCAATGATCTGCAATTCGTCATTNCCGAGCTCGGGGAGAAGGTNCGCTTTTATCGAGAGGCCCGCGCGGCGGGCTTCGAGCGGGTCGAGATCAGCCGCCAGACGGACGGTGGAACNGGATCGGGGGAAAGGCCGTCGATGCGGCCGACCTATGCGGGGACGGGACGATGACCCGCTCTCCGGCCATGGCCGTCATGTCGCCGACGGCTTTCGTACCGGTAGGGGAATAGACAATGGTCGAACGTGATGCGCCGCCTCACATCCTCAAGCTTCCGGCGGTACTCGATCTCAACGCGGCTAGCCGCCTCCATGAGCAGGTGCTCGCGCTGAAGGACAGGGACGTCGCCGTCGACGCATCGGAGGTCACGCGCGTCGGCACCCAGTGCATTCAGATCCTGCTTTCGGCGGTACGCAGCTGGCGGGCGATGGATATGACCTTCTCGGTGAACCAGGCGTCCGACGCCTTCGCAAAGACCCTCCAGCTGCTGGGCATTGCAGACGAGGAAATGATTCCAATGGAGATCGTGCAATGAAGAAGAAAGTCTTGACGGTGGATGACTCCCGCACCATCCGCAACATGCTTCTCGTGACACTGAACAATGCCGGCTTCGAGACCGTCCAGGCCGAAGACGGGATCGAGGGTCTCGAGGTGCTCGAGGAATCCAACCCCGACGTCATCGTCACCGACATCAACATGCCCCGCCTCGACGGCTTCGGCTTCATCGAGGGNGTGCGCCAGAACGAGAAGTACCGGGCGATCCCGATCCTNGTCCTGACGACCGAGAGCGATCCGGAAAAGAAGAACCGGGCGCGCGANGCCGGTGCGACGGGNTGGATNGTCAAGCCCTTCGATCCGACNAAACTGATCGCAGCAATCGAGCGGGTCACCGCCTGACAGGACCAGTCACATGGATATGAACGAAATCAAGGAGATCTTTTTCCAGGAGTGCGAGGAGCAGCTCGCCGAACTGGAGACGGGTCTGCTTGCGCTCAATGACGGGGATACGGATCCCGAGACGGTCAACGCCGTGTTCCGCGCGGTTCACTCGATCAAGGGTGGCGCCGGAGCCTTCGGTCTCGACGATCTCGTGTCGTTCGCCCACGTCTTCGAGACGACTCTTGATTGTCTTCGATCCAACAAGCTCGACGCGAGCTCGGAACTGCTCAAGTGCATGCTGAAATCGGCGGACGTGCTCGCCGACCTGACGGCCGCCGCGCGCGACGGCGGATCGGTCGACCCCGCCCGCTCGAGCGCGCTCGTGGCCGAGCTCGCCGCCTTTGCCAACGGCACCGCTGTCGCGGCGCCGTCTGCGCCCGTGGCCGCTGCTCCGGTTGCCGCAGCTCCCGCTCCCACGGATGACAGCGGCTTCCAGCCCATCCCGTTCTCGTTCGACGATTTCGGCGACGAGGGCGACGAGGCGCCTGCCGCGACGGAAAAGGCCGACGATCTCCCGGTCTACACCGTCCGCTTCAAGCCGCGNTCCGACCTCTACGCCAAGGGCAACGAGGCGGTTNTNCTCCTGCGCGATCTCGCCAAGCTCGGCACNATGAAGGTCCATTGCGAGCATGGCGACCTGCCGTCGATCGACCAGATCGATCCGGAAGGCGCCTATTTTTCCTGGACCATCGAGATCCGNACGGCGGCGACCGAGGCCGATATCCGCGCCGTGTTCGAATTCGCCGAATGGGACTGCCAGCTCGATGTGATCCCCGGCCCGAGCCAGATCGATCTCGCNGCCAACGATCCCGAGGACGCGCTGCCGATGGCGCCGGTGCCGTTCGATCTTTCGCTCCTCGANGAGGAGCCCGCGGCGATCGCGGAAGCCAAGGCNCCCGCCGAAGAANCCGCCGCTGCACCCNCGCCCCAGCCGGCTGCGCCGCCGCTCCGCGTCGTTGCCGAGACGCCNTCCCTTGCCGGAGAGACCGGCGCTCCCGATCTGCCGCTTGCCGCCCGCGCGCTTGCCGACAACGAGCGCTCGCAGAGCGCCGCGCAGGTTGCCGCCGTCCCGGCCGCGCCGCAGACGATCCGCGTCGACCTCGACCGCGTCGACCGTCTCATCAACCTCGTCGGTGAGCTCGTCATCAACCAGGCCATGCTTGCGCAGAGCGTCGTCGAGAACGAGACGAGCGGCACCTCCGCCATCAATCTCGGCCTCGAGGAGCTGCAGCAGCTCACCCGCGAGATCCAGGATTCGGTGATGGCGATCCGCGCCCAGCCGGTCAAACCCGTGTTCCAGCGCATGTCGCGCATCGTGCGCGAGATCGCCGACATGACCGGCAAGACGGTGCGTCTCGTCACAGAGGGCGAGAACACCGAGGTCGACAAGACCGTCATCGACAAGCTCGCCGAGCCGCTCACCCACATGATCCGAAACGCGGTCGACCACGGCCTCGAAACGCCGGAAAGGCGCATTGCCGCCGGCAAGAATCCGGAAGGGGTGCTGAGGCTCACCGCCAAGCACCGCTCCGGCCGCATCGTCATCGAGATCGCCGACGACGGCGCAGGCATCAACCGCGAGCGCGTTCGCAAGAAGGCGATCGACAACGGCCTCATCACCGCAGACCAGAACCTGAGCGAGGAGGAGATCGACAACCTGATCTTCCATCCCGGCTTCTCGACGGCGGAGAAGGTGTCCGACATTTCCGGCCGCGGCGTCGGCATGGACGTGGTCAAGCGCTCGATCCAGTCGCTCGGCGGCCGCATCACCATCTCCTCGAAGCCGGGCCAGGGCTCGGTCTTCACGATGAGTCTGCCGCTGACGCTCGCCGTGCTCGACGGCATGGTCGTCACCGTCGCCAACCAGACGCTGGTCGTGCCGCTGACGGCAATCGTCGAGACGCTGCAGCCCGAGGCGGAGCACATCCACTCCTTCGGCGCCAATCAGCGCCTGATCGCCATCCGCGAGACCTTCTGCCCGCTCGTCGATGTCGGCCACATCCTCAACTACCGCGAGGAGCCGGCCAACCCGATCGAGGGTGTGGCGCTGCTCGTCGAGAGCGAGGGCGGCGGTCAGCGCGCCCTCATGGTCGACGCCATCCAGGGCCAGCGCCAGGTCGTCATCAAGTCGCTTGAGGCGAACTACACGAGCGTGCGCGGCATCGCGGCCGCCACCATCCTCGGCGACGGTCGCGTCGCGCTCATCCTCGACGTCGACGCGGTGGTTGCGGCTTCCCGCGGCCAGCCGTTGCGGCAGGAAATGGCTCTGGCGGGGTAGGTCGCGACATGTGGCTTCGTAGATGTGAGTTCAACGGGTTCGGGACGGGAGGCGCCGAATGAGCGCCGCCGCTGCCATCCTGTCCGCCGGCAGCCCGGACGATTGCCTCGTCACCGGCGAGTACCCGCTGACACGGCGCGATCTGTCCGAGATCGCCAGCATGATCTATTCCGACGCGGGCATCGCGCTCAACGAGACTAAGGCCTCGCTCGTCTATTCGCGCCTGTCGAAGCGGCTGCGCCAGATCGGCCTTCGCTCCTTCCGCGATTATTGCGAATTCATCTCGACCGGCGACGGCGCGGCCGAACGGCGCGAGATGCTGTCGGCGCTGACGACGAACTTCACCAAGTTCTTCCGCGAGAACCACCATTTCGAGCACCTTCGCGCCGAGGTCCTGCCCGGGCTCGTCGCCCGCGCCAAGGCGGGCGGTCGCGTGCGCATCTGGTCGGCCGGCTGCTCGGACGGACAGGAGCCCTACTCGATCGCGTTGACGGTGCTGCAGAGCCTGCCCGAGGCGGCCTCGCTCGACTTCAAGATCCTCGCCACCGACATCGACCCGAAGATCCTGGCCCAGGCCAAGGCCGGGGTCTACGACGACAGCGCGCTTGAGGCGGTCGATCCGAACGCGCGCAAGCAGCTGTTCTCGAAGGTGGCCGAGCGCAAGTACCGCATCGTCGACAAGGTGAAGGCGCTGATCACCTTCCGCGAACTGAACCTGATGGCGCCCTGGCCCTTCAAGGGGCCGTTCGATGTCATCTTCTGCCGCAACGTCGCCATCTACTTCGACGAGCCGACCCAGTCGCGCATCTGGCTGCGCTTCTCCGAGATGCTGCCGGCCGGCGGCCATCTCTACATCGGGCATTCGGAACGCCTTTGGGGCGAAGCCAAGGACCGCTTCGACAATATCGGCATCACCACCTACCGCTATCGGGGAGGGAAGGATCGTAAATGAGCACCAAGGCGCGCGTTCTCGTCGTCGACGATTCTCCGACCATGCGGGGGCTGATCAAGGCCGTCCTGCGCTCGGATCCCGACATCGAGGTCATCGGCGAGGCCGGCGATGCGATGGAAGCGCGCGCCGCGATCAAGCAGCTCAATCCCGACGTCATCACCCTCGACGTCGAGATGCCGAACATGAACGGCCTCGAGTTCCTCGAGAAGATCATGCAGTTGAGGCCCATGCCCGTCATCATGGTCTCTACGCTGACGCATCGCGGCGCCCAGGCGACGCTCGCCGCGCTCGAGATCGGCGCCTTCGACTGCGTCGGCAAGCCGCTTCCCGGCGACCGCACGCCTTTCGGCACGCTCGCCGAGATCGTCAAGGCGGCCGCGCGGTCGCAGCGCCACAAGCAATATGGCGCGGCGGCGCCTGCAACGCCGGCGGCTCCTTCCACGGTCAGCAATTACGTGCCCGCCCGCAAGATCATCGGCATCGGTGCATCGACCGGTGGCGTCGAGGCGCTGATCACGGTGCTGAAGTCGTTCCCGCCGAACTGCCCGCCGACCGTGATCACACAGCACATGCCACCGGCCTTCACGAAGAGCTTTGCAGAGCGGCTCAACCGCCTCTGCCCGCCGCAGGTCAAGGAGGCCGAGGATGGCGACCGGCTCGAGATCGGCCGCGTCTATCTTGCGCCCGGCGGCGAGCGGCACCTCGAGGTCGCCAATCCGCTTGCGCCCGTCTGCCGGCTGGTCGAGGGGCCGAACGTCAACGGCCACAGGCCGTCGGTCGACGTGTTGTTCAACTCTCTCGCCAAGCTGGCTGGCAACAAGGCGGTCGGCGTGATTCTGACCGGAATGGGTCAGGACGGCGCCCAGGGTCTGCTGCGCATGCGGCAGGCCGGGGCGATTACCATCGGACAGAACGAGAAGACGTGCGTGGTCTACGGCATGCCGCGGGTCGCCCACGAACTCGGAGCCGTGTCCGTTCAACTACCACTCAACGCAATCGGGGAAGAGATTCTTAAATCTACAGTCTCCTGCAAAGATAGGGTCGCGTGATGTCCATAGCCGAAAAGATCAAAGTCCTCATCGTTGACGACCAGGTGACGAGCCGTCTCCTCTTGGGCGACGCGTTGACGCAGCTTGGATTCAAGCAGATCACCGTGGCGGGCGATGGCGAGCAGGGGCTCAAGATCATGACCCAGCAGCCGCACCATCTCGTCATTTCCGACTTCAACATGCCGCGCATGGACGGCCTTGGCCTGCTCCAGGGCATTCGCAGCAATCCGGCCACCAAGCGCGCCGCCTTCATCATGCTGACCGCGCAGGGAGACCGCGCGCTGGTGCAGAAGGCTGCCGCGCTGGGCGCCAACAACGTGCTCGCCAAGCCCTTCACCATCGAGAAGATGAAGGCGGCAATTGAGGCCGTGTTCGGAGCGTTGAAGTGAATCTTGAAGTCCAGGCCCGGCGCATTCACGTCATACAGGGTGAGTACAAGGTTTCGAACGACCCCAATGTGGTGCTCTGCACCATCCTGGGATCGTGCGTGGCCGCCTGTATGCGCGATCCGGTGGCGGGCGTGGGCGGCATGAACCATTTCCTTCTTCCCGGCAATGCCGGCAACAATGGCGGCGAGGCGACGCGCTACGGCGTCCACCTCATGGAGCTTCTCATCAACGGCCTGCTCAAGGCCGGCGCGCGTCGCGACCGGCTGGAAGCCAAGATCATCGGCGGGGCGAAGACCATCGCGGCCTTTTCCAATGTCGGCGAGCAGAATGCCCGCTTCGCCGAGCAGTTCCTGAAGGACGAAGGCATCCGGATCGTCGGCCAGAACACCGGCGGCGATGTCGGCCGCAAGCTCGAATACTGGCCGGTCAGCGGCCGTGCGCGCCATTATCCGCTGACGGGCGCCGAAACGCAGAAGACCGTGGCCATGGAACAGGCGCAGCCGAAGCCCGCTGCCCAGAAGTCCGTGGACACGTCGATCGAATTCTTTTGAGGAGTGCCGACGGCATGACGAAACAGACGCATCCGCCGGCCGCCGGGGACGAAGACCCGCTCTTCGACGTGCTCGGGCGCGTCTCGAGCGAGCTTCGCGACGTGGCGCTTCTGATCGAGAGGCTTGAGCCCATGCTCTCCAGCGGGCGCTCGACCGAGTATCTCGAATCGCCCGAGCACATGCGCATCATGCAGGGTATCGACCTCGCCGTTCAGAAGGCGCGGGGGCTTGCCACCTTCATCGACAGCGTTAGCGACGAGCTCGAGGTCAGCCAGATCGTCGACATCTCGACGGCGCTGAGCCTCATCACGCTCGAGGACATGAAACGCCGGCTGCGGGCGCGCGTGCAGACGCAGCCTTCCGCCGACGTCTACCAGCACGCATCGGGAGATCTGGAGTTCTTCTAGGCTCCGGCCCCGCCGTGGTCAGACCGCCTGCCCGCCGGACCGGCTCGCCGTTTCCGGCCACCTTCCCGCGCGGCGACCACCCTCGCACAAGTTTCACTGCCTAGTCTGGCATGGCGGCACCTGTTGCCGGAGGGTGAATCTCTGAGCGCGGATACAGAATGAATCTGTTGAACCAGCTTTCCCAGATCGGGAAAAACCTCGCGGCCTTGGGGCAGGCAAGGCTCATGGCTCTCGCGGGAGTCGGCGTCCTGTCCGTCGTGCTCATCATCGCCGCGGCCGTCTATCTCAACAAGCCGACGCGCGAGACGCTCTATATCGGCCTGTCCGTCGAGGACGTGAGCCAGATCTCGCAGGTTCTCGCCGAAGCCAACATCGATTTTGCCACCGGGACCGACGGCTCCAGCATCACCGTCCCCGCCGGGCTGACGGGACGCGCCCGCATGCTCCTGGCCGAGCGCGGCCTGCCGTCCTCCGGCACGTCCGGCTACGAGCTTTTCGACAAGGTCGGCTCGCTCGGGCTGACCAGCTTCATGCAGGAAATCACGCGCGTACGCGCGCTCGAGGGCGAGATCGCCCGCACCGTCCAGGCGATCAACGGAATCAGCGCCGCGCGCGTCCACATCGTCATGGCCGACCGCGGCAATTTCCGTCGCGGCGAGCAGAAGCCCTCCGCCTCCGTCATGGTGCGCACCTCCACCCAGGTCGGCCCCAAGGTCGCCCAGTCGATCCGTCATCTCGTCGCCTCGTCGGTTCCGGGCCTGAGCGTCGACGACGTCACCGTACTCGACGCCACCGGCCAGCTCCTCGCCTCCGGCGACGATTTTGCCAATTCCAACCTCAACCGCTCGCTGAACGTCGTGCAGATGGTCGAGAGCGAGGTCGAGAGCAACATCAACAAGGCGCTCGCGCCCTTCCTCGGCGTGGAAAACTTCCGCGCCAGCGTCAACGCCACGGTCAACACCGACACGCAGCAGATCCAGGAGACGATCTTCGATCCCGAATCGCGGGTCGAGCGGTCGACCCGCATCACGCGCGAGAACCAGTCCTCGAACGAATCGGCCACCAACGCGCCTTCGACCGTCGAGCAGAACATCCCCGACCAGGCGCCGCCGACCACTGCCGCCGGCCCGAAGTCGAGCGACCAGGCCGAGCGCAAGGAAGAGCAGACGAACTACGAGATCAACCAGAAGATCATCTCGACCGCCCGCAACAGCTATCAGGTCGAGAAGCTGTCGATCGCCGTCGTCGTCAACAAGGCGCGCATCGCCACGGTGCTCGGCGGCGACCCGACCTCGGAGCAGATCGACGCCTACGTCGCCCAGCTGCAGCAGATCGTCAACGCCGCCGCCGGCATCAACAATACGCGCGGCGACGTGGCGACGATCACGACGATGGACTTCCTGTCGAGCGAGCTCCTGACCGCCGAGGCGGCGCAGCCGGGCGTCATGGATGCGCTGCGCACCCATCTCGGCACGATCATCAACGCCATCGCCTTCGTCGCGGTCGCAGCCCTTCTGATCCTCTTCGGCTTCCGCCCGCTGCTCGGCGCCGCCGGCTTCGGCCGAAAGAGCGCGTCGGAGGAGATGCTCGCCGCGCCGGACGACATCGGCCTCGACTTGCCGGACTTCTCGCCGCAATCGATCGGCGGCCCCGGCGGGGTTCCGGTCGAGGGCTTCGGCGCCGATTTCGGCTTCAGTGCCGACGACGCCAGCGATCTCCTCGAATTCGAGGAGACCGATACCTTCAACCGTCGCGTCAAGGAAGGTCCGGAGCGGCGGCTGGCGCGCATGGTCGAGATCAACGAGGAACGCGCGGCGAAGATCTTGCGCAAGTGGGCGATCGAAGAGGCGGCCTGATGCTCCACGGAGCTTTGGACGGTCCGGGCTACCGGGCCGCCGGCCCGAGTTGAAATCGTTTCGAAGCGGGCGATCTCCTGTCATCGTCCCGACAGGGCGGCATTTTCCTTCGGTCCCCTCACTTCGTTTTGAACGCGGTCACGACGTAAAATTTTCGGTTTTCGCCAATACGAAATCGGTTGTGCCGCTACAGCACCTCCCCCAAGAGTGCCTAGAGGCTTCCTGCAAGCAGATATTTCGGCAGCTTCTGTCCGGAAAACGCGAGTTGCTGCGGCTTTCATGCAGCTTCTGATATATTTGCGCCCGATGATTTCGCCATCCGATCCTGGCGGGAATCGCCCGTGAGATGATTCGAGGTCCGAAGCGAAGAAACCGGGAATGTAAAGTCCTAGATAAAAGCGATGGTTTTTTGGCCGCACCTCGTGGAAACTCGCAATACCGAACTGATTCGGAACGGATTTGTTGAGAGGTCGGACGGCACAATCGGCTTCGGCGAAGCGGCAACGGGGGTTGGAAGTTCAGCGTTAGCGTCGTTTCGCCAGATCAATTTTGCCAGACCGGTGGGGGTTGGGGACATCCTGCTAGGGGATGTAGGAGCGCGGCTGGTAACGTGATCAAGCGTGGGGAATTTCTCGAATCTCTTCGCCGGAAGCGTGAATGCGGGCAATTGTCCTCCGGCATGGACATCATCTGCGCCTATGCGGACGCAAGGCATTATCTGGTTGCCAGATACGATCTCCATTCCGACAAGCAGCTCGAATTCGTCGTCAGCTCGGACTGGCCCTTTGATCTCGTCAGAACCCTGGGCACGTCGCTTGTCGGTTCGCATGCGCGCAACAGCGAGCTGCGCCGCTGCCTCTCGGCGTTCGAGCCTTCCTTCATCGAGGCGCCGGACACGATCNCGGTCCCGGCCAATCTCTCGCGGCGCGTCTGCCTCATTCCCTACAATGCCGGCGAGGCGCGCCTCCTGCTTCTGCTCCTGTTCGACGAGGGGGTATTCCTCTCGCACGACCGGCTGCGCGACGTTGCCGTCGCCTGTGCCTACCATACCGCTCATTTCCCGGAACTGATCGGGCGTTCGGGCGTCGTCGCCGACCTGACGGACCGGGAGATCGAGTGCCTGTCTTGGATCGGCGAGGGCAAGACCAGCGACGAGATCGCCCTCATCATCGGCATCTCGCGCAACACCGTGAACAATTACATCACCAGCATCATGAACAAGACGGGCGCGCGGACGAGGTCCGAAGCGGTCGCATTCGCGATCCGCAACCAGATCATATGAGGTGAGGGCGATGGCGATCTCGAACAGCGTAATGGCAGGTCGTATCGATGACAGACATCCGGCGATCTCGCCGATCGCCGGCTCGCTGGTCGACCTCTATCCCCGGCTGACCGCGATGCAGAACCTGCTTGGCGCCGAGGCCTTTGCCGTGATGGCGGCGCGCACGACGACGGCGATCAATCCCGGGGCCCTGTCGGTCATCCTCGAAGGCCCGCCGCGCGCCGGCGGTTCGCAGATCTCCTCCAGCCTCGGTGAATACTCCGCCTTCTTCCTCTCGCATCTCCGCTCGTCGCCATTTCCGCTCCGCATCGAGAATACCTCGATCGTCGCCATCGACGTCGGCGCGCTCGACGAGAAAAGCATCATGCCGGAAAACGGCGCGGCAACGGTCGCCTTCCCCGTGCAGCTCGGCGCCATGGGCAACGGCTACACGGTCTTTGCCGGCGTACGCACGCCGCTCGCCGCCGAGATCCTGATCGACCTGCATCGCAAGTCGCTCGGCATCATGCGCGAGGCCCTGAAGCTCGAATACAATTCGATCGGCCTCAACGACGCGCTGAACGAGCGCGAGATCGAGTGCCTGCAGATGGTCGGCGACGGCATGAAGAGCGAGGCGATCGGCGAGAAGCTCGGCCTCTCCGTCCACACGGTCAACGCCTATCTCGGCTCGGCGACGACCAAGCTCGACGCCGTCAACCGCATCCAGGCGATCGCCAAGGCGATCCGGCTCGGTCTGATCGGGTAAGGTAGAGGCGCCGCGGCTCGCTCAGGCGGCGGCGGAATGGCCCGGCATGGCGAGTGCGGCAGGGATCGGCCGATAGGCGGCTTCTCGCAGCGACTCGGCGAGGAACGCGGTGTTCGCATCCGGATCGTCGCCGGGCGCGTCGAAGACGATGTGGTCGATCTCGACGCCGGCGCGGTCGTCCTCGAGCGTGAGGCGCGTGTAGATCGTCACGCCCCTTGGCCGGATCTCGAGATCGAGCACCACCCGCGCTTCGCCGCTCCAGTCGAGCGTGTAGTCGCCGCCGATGCCCAGCCGGACCGTGCCCGGCAGGAAGAAGAGCTCCGCCGCCGAGGCGACGACGTCGGAGAGGTCGCCGTAGCGCTCGAACCGGAGCATCGCGATCAGGTCGGCGACTTCCATCAGCCGCAACTCGCTGGCAATCGGCCAGATGGCGTCTCCGACGATTTTCTCGCGATCCTTGGCGTGGGGATTGGCTTTCATCTCGATCTGCCCGGGTTCCTGGAGTTCGACGAATAGACGCGGTGAACGAGCTCGGCCACGGCCTTGTAGAACACCTCGGGAATGAAGCTATCCACCGAGACTTGCGCAAACATGGATCGGGCGAGGGGCGGATCCTCGAAGACCGGTACGCCGTGGCTTTCGGCCACTTCCCTGATCCTCAGGGCGATGAGGTCGACGCCCTTGGCGACGACGACCGGCGCGCCGGTCTCGCCCGGCACGTAGCGCAGCGCCACGGCATAGTGCGTCGGGTTGGCGATGACGAGCGTGGCGCGCGGCACCTGCGCCATCATGCGCCGGCGCGCGCGGTCGCGGGCGAGCGAGCGCTGGCGCGCTTTCAGGATCGGGTCGCCGTCGGACTGCTTGACCTCGTCCTTGATCTCCTGGCGCGTCATCTTCAGGTCGGTGTTCCAGGTGTAGCGCGTCCACAGGAGGTCGAGCACCGCGAGCACGGCGGTGGCGACGAGAACGACCGTGATGATCTTGCCGGCGAGCCGCGCCATTTCGCCGGCAATGGCGTTCGGATCGCGGAACATGTCGATGAGCACGCCGAAATAGTCGTATTTCAGCGCGGAGGCGATGATTGCGGAGACGACGATGATCTTGAAGATCGACTTGGCGAACTCGACGAAACCCTTGAGGCTGTAGATGCGCTTGAACCCCTTCATCGGCGAGATGCGCTCGAGCTTGGGCTGGACGCGGTCGAGGACGGGGCTCGGCATGTTCTGCAGCACGGAGGCGCCGATGCCGAAGGTCATCATCAGCGCGAAGGCCGGCAGGAGGATGCCGCCGGCCACCATGAAGAGGTGGTGGAACAAGTGGGTGGCGTCGCCGGCCGTGGTCAGGCGGTAATCGTCCGCCTTTTCGAACACGTCGCGCAGGGATTCGGTGAACGGCGCCGAGGCGCCCGGCAGGAAGAAGACGAGATAGACGAGCGTCGCCATGGCCGAGGCGAAGATCGGCACCTCGCGGGAGAAGGGAATGTTGCCCTTGTCGACCGCGTCGCGGAGCTTCTTCTCCGTCGGTTGCTCTGTTTTGCTTTCCTTGTCGCTTTCCTCCGCCATCCGGGCCTACCGATCAGGCGGCCCTGGATGCGGTGTCGCCCTCTTCGCGCAGCGTGATCTGGCCGAGGCCGGCGAGACGGATTGCCTCCTGCGAGATCGTGCGCCGTGCGATGGCGATGTCGCGCGGATTGATGCCGGTGTCGCCGGTGGCGAGGTCGGATTCGATGATGCGGCGCTGGCGCACGCCCAGCGCCGACAGGACCGATTCGCGCAAGGGCTCGTCGGTGCCGCGCAGCGCCAGCGTGATGACGTCGCTGGAAATGTCGTTGAAGAGCATGACGCGGCTGCGCTGCGGCATCGTCTGGATGTCGTCGAAGAGGAAGATGCGCGGACGCACCTTCTCGGCGGAGGTCTTGCTGACCGTCTCGAGCGCGCCGAGGAGGGATTCGACCTCCGGCTTCGGCAGCTCGTTCATGATGTCGGCGACCTTGGCGGTGCCGGTGCTCGCCTTCTCCGCTTCCACCGACAGGACCAGCTCGCGCACCCGCTCCTCGATGATCTCGGCGGCGCGGGGATTGACCTTCTTCATGTTGACGGCGCGATTGAGGATGTCGACGCGCAGAGCCTCGGGCAGCTTCAGGAGCGTCTTGCCGGCAAAGCCCGAGGGCAGCATCGAGACGATATAGGCCGCCGTCTGCGGATGCTCCTTCTGGAGATATTCCCCGATCATCTGCGGATCGGCCTCCTGCAGGCGATCCCAGATCGAGGTCTCGAGGCTCTGGAACTGGGTGCGGCGGCCGAGCAGGCCGTCGACCTCGTCGGGCGGCAGACCTTCCTCGAGGATGCTCTCCATCGCCTTGGCGTTGTCCATCAGGCCCGCGCCCTCGCTGAACAGGTCCTCGAACTCGTTGACGAGCTCGATCAGTTCCTGCGGAGGGATGGTGCGGAGCGTCTGCGCCTTCTTGATGATGATCTGCAGCTCTTCGTGCTCGAAGAATTTCAGAAGCTTGCCTGCAACCGGCTTGCCCATGGCGAGCANGATGGCGGCTGCCTTTTCCGGGGCGGTGAGACCGGTGCCCGATGCCTGCGGTTCGACGTCGGCAAAAGCGTCCATGTCAGGCGCCCTTCTTTGCAGGAGCTCCGATGACTTCGATCATGCGCACGCCGAAGCGGGTCTCGTCGGTGTCGAGCACGGTGATCTCGCCGCGGCCGATCATCTTGCCGTTGACCATGATGTCGACGGGTTCGCCGATCTTGCGGTCGAGCGCGATCGTCGCGCCTTCGGACAGTTCCATCAGCGAGGAGACCGCCATGCGGCTCCTGCCGAGAATGATCTGGACGTCGACCGGGATGTCGAGGACGAGCTCCATGCGCGAAACCTGGCCGGTCGCGCCGGGCGTCATGCCCGCGCTCGCCCCGCCCATCTCCGAGAAGGAGGGCGCGGTCGCGCCGAAATCCGACGTAGTCGCGAAGTCGGTCGCGCCGCCGCCGAAATCGGAGCCGAAATCGCCGGCGCCGAAGTCGCCNCCGNCGAAATCGCCGCCCGTTGCGGCCATTCCGTCGAACGTTTCACNATCGCCTGACGCNGTNTCGGGGAAATCCGAGCCGAAATCGGAACTGAACGCCTGTACGCCACCCATCGTGTCNAAGTCCTCGCCGCCGGCCAGCGGAAGNTCGCCCGCGTCCATCTTCAGGACGTCGCGGAGGCCGTCGACCGCCTGGTCGATGTCGACGTCCTGCGGAGCGTCGAGATCGAGTCCGGTCTCGAGATCGTCTATCGCCTTTTCCTTCGCCATGACCCCTTATCCCGTTTCAAGCTTGCCCGGACCCTGTGCCCACCATCAGGCGAGGTCATTCCGCCAGGTGTCGTCGACGACGACCGGCGCCTCGATGCGCACCATGTAGCGCTGGCCGGAGCGGCCCAGGGCGCAGGTGTAGAGATCGCGTCCGGCGGCACCGAGCGTCACCCGGGTCTCGCCGACATCGGCGAAGGCGAGGACGTCTCCCGGCTGCAGCCGGCTGATCTCGTCGAATTTCAGCGGCTCGAGCGCGATTCGTGCCTCGAGTTGCACCTCGGAGCGCACCACCCGCTGGCTCAGGCGCTCCGACCATTCCGACGTCTCCGCCGACGCGCCCCTCTTCACCTCGGCCTGGTTCAGGCTTTTGGTTCTCAGGAGCGTCGCCTGGTCGAGAAACAGATAGAGCGGCGCGGAAAGCGGTCCGAATTCCAGATCGAAGCCGATGGCCGCGGCGTGGAAATCGCCGATCGGGTCGTCCTGGGCTTCCGGAACGACGGATTCCGGCTTCGACACGCCGGCACGCACCTTGGGGTCGCTCGTCACCGCGCCCTTCAGGGCATCGTTGAACTGCTCGAAGATCACCAGCGACATGTCGAGCTCGATGTCCGAGAGCGGCCGGCGCATGATGCTCATCGATTCGGTGTCGGCATTGCCCAGCAGGCATTCGACGAGCGCGATGACCACCGAGGCGTCGCAGAGATAGGAAATGTCGAGCGACCAGTCGCGGATCGTGCCGGTGCAATAGGCGCTGCCGGCACTCATCTCCGCGAGGAGTTCGCGGCGGCGGCCGCCGCGTATCTCGCCCGGCCTGACGGCGATCTCGAGGCCGGTCACCTTCTCGAGCGCCGCCTCGAAGGCAGGCCCGATTGCGGCCTGGAACCGGCGGCCGGCGGCCTCGACCTCGGCTGCCGTGCCGAGCTTGCCGGTCATGCGATCGACCAGGAGCGAAAGCCCCGCAGGTCGGCCGGGCGTGTCGATCTGGTCCTGGCGTTCGGCTGTCGCGTTCATTGCCTTACGCCGCCTTCGCTTCGCCGCCGCCGCCCGGGTTCATCATCTCCTGCTCGACCGCGTCGATCGACGGGCGCTCGTAGGAGGAGATGGTCTTGCGGCCGTGCTCGAGCGCCACCTGCGGCACCGAGCCGTTCATGTAGGCGATCAGGGTCTGCTTGACGATGACGTAGAGGCGGTTCTGCTTGGTGCGGACCACCTTTATGTTGTTGGCGAGCGGCGAGAACACCGAATAGGACAGGAACACGCCGAGCATGGTGCCGACCAGCGCGGCGCCGATCAGGCCGCCGAGCACTTCCGGCGATTCGTTGATCGCCGCCATCGCCTTGATGACGCCGAGCACGGCCGCCACGATCCCGATCGCCGGGCAGGCTTCCGACATGGTCACCATGGCGTGGTAGCTCTTCAGCCGATCGTGGGTGATCGTCTGGATCTCCTCNTCCATCAGCGCCTCGATNTCGTGCGGGCGGGCATTGCCGATGATGATGAGGCGGACGTAGTCGCAGATNAACGCGGTCAGTTCCTTGTTCNTCAGGACGGTGGGCGCCGCCTTGAACAGTTCCGATTCTTCCGGATTGTCGATGTGGCTCTCGATCTCGTTGCGCGACTTGGTCCGAAGATCGCGCATCAGCGCGTAGAGGATGCCAAGCGTGTCGAGATACTGGCGCTCCTTCGGAACCGCGTATCTGAACGCCTCTCCGAGCGCCTTGCCGGTGTCTTTGATCGTCTTGATCGGGTTCGACATGATGAACCCGCCGATCGCCGCGCCGCCGATGATCATGAGCTCGAACGGCTGCATGAGCACCTCGATATGGCCACCCATGGCCATGTAGCCGCCGAGGATACAGCCGAGGGTGATCACCAAACCGATAAGTATGTTCATCGTGAAGGACCGTTTGTCGTTTTCGTCCTTCTGCCTAAGCCGTCAGGCTTGTGTGAAGCTGAATCCCACCCTCTCGTAACCATACCATTTCATTCGAAAGCCTCGCGCAAGCAATTCGCCATAATACGGGACAGAAGGCNGGGAGCTCGCGCCGCGAGGCCGTTGCGCGGGCCTGTGGCGAGCAGACGAGCGAGAAGGTGCTGCCTTGATTTCCACCTATCTGAGCTACCAGATCATCGCCCGCGATATCGGCAAGTCGATCGACCGCGTCGCCAGGGAGCCGATGGTCGAGCGCGAGACGGCCTACTATCTGTCGAAGATCGGCGACATCAAGTCGGTGGACGACCTCATGGCCGACCATCGCCTCTATGCCTATGCGATGAAGGCGCACGGGCTCGAGGAGATGACCTACGCCAAGGCCTTCATGCGCAAGGTGTTCGAAGGCGGGCCNGACGGCTTTGCCGGNGATCTCACCGATCCCAAATACAAGNCGCTCGCCACCACCTTCAACTTCAAGGCGTTCGGCGCAGCCACCACTTCCTTCGACCGCGCCCAGAAGGGTACCGTCGACAAGTACATGCGCCAGACGCTGGAGGAGGAGGCGGGCAACGACGACACCGGCGTGCGCCTCGCGCTCTATTTCAGCCGGACCATGCCCGCCATCGCCGCCTCCTATCAGGGCGTCGGCGAGGAAAAGGCGCTCCGCCAGATCGCCTACAACATTCTCGGCGACGAGGCGCTCTACAAGGTCGTGCGCACCGCCTTCAATCTGCCGGACGAGCTCGCCGGCACCAATGTCGACCGTCAGGCCGAACTGCTTGTCTCGCGCCTCGAGATCGAGGATTTCATCGATCCGCAGAGGCTCGACAAGTTCCTGCAGCGCTTCACCGCGCTCTGGGACGTCGCCAACAATGCCGCCCAATTGAATTCGAGCATGGTCCTGTCGTCGTCTTCCGGCTTCGACATCTCGCCGGACCTGATGCTCGAGATTAACAACCTGAAACTTGGAGGACGCTGATGCAGCAGCCTCTCTACGTCGCGCTGTCCGCCCAGGTCGCGCTCGAGAAGCGAATGGTGACGCTTGCCGATAACGTCGCCAATGCCAACACGACCGGCTTCCGCGCCACCGAGGTCAAGTTCCACGAGGTCCTGGCGAACACGGGCCAGGCCAATGTCGCCTACGTCAACGAGGGTGAGGACTACCTCTCCACCCGGGCAGGCGGGATGCGCAACACCGGCAACCAGTTCGACTTCGCCATCGAAGGCGACGCCTGGTTCCAGGTGCAGACGCCGAACGGCAATATGCTGACCCGCGACGGCCGCTTCTCGATGACGCCCAACGGCGAGCTCGTCAACATCGACGGCTATCCCGTTCTCGACGTCGCCGGCGCGCCGATCCAGCTCAATCCGGTCGCCGAGACGCTGAAGGCGGGCAAGGATGGCGGTCTCGTCCAGAACGGCATCCGCGTCGGCCAGATCGGGCTCTTCACCGCCGACCTGACGCAGGGCTACCATCGCCTCGGCTCGCTCGGCATCGTTCCGGTCGCCGGCATCGAGCCGCTGGTCGACGAACCCAATGTCGGGATGATGCAGGGCTTCCTCGAGGAATCGAACGTCAATGCGATCTCCGAGATGAGCACGCTCATCATGATCTCTCGCGCCTTCGAAAACGCCTCGATCCTGATCCGCGACACCGAGGAAAGCCTCAAGGAGGCGATCCGCACCCTCGGCAATGGCCGGTGACAATGGATACGGCCGTCATCGCTGACCGGCGCGCCCGGAGCCGGCCGTGACCGCGGGCGGCGCGCTCGCCGTCATGGCCGCAAAGGTGCAAACCTTCTCGCGGCCCGAGCGGCTTCTTGACGTTTCCGGCACCATCACCGCGGTCGCGGCCGGCCGCTACACGGTCACCGGCCTTTCGCGCCACGTGCGCCTCGGCGATTTCGTCGAGCTGCGCGACGGCGCGTCCGTGCGTCTTGCCGAAGTGGTCCGGCTCGATCCCGAGGAGATCGTCGTCTGCCCCATCGATGCTGCGTCCGGCGAGAAGTCGGCGATGATCGGCGAGGCGGTGTGGCGGCGCGGCACCTTCGCGCTGGCGCCGGACGCGTCCTGGTGCGGCCGCACCATCGACGCGCTCGGTCGTCCCGTCGACGGCCGCGGGCCGCTCGCCGAGGGCACGGTCTACCGCTCGATCAACTCGACCCCGCCGCGATCCATGGCGCGCGACCGCGTCGCCGCCCCGATCCGCACCGGCATCCGCGTCGTCGATATCTTCACGCCGCTCTGCCGCGGCCAGCGCCTCGGCGTCTTCGCCGGCTCCGGCGTCGGCAAGTCGACGCTCCTCTCCATGTTCGCCCGCGCGGCCGATTTCGACCGCGCCGTCGTGGCGCTTGTCGGCGAGCGCGGTCGCGAGGTACGCGAATTCATCGAGGATACGCTCGGCACGAACATGGCCAAGACCGTCGCCGTCGTCGCCACCAGCGACGAGAGCCCGATGCTGAGAAAGATGGCGCCGCTCACCGCCGTCACGATCGCCGAGCATTTCCGCGACCAGGGCGAGAACGTACTTCTCGTCGTCGACAGCCTTACCCGCTTCGCCCATGCGCTTCGCGAGATCGGCATGGCGTCCGGCGAGCCGCCGGTGGCGCGCGGTTATCCGGCCTCGGTCTTCACCGCGCTGCCGGGTCTGCTCGAACGCGCCGGGCCGGGACCCGTCGGCAAGGGCTCGATCACCGCGATCGTCTCCATCCTCGTCGACGGCGACAACCACAACGACCCGATCGCCGATTCGGCGCGCGGTATCCTCGACGGCCATCTCGTCCTCGATCGCGCGCTCGCCGACGAGGGCCGCTATCCGCCGGTCAATCCGCTGACCTCGATCTCGCGTCTCGCCCGCAAGGCCTGGCGCGGCGACGAGGAAAAGCTGGTGATGCGGCTCAAGAGCCTGATCCACCGCTACGAGGAGACGCGCGACCTGCGGCTCATCGGCGGCTACCGTCCCGGCAGCGATCCCGAGCTCGACATGGCGATCAAGCAAACGCCGGTAATTTACGAAATTTTGCGACAAACGCCGGATAGTGCGCCCAGCGCCGACGCCTTCGCCGAACTGGCGGAGGCGATGAAGGCGGCCGCCGGCATCGCCGGCGCGCAGGCGCAAAGGAGGACCTGACAGATGGATCTGCCGGACGAGGCGGAATTCGAAAGCCAGCCCAAGGCAAAGCGGGGCAATGGCGACCGCATCTTTGGCGTGATCGGCTTCGCGCTGGCGACGACGGCCGCGTTCTTCCCGTGGTACGTGTTCTTCAACCAGGAGAGCTTCGGGGTCAATCCGATGCCGTGGACGAGCACCCGCGATCTGCCGGAGACGCGTGGCCGCCCGGTCGTCTCGGTCTCCCCGGCCGCGATCCCCGACGAGAAGGGCGAGGCGCCGCTGCCGGCGGATTTCGACCCGATCACGACGGCGACCGTGTCCACCCTAGGCACCGAGACCGCCTCCGGCAACCAGTCTCCGGCCGAATCGAACCCGCAGCAGACCTATCCGGGCCGCGCGCGCTACCATCTCCTCCACGTCGCCAACGGCCGCGCGCTGATCGAGGATTCCTCGGGTATGTACATCGTGCGCGTCGGCTCGGTCCTGCCCGACAACAGCCGGCTTGCGACCATGGAAAAGCGCGACGGAAAATGGGTGATCGTCACCTCGACGGGCGAGGTCATCTCCGACTGATCGGCGGCGTGCGCCGACCGCAAGTTACGCACAAGATTGCATCCCTAGTTTCGGCTGCACAGGACGGAGATCCCCATGCAGCCGATCCAGCTTTTCCAACTCACCTCGAAGCAGGCCCACTGGCTCACGGTCCGCCAGACGGTGGTGGCGGGCAACATCGCCAATGCCAACACGCCCGGCTATGCCGCGCGTGACGTGGCGGCGTTCGACGCGGTGCTCCAGGAAACCGGCGCCCGCATGGCGGCAACCCATGCCGCCCACTTCACCGAGGATCCGATCCGCAATTCCGTGTCCGACAGCAGCGTCGCCGACGGCCTCGAGATCCTGCCTTCGGGCAATTCCGTCGCGCTTCCGGACGAACTCGCCAAGACGTCCGAGATCAAGCGCATGTACGAAATCAACGCCGGCATCGTGAAGACCTTCAACCGCATGATGCTCCTGACCGTGAGGCGCTGACCGTGGCTGATCCGCTCATCGTTTCGTCGAAGATCGCGGCTTCGGGCCTGAAGGCCCAGGAGACGCGGCTCCGTATCGTCTCGGAAAACCTTGCCAACGCCCAGTCGACGGGNCTCACCCCGGGCTCCGACCCTTATCGCCGCAAGACGATCGGNTTCTCCGCCGAGCTCGACCGGGTGAACGGCGCCGCCATGGTGCGCATNGCCCGCCTCTCGGAAGACCCGTCCGAGTTCAACATCGAATACGATCCCGGCAACCCGGCTGCCGACGAGAAGGGCATGGTCAAGACGCCGAACGTCAACATGCTGATCGAACTCGCCGACATGCGCGAGGCCAACCGGTCCTACGAGGCCAATCTTCAAACCATCAAGCAGACGCGCGAGCTCATCTCGATGACGCTCGATCTCCTGAGGTCCAACTAATGATCAATCTCATCGGCGGCGTTCCCGGNATCGTCACNGAGGTCGCCTCGGCGGCCGCGCAGGCGACCGGCATCGGCGGCGCAGTCACCGGCGGCCGCGCCACGCAGTCCTCCTTCGCCGACGTGCTCCAGTCGATGGGCACCCAGGTCGTCGACAATCTGCGCCAGGCCGAGAAACAGTCTTTCATGGCCGTCATGGGCGAGGCGGACACCCGTGAGGTGGTCGATGCCCTGATGACGGCCGAGCAGTCGTTGCAGACCGCGATCGCCGTGCGTGACAAGCTCGTCACCGCCTATCTCGACATCACGCGCATGCAGATCTGAGGAAAGACTCCATGAAAGCCCTGTCCATCGCCGCCACCGGCATGAATGCCCAGCAGCTCAACCTGGAAGTCATCGCCAACAACGTCGCCAACATCAACACGACCGGCTTCAAGCGTGCCCGCGCCGAATTCGCCGACCTCCTCTACCAGGTCGAGCGGAACCAGGGCGTGCCGAACTCCGCCAACCAGGCGATCGTGCCGGAAGGCGCCCATATCGGCCTCGGCGTCAAGACCGCCGCCGTGCGCAACCTGCACATCCAGGGCTCGCTGATCGGCACGTCCAACAAGCTCGACCTCGCGCTGATCGGCCGCGGCTGGTTCCAGATCGAGGACGCGGCCGGCAACACGCTCTACACCCGCGCCGGCGCCTTCAACACCAATGCCGAAGGGGAGCTCGTCACCATCGACGGCTACCGCGTCGTTCCCGGCATCATCTTCCCGGAAGACACGACCGAGGTCATCGTCAGCCGCTCGGGCCAGGTTTTCGCGCGCCAGGGCAACAATGCGGAAATGACGGAACTCGGCCAGCTCACGGTTGCCAACTTCGTCAACGAGGCCGGCCTCGAGCCGCTCGGCAACAACCTGTTCCGCCAGACGCCGGCCTCGGGCGCACCGATCGTCGGTGCGCCCGACGATCCGGGCTTCGCCCACATCCAGCAGGGCTATCTCGAAGCCTCCAACGTCGATCCGGTCAAGGAAATCACCGACCTGATCTCCGCCCAGCGCGCCTATGAGATGAACTCGAAGATCATCCAGGCCGCCGACGAGATGGCGTCCGTCGTCTCCAAGAACCTGAGGTAAGGAGGCGCGCGGGCAGACATGACGTTTTCCCGGACGAGAATGGGACTGGCGGCCGGCCTCGCAATGGCGATGTCGGCCTTCTGGCTCTCCGCCGCAACGGCTGCCGACGGCGAGAGCGCCGTCGTGCCGCAGCGCACGATCTATCCCGGCGAGACCATCACGCCGGAGATGCTGCGCGTCGTCCCCGTGCTCAATCCCAACATCGCCAGCGGCTATGCGAGCGACGTCGCCGAGGTGGCTGGCCTCGTCAGCACCCGCACGCTGCTTCCGGGCCGCACCATTCCCGTCGGCGCGCTGCGCGAGGCCTGGGCGGTGCAGCGCGGCGGCAAGGTTTCGCTTGTCTTCGCCGCGGGCAATCTCGTCATCACCGCGCAGGGAACGCCGCTCGAGAACGCTGCGGTGGGCGACCTCGTGCGCGTGCGCAACGTCGAATCCGGCCTCGTCGTCTCCGGCACCGTGATGGACGACCGCTCCGTCCGCGTGGTGACGAAATGAGCCGCGTCACCCGCCTCGTCCGTCTCGGGACGGCGGTCTTCGCCGCCCTCGTTTGCGTCGCCACGGCGGTTCCTGCCTCCGCCGCCTCGCGCATCAAGGACATCGCCTCGCTCCAGGCCGGGCGCGACAACCAGCTCATCGGCTACGGGCTCGTTGTCGGCCTCCAGGGCACCGGCGACAGCCTGCGCAACTCGCCCTTCACCGAGCAGTCGCTCAGGGCGATGCTGCAGAATCTCGGCATCTCGACGGAGGGCGGCGCGACCCGCGCCAACAACGTCGCCGCCGTCATCGTCACCGCCAACCTGCCGCCCTTCGCCTCGATCGGTTCGCGCATCGACGTCTCCGTCTCGGCGCTCGGCGATGCGACCTCGCTGCGCGGCGGCACGCTCGTCATGACTTCGCTCTCCGGCGCNGACGGNCAGGTCTATGCCGTGGCGCAGGGCTCGGTCATCGTCTCGGGCATCAGCGCCGCCGGCGACGCGGCGAGCCTGCAGCAGGGGGTCACGACATCCGGCCGGCTTCCGGGCGGCGCCATTATCGAGCGCGAGATCCCGGCGAAGTTTAAGGACGTCCAGGGCCTCGTCTACCAGCTCCGCAACCCGGATTTCACCACGGCCGTCGGCATCGCCGACGTCATCAATTCTTATTCCACCAGCCGCTACGGCATGGCGATCGCCGAGGCGCGCGATTCCACGACGATCGGCGTGCGCAAGCCGCCCAAGGCGGATCTCGCCCGGCTGATGGCCGAACTCGAAGGCCTCGTCGTCGAGACCGATTCGCCGGCCCGCGTCGTCGTCAACGAGCGCACCGGCACCATCGTCATCGGCAACGACGTGCGCATCTCGCAGGTCGCCGTCAGCCACGGCACCCTGACCGTCAAGGTCAACGAGACGCCGACCGTCGTCCAGCCGGCGCCGTTCTCGCGCGGGGTCACCGCGATCGAGCCGCTCACTGACATTACGGCTGGCGTCGAGGGCGGGCAGGTCGCCATCATCGACGGTCCCGACCTGCGGACGCTGGTCGCCGGACTCAATTCCATCGGCGTCAAGCCGGACGGGATCATCGCCATCCTCCAAGGCATCAAGTCTGCCGGCGCCCTGCAAGCCGAACTGGTGCTGCAATGAGCGCGGCTGGACTGATGCAGCGTATCGCCCGGCCGCAGGCCTTCGTGCTCGCGCTGGCGCTTGCCTCGGCCGCAATCGCGCCGGTGGCGTGGGCGCAGCAGGTTCCGGATGCTCCGCCGGACGGGTTGACGGAAGAGATCAAGGCCTATTGCGCCAATATCGCCGACGCCGCGCGCGACCAGCGCTACCTGCGCCAGACGAAGGAGCTGCAGGATTTGCAGAGCCAGGTCGACGAGCGCATCAGGGTGCTCGAACAGCGCCGCGACGAGTATCGCGAATGGATGACGAAGCGAGAGGAGTTCCTGAAGGTCGCCGAGACCACGCTCCTCGACATCTACAAGAAAATGCGGCCGGACGCGGCCGCCCGGCAGCTCGAACTGGTCAATCCCGAAGTCGCTGCGGCGATCGTGATGAAGCTCAATTCGCGCCTCGCCAGCCAGATCCTCAACGAAATGGCTGCAGACAAGGCCGCCGGCCTCGCCAGCATCATCGCGGACGCCGCGTCGAAAGATCTTCCGAGAGAACCGTCATGACCAGATCCGCGCTCGTCCCCGTCCTCTGCGTCCTGACGTTGTCCGGCTGCGCCTCGCAGACGATGAAGGAAATCGGCCGGGCGCCGGAAATGAGCCCCGTTGGCTCCGGTCTCGCCTATTCCCAGACGCCGCAGATGGCGATGTATCCCAAGCAGCCGCCGCAGCGCACCAGCACCTTCTCGCTGTGGGACGACCGGCAGTCCAAGCTCTTCACCGACGCGCGCGCCAACGCCATCGGCGACATCCTGACCGTCGACCTGAAGATCGACGACAGGGCGAGCTTCGACAACAAGACCGACCGCAGCCGCAAGAATTCCAGCGGCATCAACGCGGCGATTTCCATCCCGACCTTCGGCGTGGAGGGCGACGGCGACATCGGCTTCGGCTCCGACACCTCGACGCAGGGGCAGGGCACGACCAAGCGTTCCGAGAAACTGACGCTCAAGATCGCCGCGGTCGTCACCGGCATCCTCGAGAACGGCAACCTCGTCATCAGCGGCTCGCAGGAAGTGCGCGTCAATCACGAGTTGCGCATCCTCAACATCGCGGGGATCGTTCGCCCCCGCGATGTCGACGCCAACAACACCGTGGCCTATGACAAGATCGCCGAGGCCCGCGTCTCCTATGGCGGGCGCGGCCGCCTGACCGAAGTGCAGCAGCCTCCCGTCGGCCAGCAGCTCGTCGACATCATCTCGCCGATCTGACGGAACACACGCCATGATGGAAGCGGTCGAGGCCGAGGCAGACAACAAGGGCAGGGTGAAGGGGCTGATCCTCACGATCGCCGCCATCCTTCTCGTTTCGATCGTCGGTGCCGGCGGCGGCTGGGTCGTGGGCGGCATGCTCGCGCCGCTGACCGTCGATCCGGCCGAGGAGGCGGCCAAGGCCGCCGAAGCCGCCGGCCGCGACAAGAGGGAGAAGGAGAACGCGCTCGCGACGGCGCGGCCGACCCTGCTGCCGCTTGATCCGATCATGACGAATCTGTCATACCCGTCGGACAACTGGATCCGCATCGAGGTCTCGCTCGAGTTTCGCGACCAGGTGGATGTGAGGCTCGCCGAGGTGGTCAACGAGGACATCCTGGCCTACCTGCGCACCGTCTCGTTGCAGCAGATCGAAGGCCCCCGCGGCTTCCAGTATCTCAGGGAAGACCTTGTCGAGCGTGCCCGCCTGCGTTCGGAAGGCAAGGTGACCGACGTCATCTTCAGGACCTTTGTGATCGAATGATCCGCTTTCTGACGCTGCTGGCCGTCTTCATGGCCGTGTCCGGCCCGGCCGCGGCGCAGGGCCTCGACAGCATCCTCCAGGGCCCGATCGACGGTTCGGCGGCAAGCTGGATCGTGCGGGTCTTCGGGCTCCTGACGGTCCTGTCGCTCGCGCCCGGCATCCTGATCATGGTGACGAGCTTCCCGCGCTTCATCATCGCGTTCTCGATCCTGCGCGCAGGCATCGGCATGCAGTCGACGCCTGCGAACATGATCCTGGTCAGCCTCTCCCTGTTCATGACCTTCTACGTCATGGCGCCCACTTTCGACCGGGCGTGGCAGGAAGGCATCAACCCACTGATCGAGGACCGGATCACCGAGGAGCAGGCGGTCGGCCTCATCGCCGATCCCTTCCGCGACTTCATGCTCGTCAACACCCGGCCGAAGGATCTCGCGCTCTTCGTCGATCTCGCCGCCGAGCGCGGCCAGGCGACCGAGACGGCGGGCAAGGTCGACATGCGGGTGCTGATCCCCGCCTTCATGATCTCCGAGATCCGGCGCGGCTTCGAGATCGGTTTCCTCGTTGTCCTGCCCTTCCTTGTGATCGATCTGGTGGTCGCCACCATCACCATGTCCATGGGCATGATGATGCTGCCGCCGACGGCGATCTCGCTGCCGTTCAAGATCCTCTTCTTCGTGCTGATCGACGGCTGGAACCTCCTCGTCGGCAGCCTCGTCCGATCCTTCACCTGACCCTGTCGCAACGGCCTTGCCCGTGCGCCTGAATGGCCCTTCGGAACGTCGGCTCTGACGGCTCTTCTGGCGTTTACGATGCATTAACTGTGTTTGAATTCATTGCTTTTTTCGCTTCGAATTAATGAAATCGAAAGCGGTGGATGGGATGTTGATCCCGACATGACGGACAGGTTCCCTTCGTGAAGCAAGCAGGGTTCCATAGGCATGAAGCCGACCGTCATCACCGGTGAGTAAAGCAGTCCGGTATGTCCCTCAAATGTACTGAGTAACCAGGGACAATCCCCAATGACGAGCATCATGACGAACTCCTCCGCAATGGCAGCTCTCGCTACCTTGCGGTCCATCAGCGCCGACATGGACACCACGCAGGCCCGCATCTCGTCGGGCTACCGCGTCGGTTCGGCCGCCGACAACTCGGCCTACTGGTCCATCGCCACCACCATGCGGTCGGACAACAAGGCGCTCTCGACCGTCCAGGACGCCCTGGGCCTCGGTGCAGCCAAGGTTGACACCGCCTATACCGGCATGAATTCGGCCCTCGAGGTCGTTTCCGAAATCAAGGCCAAGCTGGTGGCCGCCCGCGAACCGGGCGTCGACAAGACCAAGATCGACAAGGAACTGACCGAGCTGAAGAACCAGCTCGTCTCGATCTCCGAATCGGCCTCGTTCTCCGGCGAAAACTGGCTTAACAACACGGGCACCGCTGCGGCCGGCACCAAGAATATCGTCGGCGGCTTCAACCGCGACGGCAACGGCAAGGTGACCCTCACCACCCTCGACATCGACGCCTCGAGCCTGACGCTGATCGGCGCCGGCAACGAAAGCCTCGGCATCCTGACCAAGGATATCGACGCCAACGCGCTCGATCCGGCCTCGACCTCGACGACGGCCCGCAACTACTACCTGATCGACACCGGTTCGACGACCGGCACGCAGGCTTCCGGTACGCAGATCTCGCTGTCTGCCACCACCACGGACGCCGACGTCGAGGACATGATCCGCGTCGTCGACTCGATCTTCACGCAGATGACCGACGCCGCCTCCAACCTCGGCGCCGTCAACAAGCGCATCTCCATGCAGGAAGACTTCGTGTCCAACCTGCGGAGCTCGATCGAGAAGGGCATCGGCCGCCTCGTCGACGCCAACATGAACGAGGAATCGACGCGGCTGAAGGCCCTGCAGGTCCAGCAGCAGCTCGGCATCCAGGCGCTTTCGATCGCCAACTCGAACAGCCAGAACGTCCTCTCGCTCTTCCGCTGATCGGACGTAGACGGACCATCCACTCTCACCTGGAGACGAAAGGCGCCGGGGCCGACAGCCCCGGCGCCTTTCCGCATCAACGGATGGCAAAAATCCAGGGAAAGTTCGTATTAAGAGTTTGGAAATTTTTACTTAAATCTTCGGTAACCTTAATCGTTCACCTTACCGGTCAATCAGTGACGGGTCGCGCGTACGACAGATGTCGACAGTGACGGGCATGATGCCTGGCCGTCATAACCGGTATTAGTAATCCGGTATGCCCATGTATCACGTAAAGGGGCTTACCCATGACCAGTATCATGACCAATTCTTCTGCAATGGCTGCTCTCGCGACCTTGCGCTCCATCAACAACGACATGAGCGTTACTCAGGAACGCATCTCGTCGGGCTACCGCGTCGGTTCGGCCGCGGACAACTCGGCCTACTGGTCCATCGCCACGACCATGCGGTCGGACAACAAGGCGCTGTCGACCGTCCAGGACGCCCTCGGCCTCGGCGCCGCCAAGGTCGACGTTGCCTATACCGGGATGAAGTCGGCCATCGACGTCGTCTCCGAAATCAAGGCCAAGCTGCTTGCTGCCCGCGAACCGGGCGTCGACAAGACCAAGATCAACAAGGAGCTGACCGAGCTGAAGAACCAGCTCGTCTCGATCTCCGAATCGGCTACCTTCTCCGGTGAGAACTGGCTGAACAACACGCTCGCCACGGCTGCGACCGACAAGGAAATCGTTGGCGGCTTCAACCGTGACGTCAACGGTCTCGTCTCGATCACCACGCTGACGGTCAACGTCTCGTCGATCACCCTGATCGGTGCCTCGAACGAAAGCCTCGGCCTCCTGACCAAGGATATCGACGCCAACGCGCTCGATCCCGAATCCACCTCGACGACGGCCCGCAACTACTACCTGATCGACACCGGCTCGACCACCGGCACGCCCTCGTCGGGCACGCAGATCGAGCTCACGGCCACGACCAGCGATGCCGACGTGACCGACATGCTCCGCGTCGTCGACTCGATCTTCAGCCAGATGACGGACGCCGCCTCCAACCTCGGTGCGGTCAACCTGCGCATCAAGATGCAGGAAGACTTCGTCGAGAGCCTGATGGACTCGATCGACTCCGGCATCGGCCGCCTCGTCGATGCCGACATGAACGAGGAATCGACGCGGCTGAAGGCCCTGCAGACCCAGCAGCAGCTCGGCATCCAGGCGCTCTCGATCGCCAACTCCAACGCCCAGAACATCCTCTCGCTCTTCCGCTAAGCGACAGGATCCGGCCTCCGCGCCGGACTGGAGACCTGATCGGCCGCGTTCTTCGGAACGCGGCCGTATTCGTTTTCCGGCCACCCGCACGCCGCCCGGTTGAAAATTAACGAGCGGGAACTTCCCGTTAACCCGCGATTAACCATGCCGCTTTAGATGTTGGTAACCAACGGCGATCCGGCGCGCCCCAACTCTGAACGCGAGCCGGTTTGCATGATGCGAGAGCGCCGTTACCGGACAGGCCGGTATCCCCGAGGGCAATTTTAGGGGTTTTCCCATGTCGAGCATCATGACCAACACCGCGGCCATGGCCGCGCTGCAGACCTTGCGCACCATCAATTCCGAAATGGAGACCACGCAGAACCGCGTCTCCTCCGGCTATCGCGTCGAATCCGCCGCCGACAACGCCGCCTACTGGTCGATCGCCACCACGATGCGGTCGGACAACAAGGCGCTGTCGACCGTCAAGGACGCTCTCGGCCTCGGCGCCGCCAAGATCGATATCGCCTACACCGCGATGAATTCCGCGATCGATGTCGTCTCCGAGATCAAGGCCAAGCTCGTCGCCTCGCGCGAGCCCGGCGTCGACAAGACGAAGATCAACAAGGAACTGACGGAGCTGAAGAACCAGCTCGTCTCGATTTCCGGCTCGGCCTCCTTCTCCGGCGAGAACTGGCTGAACAACGAGACCACCACGGCAGCCGGCACCAAGTCGGTGGTCGGCGGCTTCAACCGCGACGTCAACGGCAAGGTGTCCATCACCACGCTCGACGTCTCCGTCACCAGCCTGACGCTGATCGGCGCCGCCAACGAGAGCCTCGGCATCCTGACCCGCGACGTCGACGCCGACGCGCTGCTCGCCACGCCGACGGGCACCGCGCAGAACTTCTTCCTGATCGACACCGGCTCGACCACCGGCACCCCGGCTTCGGGCACGGAGATCAAGCTCTCCGCGACGACGTCCGACGCCGACGTCGAAGCGATGATCCGCGTCGTCGACTCGATCTTCAGCGACATGACGGACGCCGCCTCCAATCTCGGCGCGATCAAGAAGCGCGTGTCGATGCAGGAGGACTTCGTCGCCAACCTGATGGACTCGATCGATCAGGGCATTGGCCGCCTCGTCGATGCCGACATGAATGAGGAATCGACGCGATTGAAAGCCCTGCAGACCCAGCAACAGCTCGGCATCCAGGCGCTCTCCATCGCCAACACCAACTCCCAGAACATCCTCTCGCTGTTCAGGCAGTAAACGTCGCCGCGCCGCCTGGCCGCTTGAAACTCTGCCGTGCCGCCGGTCATCGGTCATGGTGGATCAGTGGGCCGCACCAAATTGCCCTTGGTGCGGTCCACGCCGTTCATGTTCGCACAAGTTTTGCCCCCTAGGTTTGACGGAGCGCAGCGCGGTGTTTGCCGGGTGTCGGTCCGGGATTGGGAAAGCGGGACGGGCGGTCCGGAGCCAGCGCCGTGCCGCTGACGGACAAAACCCGAGGCGTCGACGAGTGAACCGGGGACGAGAATGACTGCAGCGCTGGCGCACTTCCTACCGGAATTCGATCTTGGCGGCCGACGGCCGGCACGCGACATGCGTCCCGACATGCCGCCCCGTCCGGCAGGAATCGATCCGGCTCTGGTCGAGGAGATGTGCCGCGAGGCGGCCGAGCGCGCCCGCGCCGAGGCGGTCGCCGAGATGACGGCACAGCACGAGGCGGATCGTGCCGCCCTCCTTGATCGTCACCGCACCGAGCTCGAGATTCTCAGGGCCGAGATGGCGATGCTCGCTGCCGACGCCGTTCCCGCCGCCGTCGAGGCGCGCGCGGGGGCCATTGCCGAGGGCGTCGCAGCCGACGTCGCCAGGGTCCTTGCGCCGATCGTCGAGCAGGCCGTCGTCTCCCGGATGGTATCCGCGCTCGCAAACGAGATCCGCGCCGCCTGTTCGCTCGAAAGCGCCGAGGCGATCCACGCCTCCGGCCCGCGCTCCCTCGTCGATGCGCTGCGCGACAAGCTGGGCGAGGCGGGCGCGAGGGTCACCCTCGCCGAGACTGACGGGCCCGAAATCGTCGTCACCATGGACCGGGCCCGCTGGTCCACGCGGCTCCAGGCCTGGTCCGGGGAACTGGCGGAGGCGCTGCGGTGAGCGACGCGGTCCACCATGGCAAGAACGAGATCATCATCGTCCGGCGCCGCGGCACCGGCGAGGACGGGCATCATACGGGTGCCTGGAAGATCGCCTACGCCGACTTCATGACGGCCATGATGGCCTTCTTCCTCGTCATGTGGCTGATCAACGCCGCCAATGAGGAGACCAAGGCCGCCGTCGCCAGCTATTTCAACCCGATCAAGCTTACCGACGAGCGGCCGACCGACAAGGGCATCAAGCAGGTCGGCAACACCCAGGACGGTGAGCAGAGTGCGCCGCGGTCCACCGTCAAGGGCGATGACGGGCAGACCGGCGATTCCGCCGAGTCCGGCGACCAGCAGAACTCGACCGCCGGCGAGAAGACGGACTATTCCGAGGCGGACTATTTCAAGGATCCCTATGCCGTCCTCGCCGAGATCGCGCAGGAAACCGGCAAGCAGATGAACGTTTCGGATGCCGGGGAGGGTGGCGCCCAGACCTCCGGCCCGGCCACCGGCGCCTCGGGCGGCGACGCCTATCGCGATCCGTTCGATCCCGATTTCTGGTCGAAGGCGATCGACGAGGACAGGAAGGCGATCGAGGACAGCCAGGCCCTGATCAAGCACGACCGCCAGGCCGCGCCGAAGGGCGACGCCGCCGAGCGCACCGCCGACACGGACGGCTCCGGCCGACAGGTTGCCGATACCGGCAAGCCCGCCGAGGTGGCGGGCGCCGAGGGCGCGATGACCGCCGACGGCAGGCCGGCCGAGAGCCAGGCCGAGGCGCTGCGCCGCGAACTGGCGGCGGCGCTCAGCGACGGCGCCGCCGGCAAGCTCGCCGAAGGCCTGACCGTGATGCCGGCCGAGGGCGGGCTCCTCGTCTCGATCACCGACAACCTCAATTTCGGCATGTTCCGCATCGGCTCAGCCGTGCCGGAGCGGGATCTGGTCGTCGCCATGGAGCGCATCGGCAAGGCGCTCGCCGGCCGCCCGGGCCGCATCTCGATCCGCGGCTACACCGACGCGCGCCCCTTCACCAACGGCACCGACGACAACTGGCGCCTGTCGACGGCGCGCGCCCATTCCGCCTATTTCATGCTCGTGCGCGGCGGCATTCCGGAGGAGCGCATCGTCCAGCTCAGCGGCTTTGCCGACCGTCGTCCGAAGGACCCGACCGATCCGTATGCAGAGGTCAATCGCCGCATCGAGATCCTGCTCGAGGCGGATGGAGGGTGAGGTGGCGAAGGCCTACCGCAAAGGCGCGCTGACGACGACCGCCCTTCTGGCGGTTTTCGCACTCTGCGCCGCAGGTCCCGCCCGCGCCGAGGAAGCGGTCCATCCTCCGGCGGAGACGGTGGGTGAGACCGTCGCCAACGCGCCCTCCGGCGAGCCTCAATCCGCAGTCGTGGCCTCCGATGAGCCAGAGAACCGGGCGCAGTCGGCAGCCGACGACCGGATGCGCAGCCTCGAGCCCTATCAGCTCGTCCGCTCGCTCCAGTTCGTCCAGGATGCGGTCGTCGCCGGCGACCATTCGGCCATGGAGATGCAGCGCTATCTCCTCGGCGTCATCGATGAGCGGCTGCGCGCGGCCGACCAGCGCGTCTTCGACGATCCGCGCAACGTCGATGCTGCGCTCGTCTACGCGATGAGCGGCGGCAATCCGGCGACCCTCGATCTCCTCGCCATCCGCGACCGCTTCGGCAATTTCGACAGCGAGGTGACGACCGTGCTGCGCGCCTATCTGGAAGGCCGCGCCGCGACGACCAAGACCTCGCTCGAGGAACTCGTCAAGATCTACCGCAACGAGGCGATCGCCCCCTACCTGACGCTGATCGCGGCCAACGTGACGGCGGGGATGAACGAGGAGGCGTCGCTCGATCTCTTCGACTGGGCGCGGCTGACCGCGCCCGGCACGCTGGTCGAGGAATCGGCGCTGCGCCGTTCGCTGCTGATCTCCTCGAAGAAGGGGCTGATCGAGAAGGCCGTGCACTATGCGAGCCTTTACGCCCGCCGCTTCATCAACTCGCCCTATGCCGGCCAGTATGCCGACCTCCTCGTCGATCTCGTCGTCTCGCATCACGAGGCGATGGGCACGGAGAAGCTGCAACACGTCCTCTCTTTCATGGATGACCCGCGAAAACGCGAGGTCTATCTGCGGATCTCGCGCCGTGCGGCGATCGCCGGCAACAAGGAGCTCGCCCTCTTCGCTGCCGGACAGGCCGAAGCGCTGACGGATGCGGGCGACCCGACGCCGGGCATCCTCGCCGACTTCTATTCCAGCCTCGCAGACGTCACTTCGGGCCATGTCGACCAGGTCGCCCGCGCGCTCGACGGCATCCCTGAGGCCAGTCTCTCGGGGCGCGACGCCGCACTGAAGAATGCCGCCCGCCTCATCGCCGAGGAGGTGATGCGCACGCCGGACCCCGACAGCCTCACGCAAGCAATCGATCCTAGCGTGGACGAGGCGGCAGGGGCGTTGCCGGCGCCCGGTTCCGCGCTCGCCGGGGCTGCGGAAGCCGAGGTGACGCCTGAAGCGGCGGCGGACGCGCAGTTCCGGGGGTACCTGGACGCCAACAGGAAGATCATCGAGGAGATCGACACGCTCCTCGACCCGAAGGATGAGGCCAAGGGGTCATGAACACGCTCGACGCGCTTTTCGCCAGGCAGGTGCCCTCGCGCGGCGCCGGCGGCGCCGACGATGCGATGCGGCCCGCGGGCCAGGGCGGCCGGATAGGCCGCAGCCAGGACGGATTTGCCGCGGCGCTCAACGGCCAGGCGAAAGGCGCCCGCGAGGGTGGCCGGAATGCACCCCTCAAGGACGACGAGGATGCGGTGACGTTGGCCATTGCGGTCACGCCGGAGCAGGACGTGGATCCGGAGGCGGAAGCCGACCCGGACGCCTATGCGCTGCTCGCGACGCTCTTCGCCGGGATCGAGAATGCCGCCGCGCCCTCGGACGCGGAATCCGAAACGTCAGTTGAACCGGTGGACGATGAGGTTTCGCAAGAGCTGATCTCCGTCGAGACCGCGCCGAAGACACCCGAAGACGAGATCGTCGTGCTGGCCGATGCCAAGGCTCAGCCGGTCGCCGGCACGAAAGCCGATGCGCCGCCTGACGAGATCGAGACAGCACGACCGGCAACGGTCGCCGCCGGCGCGAAGCCCGCGGCCGATATCGCGCCCGAGCGTCCCGTCAAGGGGAATCCCGCGTCAGCCGCCGCCGCAGTCCAGGCGCCCGTGGCGCGACCCGGCGCAAGACCTGCTGCGGCTTCCGGCGACGCGAATGCGGCGCGCACCGAGGTCCCGCGGCCCCGCGGCCCCGCCGGCAAGGGCGAAGCCTTGGCGCCCGAGCGGCAGCAGGCATCGACCGGCAAGCCCGTCGACAGCCTTGCCGGCTCGGTCCGGACGGCGGCGCGCGCCGCTTCGGGCGAGCAGGTCCGGGGTGACGAGGACAAGGGCGGAACACCTGCCCGGGCCTCGCGCATCGCCGCCTCGCAGTCGAAGGATGCCGGCGCCCGCAGCATCGAGAACGTACGGACCATCGAGAGCCGCTCGTTCGCCGCGCCTGCCATGTCGGGCAATGCCGAGGCGGTCGTCCGGACGCTCGTCCAGGCGGGTGAGTCCGCCGATCTCAAGGGCATGCTGGCCGGCCTCTCGGGGGCGAATGCGTCCGCCCCGGCTGCCGGCGCCAACGCGACGCTCCATCTCAACCGCGCACAGCCGCTGCAGACGCTGAAGATCCAGCTCAACCCGGTCGATCTCGGCCAGGTCACGGCCGTCCTGCGCCTGACCGGCGAGGAACTGAGCGTCGAATTGCGGGTCGAGACCGCGGAGGCCTATCGCCAGCTCAACAACGACAGCGATGCGATCGTCCGGTCGCTGCGCGGGCAGGGCTACGGCGTCGAGCAGGTCACTGTCCTGCATTTCGGGGCCGACCGTTCCGCAATGGGCGGGCAGGGCGGCCAGCAAACCTTCTCCTCCGGCCAGCAGTTCCAGGCGGGACAGGGCAACACGGAGGCCGGCGGCAGCAATGAGGGCCGCCGTGGCAACGGCGATGCGCGCGCAAACACTCAGGGAGACCCCGGCCATGAACCTGCGGCGCCTGCTCGTTCCGGCACTCGTAGCGCTGACGGCGTCTATCTCTGAGGCGAGCGCCAGTTCCGGCTCGAACGTTTGCGAGGCCGAAATCCTCACTGCGGCCAGCCGCTTCGGCGTGCCGGCCGGCATTCTCTATTCGGTGGGGCTGACGGAAACGGGCCGCAAGGGTTCGCTCCATCCCTATGCCTTGAACATCGAGGGACGGACCGTCTTCGCCAGATCACGGGCCGAGGCGATCGCCGAGTTCACCCGTGCCCGCGCGGAGGGCCGCACGCTCATCGATCTCGGCTGCATGCAGATCAATCACCGTTATCACGGCGGCAAGTTCCGCTCTGTCTCGGACATGCTCGACCCGCGTCAGAACGTCGAATACGCGGCCCGATTCCTCGCCGAGCTTCATGCCCGGCACGAGACCTGGACGATGGCGGTGGCGCGCTATCATGCCGGTCCCAACAACGATCCCGCGCAGAAGCGCTACGTCTGCCGCGTCATCGCAAATCTGGTCGCAACGGGGATGGGAGCCTGGACCGNAAAGGCCCGGACCTTCTGCCGNTGATACACGCAAAACGGGAAAATATGACTTGTCCCACGCAAAATTTCGCTATGTGGCGAGATTGAGGCGCGACCTCAAAGGGCAAGCGAAAAATTAACCACTCGTTAACTTTTCCCCTAAAAGTTCGCGCCAATCCACGAGTTTTCCACAAAATATGGCCAAATCAGCTGATTTTATGGTTAATCAACTCTTAATTCAGACGGAAAAATTCCTGTAGTTGTTCGTGAATCTGCCCGTACGTACCACTCGAAGCACGGGGTGCCTCAATGATTCGGGGAGCGGGCTTATGATCGTAGTAGTTGATGATCGCAAAATCGTTAAGGATGCGTATACGTCGCTGTTCGGGCGCGAAGGCGTTCCGTCGGCGAGCTTTGATTCGGCCGAATTCGGCGAGTGGGTCAGTTCTGCGGCGGACGCGGATCTCGACGCCGTCGAGGCCTTTCTGATCGGCCAGGGCGAGCAGGCGNTCGAGCTGCCGCGCGCCATTCGCGATCGTTCACAGGCGCCGGTCATTGCCGTCTCGGACATGCCCTCGCTGGAGGCTACGCTCGCCTTCTTCGACAGCGGCGTCGACGACGTGGTCCGCAAGCCGGTCCATCCCCGCGAGATTCTCGCCCGCGCCGCGGCGATCCGCCGCCGGCTGAAGGCGCTGTCCAACCACACCGACATCGGTCCGATTCGCGTCTTTTCCGACGGTCGCGATCCGGAAATCGAGGGTCGCACCTTCGCACTGCCGCGCCGCGAGCGCCGCATCCTCGAATATCTCGTCGCCAATCGTGGCCGCCGCGTCACCAAGCAGCAGATCTTCAATGCCATCTACGGCATCTTCGACGAGGACGTCGAGGAGAACGTGGTCGAGAGCCACATCTCCAAACTGCGCAAGAAGCTGCGCAAGCGCCTCGGCTTCGACCCGATCGATTCCAAGCGCTTCCTTGGCTACCTGATCGATTGGAAGTGACGCCGGTCCGGGTCGGAGGCAGCTCCGAAACCTGAACGGGCAATCGGCGAAACAGGTTCACGCAAGGCCCGGCACATACATTCGCTCCCGGTATTAAATCAGGGGAAACTGCCATGAGTTTGTCAGGAATGATGCGCACGGGTGTCTCGGGCATGAATGCCCAGGCAAACCGCCTCTCCACGGTCGCAGACAACATCGCCAATTCCAGCACGAACGGCTACAAGAAGGCGTCGACCGAGTTCTCGTCGCTGATCCTGCCTTCGGTTTCCGGTCAGTACAATTCCGGCGGCGTCACCACCACGGTGCGCTACTCGATCAGCGACGAAGGTCCGCTCGAATTCACCACGTCGAAGACGGACCTGGCTCTCAAGGGCTCGGGCTTCTTCATCGTCACCGACACCAGCGGCACGCCGTTCCTGACGCGCGCGGGCTCGTTCACGAAGGATGCAAACGGCAACCTCGTGAACGCTGCCGGCTTCACGCTGATGGGCTACGACTACAAGAGCGGCGTTCCCGCGCCAGTCGTCAACGGCTTCGACGGTCTGGTGCCGGTCAACGTCGCCTGGGGCAGCCTGCAGGCCACGCCCTCGACCACCGGCGTCTTCACGGCCAACCTCGACGCGTCGAGCGACATCGTCGCGCCGGCCAATCTGCCCTCGACCAACTCGGCGACCGCGGAGTTCACCAACAAGAGCTCGCTCGTCGCCTACGACAACCTCGGCAAGGAAGTCCTGCTCGACTTCTACTACACGAAGACGGCGGCCAATACGTGGGAAGTCACGGTCTACGACCGTTCGACGGCTTCCCCCACGACCTCCTTTCCCTATTCGTCGCCGGCGCTGGCAACGACGACCCTCAACTTCGACCCGACGACCGGCCAGTTGACCGGCCTGAGCGCCAAGGACATCACGCTCACGGTTCCGGGCGGCGCGTCGCTCAACGTCGACCTCTCGGCGATGACCCAGCTGAACTACAAGTTCACCGTTCAGAACGCGGACGTGAACGGCAACGCGCCGAGCGCAATCGACCGGGTCGAGATCTCCGAGGACGGGACCGTCTACGCCCAGTACGAGAACGGCCGTCTCGATCCGCTCTTCCGCATCGCGCTCGCCAACGTGCAGAGCCCGGACAAGCTCCGCCCGGTCGCCGGCAACGTCTACTCCCAGGGCGTGGAATCCGGCGTCATCACCACCGGCTTCGCAGGCTCCGGCCAGTTCGGCTCGATCGTCTCGGGCGCGCTTGAAAGCTCCAACGTCGATATCGCCGAGGAGCTGACGAACATGATCGAATCTCAGCGCAGCTACACCGCCAATTCCAAGGTGTTCCAGACCGGTTCCGACCTGATGGACGTCCTGGTGAACCTGAAGCGGTGATGCGGAAGAGACCCTGAAACCCTTAAGAGGGCGCCAACGAAATGTCACTCACATCCGCGCTCAATACGGCACAGCGGTCGCTTTCGAACACCGCGACCCAAACTTCCGTGATTTCGCGCAACATTTCCAACGCCTCCAATCCGGATTATTCCCGACGCGAAGCGGTGCTCGCGTCGGCGCTTCTCGGCGGTGCCGCGGTGGTGACCATCCAGCGCGCGCAGGACGCCACGCTGTTCCGCTACACCATGAGCGGAATGGCGAGCGCCTCCAGCCAGAAGAGCCTCCTCTCCGGGCTGGAGAACCTCAAGGCGATCTACGGCGGCAACGACTACGAGACGGCGCCCGCGACCCTGATCTCCAGGTTCCGCGACACGCTGTCGGCCTATGCGGCCAAGCCCTCCGAGATCACGCTTGCCGAATCCACCATCGCCGACGCCAACCAGATCGCCTCCGGCCTGCGGACCGCGTCGGCCGCGGTGCAGGACATCCGGGCCGCCGCNGACCTCGAGATCACCAACCAGGTCAACAGGCTCAACGANCTGCTCGAGAACTTCCGCTCGGTCAACGAGGCGGTCATCCGCGGCACGCAGAGCAACCGCGAGATCAANTCCGAACTCGACGAGCGCAACAAGCTGCTCAAGGANATNTCGCAGATCGTCGGCGTGACCGCGGTGATGCGCGAAGGCAACGACATCGCGCTCTATACGACGAGCGGCACCACGCTGTTCGACAAGATCGCGCGACCCGTCACCTTCCAGCCTTCGTCAGGCTTTTCCGCCGCACTCGTCGGCAATCCGGTCCTCATCGACGGGATTCCGCTTTCCGCCGGGGTCGGCTCATCGACCACCGGCACCGGTTCGCTGCAGGCGCAGCTCCAGATCCGCGACACCTACGCGCCGGCTGTCCAGCGCCAGCTCGACGAGATCGCCCGCGGCCTCATCACCATCTTCGCCGAAAAAGACCAGTCTCCGGTCCCGGCCCTGCCGGACATGCCAGGCCTCTTCACCTGGGTGGGCGGCACCGTGCCGCCGGCCGGCACGATCGAGCCCGGCATCGCCGCCACCATCGCCATCAACCCGGCGCTCCTCACCACGTCGGGCGGCAATCCGCACCTCCTGCGCGACGGCGGCATCAACGGCGGCGCCTATGTCATCAACACCGGTGGCGGAACGAGTTTCTCGGCCGCTCTCGACGGCTACGTCCAGGCCATCGACGAACCGATGACCTTCGATCCCGCCGCCGGCCTTGGAACGACGAGCAGTCTCGCTGCTTTCGCCGCCAATTCCATCGGCTGGCTCGAACAGAACCGCAGCGAGGCCACCTATGCGCTCGAAACCCGCGAAGCCTACGTCTTCCGTGTNACCGAGGCGCATTCGAACGCGGTCGGCGTGTCGATCGACGAGGAANTGTCGCTGCTGCTTGAACTCGAACAGTCCTACAAGGCTTCCGCCAGGCTGATCGCCGCAGTCGATGAAATGCTCCGCGCCTTGTTGGCCGCGGCCTAGGAGACGTCATGAAGACAAGTTTCATATCGAGTCTCGCCGTCCAGAACGCAATGCGGCTGACGCTCAACCGCTCGCAGAGCGAGATCAGCTCGCTTCAGCGCGAGATCGTCACCGGTCGTCACGACGACATCGGCGTTGCGCTCGGGTCGAGCGCCGGCCGTTCGGTCACGCTCAACCGCGACGTTGCGCGGCTGCAGACGATCCGCGATTCCAACTCCATCGTCACCCAGCGCCTGTCGGCCTCGCAGTCGGCCCTCACGCTGATGGCAGACAATGCCCAGAACATGCTGGAGGCCTTCATCGCCGTCACCGGGACGGACGACCGGATGCGCCTCGGTATCGCCAAGCAGGAGCTGACCGACGCGCTCGAGGCGTTCATCGCCGCGGCCAATACCTCCTCCAACGGCGAGTATATCTTCTCGGGCGTCAACACCGACACCAAGCCGCTCGACAACTATTTCGCGCCGGGCTCGCCCGCCAAGGTCATGTTCGATACGACCTTCGCGGCCTATTTCGGCTTCGCCCAGAATGATCCGGCCGCAGCCGGCATTACCGCCGCACAGATGGACGACTTCCTGACCAACGTGGTGACGCCGACCTTCATGGGCGCGGGCTGGACCGCCAGTTGGTCGTCGGCCTCCGACAACAATGTGACGAGCCGCATCTCGCGCACCGAGCTCATCGAGAGCTCCACCAACATGAACACGGCCGGCATGCGCAACTTCGCACTCGCCGCGGTGATCGGGATCGAGCTTCTCGATTCGCCGCTGTCGAGCGAGGCCCGTGCGGTGGTCAATTCACACGCGATTCAGCATGCCGGCGAGGCGGTCACCGGAATCGACAACGTCCGTAGTAAGCTCGGCGTGTCGGAAAACCGCGTCGCAAAGGCAAACACCGCGCTGGAGGCGCAGATCAAGATCGTCAAGCTCCATATCGGTGATCTGGAGGGCGTGGACGCCTACGAGGCGTCGACGCGGATGAACTCGCTGCTTGCGCAGGTGGAGACGTCCTACCAGCTCACGGCGCGCATCCAGCGCCTGAGCCTGGCTGACTTCTTGTGAGGAATACGTCCGGGGGCATGAAGACCGGCGAAAGGCTATGAAGGGCTTTTGAATGTACCAGTTTTCCTATGCGGACGTTCAGGAAGATGGGGTGGCCGAGGCGCGGGAGCGCGAGCGCGAGGCGATCACCCATTCGATCAATCTCTTGCGGCTCGCCAAGACGAAGGGGACGGGCACCCGGGAAGCCGTCGACGCGGTCTATTTCGTCAGCCGGCTCTGGACCCGCTTCGTGGAGGATCTCGCTTCTCCCGACAACCAGCTCGAGCAGGAACTGCGCGCCAACCTCATCTCCATCGGCATCTGGATTCTCAAGGAAGCCGACAAGATCCGGCGGCAGGAATCCGACAATTTCCAGGGGATCATCGACATCTCGTCGATCATTCGGGAGGGGCTGAAATGAAGAGTTCCCTGCGTATATCCCTGAAGGCGGGCGAGAGGATCTTCATCAACGGGGCTGTCCTGCGCGTCGACCGCAAGGTGGCGCTGGAATTCCTCAACGATGTCACCTTCCTGCTCGAGAACCACGTGCTGCAGCCGGAGCAGGCGACGACGCCGCTGCGCCAGCTCTACTTCATCGTGCAGATGATGCTGATCAATCCCGATGGCGCCGAGCAGGCCATGGCCATGTTCCGCAAGTCGGTCGTCATGCTCCTGACCTGCTTCCGCAACGAGGAAGTGCTGGTGGAGCTCAAGCACATCGACGGCATGGTGACCCAGGGACGCGCCTTCGAGGCGCTCAAGGCGATCCGCGCGCTCTATCCGATCGAGGAGCAGATCCTCAGTTCGGCCTCGATGCCCCCCGCCACGATCGAGCAGATTCGCAAGGAGCTCGCGCCATGGTCGTAGATCCCGTCAGCAATGCCTCCACCTTCGGCGCCTCGGCTGCCGAGGGCGCGGCCAAGAAGTCGGCGCTCGACTACACCACCTTCCTGACGCTGCTCGTCGCCCAGCTCAAGAACCAGGATCCGACCGAGCCGATGAAGGCGACCGAGCAGATCGCCCAGCTCGCCACCTTCTCGCAGGTCGAGCAGACGATCCAGACCAACAAGCGGCTGGAATCGATCCTGAAGGCCTCGCAGATGAGCCAGGCCGGTTCGCTGATCGGCCGCACGCTGACGAGCTTCGACGGCACCATCAGCGGCGTCATCGAGGAGGTCAAGGTGTTCTCCGACGGCCTCGTTGCCGTGCTCGACAACGGCGAGGAAGTCGTGGTCAGCGAAGGCGTCAAGCTGAAGTGACGCCATGAACGAAGCCGACGCCCTCGATATCGTCCAGGCCGCGATCTGGACCGTGCTCGTCGCGTCCGGGCCGGCGGTCCTCGTGGCGATGATGGTCGGTGTCGGCATCGCCTTCGTCCAGGCGCTCACGCAGGTGCAGGAAATCACGCTCACCTTCGTGCCGAAGATCGTCGCGATCCTCGTGACGGTGGCGATCTCGGCGCCTTTCGTCGGTGCGCAGATCTCGACCTTCACCAACGTCGTCTTCCAGCGCATCGAAAGCGGCTTCTGACGGGCGGCGTTCGGGGAGGAAGCCCATGGCCGGCGATATCTCTCCCCGCCTTCGCGCCATAGCCGACGCACTCCCCCTGAAGTCCGGCATGCGGGTTCTCGAGATCGGATGCGGTCCGGGCGTTCTCGCCCGCGAGATCGCGGCGCGGATCGGCGACGGTTTCGTTCTCGCCATAGACCGCTCGGAGAAGGCGATCGCACAGGCCATCGCGGGTTCCGCCGCTGCGATCGCCGCCGGCCGGGTGGACTTCCGCCACGCTCGTGTGGAGGCTTTTTGTCTGGCCGAAGGGGAGGTGCCTTTCGATCTTGCCGTCGCAGTCAGGGTCGGCGCGCTCGACGGCCGGCATCCGGAAACCGAGGCGGCGGCGCTCTCCGCCATCGCCGGCGCGCTCGTCCCCGGCGGCTGTCTCCTGATCGATGGCGGCGATCCCCTCCGCGAGATTGCGCTGCCGCGCTGAGCGGTCCTCACGGCTGCCACCCTCGCACAAGTTTCATGCCCTAGTCTCTCGGACGAATCCGGCCGTGTCTGCGCGGCCGGCCGGACGGCGCGGCAAGACGAACGGGACCGGCGCCGGCTACGGAAAATGAACGGACGGGCCGGGATGAAGCCGGTTCGCAGTCGGGAGCTGATGAGAATGGCTGAAACCCACGCCCTGGCACTTCCGAAAGGCGGATTTCAGGGTAAGGACCTTGGCTTTGCCTTCGGCATCGTCGTCATCCTGTCGATCCTGTTCCTGCCGATCCCGCCGCTTCTGATCGACATCGGGCTCGCCATCTCCATCGCCTTCTCGGTGCTTATCCTCATGGTGGCGCTGTGGATCAGGAAGCCGCTCGACTTCTCGTCCTTCCCGACGATCCTCCTCATCGCGACCATGATGCGGCTGTCGCTCAACATCGCGACGACGCGCGTCATCCTCTCGCACGGCCATGACGGCGCGCACGCCGCCGGCGCGGTCATTGGCGGCTTCTCGCAGATGGTCATGTCCGGCGACTTCGTCATCGGCCTGATCGTCTTCCTGATCCTCGTCACGGTGAACTTCATCGTCATCACCAAGGGCGCCACTCGCATCGCCGAGGTCGGCGCCCGCTTCACCCTCGACGCCATTCCCGGCAAGCAGATGGCGATCGACGCCGACCTCTCCGCCGGCCTGATCGACGAGAAGCAGGCGCGAGACCGGCGCCGCGAGCTCGAAATGGAATCCTCCTTCTTCGGCTCGATGGACGGCGCCTCCAAGTTCGTACGCGGTGACGCGATTGCCGGCCTGATCATCACCGGCATCAACATGTTCGGCGGCATCATCATCGGCTATGCCCGGCACGGCATGGAGATCGGCGAGGCGGCTGACGTGTTCGTGCGGCTGTCGGTCGGCGACGGTCTCGTCTCGCAGATCCCGGCCCTCATCGTCTCGCTCGCCGCCGGCCTTCTCGTCTCGCGCGGCGGCCAGATCGGCTCCACCGACGAGGCGGTGGTCGAGCAGCTCATCGGCTATCCGCGCGCGCTCTTCGCCGCCGCCGGCCTGCTCGCGCTCCTCGCCGTCATGCCGGGCCTGCCCTTCCTGCCCTTCATCCTGCTCGCAGCCACCTTCGCCTTCGCAAGCTGGATCATCCCGCGCAAGCGCGATGCGCTCGCCCGCGCCGAGGCGCAGGAGGCGCACCGCGTCCAGCAGGAAGAGAAGGAAAAGGAGAAGGATTCGGTCAAGTCGATCCTGAAGACCGCCGAGATCGAGCTCGTCCTCGGCAAGCAGGTCGCCACCCGCCTTCTCGGCTCCCACGAGGAACTCGCCTTCCGCGTCGCCAAGATGCGCAAGAAGTTCGCGGCGCAGTACGGCTTCGTCGTTCCCGAGATCAAGGTCACCGACGATCTTTCCGTCAGGGACAAGTCCTACCAGATCCGCATCCACGGCACGACGGTGGCCGCCAACGACCTGCGCGTCGGCGAAGTCATGATCGTGCTCGCCGGCAACCGCCGCCCGACCGTCCCGGGCGACGACCTGCGCGAGCCCGCCTTCGGCCTGCCGGCCATGTCCTTCCCGGAGAACTTCGTCGACGACTTGAAGCGTGAGGGCTACCAGCCGATCGACAACGTCTCGGTGGTGCTGACGCATCTGAGCGAGGTGATCCGCAACAACCTGCCGCAGCTTCTCTCCTACAAGGACATGAAGACGCTGATCGACAGGCTCGATCCGGAATACCGCAAGCTCGCCGACGAGATCTGCACCTCGCACCTGACCTATTCCGGCTTCCAGGCGGTCCTGAAACTGCTCCTCGCCGAGCGGGTCTCGATCCGCAACCTGCACCTGATCATCGAGGCGGTGGCCGAGCTCGCCCCGCACGTCAAGAAGACCGAGCAGATCGTCGAACACGTGCGCATCCGCATGTCGCAGCAATTGTGCGGGGACATCTCGCGCAACGGCGTCCTCAACGTCCTGCGCCTCGGTGGCCGCTGGGATATGGCCTTCCACCAGGCGCTCAAGCGCGACGCCAAGGGCGAGATCGTCGAGTTCGACATCGATCCCCGCCAGCTCGAGGAATTCACCGACGAAGCCACGAAGGTCATCCGCCAGCACATGGACAAGGGGGTTCCCTTCGTGCTCGTCACCTCGCCGGACGCCCGTCCCTATGTGCGCATGATCGTCGAGCGTATCTTCGCCACGCTCCCCGTCCTCTCCCATGTGGAGCTCGCCAAGGGGATCGAGATCAAGGTGCTCGGGGCGATCTCGTGATCGACGACCCGCAGGGCTCGGTGCTCGCGGCCTTCGCGGTCTTCTGCCGCGTCGGCGGCTGCATCATGGTCCTGCCCGGCTTCGGCAGCTTCCGCGTTCCCATGCAGGTGCGGCTCTTCGCGGCGCTGGCGGTTTCCGTTGGCCTCACGCCGCTCCTGTGGGACACGGTCTATCCCCGCGTCAACGACGCGCCGGCCGACTATCTCTACCTCGTCGGCTCCGAGCTCCTGATCGGCATCGTCTTCGGGATGATCGCCCATTTCATCGTGCTCGGCCTCCAGTTCGCCGGCACGGCGATGCAGATGGTGACGGGCTTCAACGTCGCCGGCGGCATGTCGGTAGTCGAGGCCGACCAGGAAGGCCAGCTGACCAACCTCATCACCTTCACCGGCATCCTCGTCCTGTTCCTGACCGATTTCCACCACATGATCTTCCGGGCCTTGCTCGATTCCTACCGTTTCATGCCGATCGACGGCGGCTTCGTGCCGGGCATGGCGCTCGTCAGCCTCACCGACACGCTGGCGGCGACCTTCTCGGTCATGCTGCGGCTTGCGAGCCCTTTCATCATCTACGGACTCGTCTTCAACTTCGCCGTCGGCATGGTGAACAAGCTCGCCCCGCAGATCCCGGTCTACTTCATCTCGATCCCCTTCATCCTGACCGGCGGCATGCTCCTCTTCTATTTCGGGGCGATCGACTTCTTCTCGCTCTTTGTCGACGCCTTCCAGCCGCTCTTCACGGGGACGAACTGAGATGGCCGAGCCGCGCTCGCGCAAGCTCGAGCGACTGGTGCGGGTGCAGCGCCAGATCGAGCGTGTCGCCGAGAACGATCTTGCCCATACGCTTCGCGAGCGCGCCCAGAACGACGAGGCGCGCGAGGCCATGGTCGACGCCATGGGCTCGCTCGACCCGGTCCATCGCGGCATGGCGCTCCACTACAGCCGCCGCTATGCCGGCCTCGAGGGGAGGGCGCGCCAGCTCGCCGGCCTCCAGGCGGTGCTGGAAAAGCGCGTCCTCACCGAGAAAACCAAGGCCGACCGGCTATCCGAAGCCGCCGGGGAGGCGGCCGAGCGCGAGGAGCGCGAGGCGGTGGATGAAAGCCTGCTCGACCTGCTCGACGCGCGCATCAGCCTCGAGGGGTCGCCGTCCGGCTGAGGGCTCAAGCCCGACGTAAGCTTCTGTTGCGATAGTCGAAACACAGCCGGCGCGGCGGCATGCCCGCGCGCTGCCGGCGCCGTATGATCCGGACAGGACGGAGCACTGACGTGGCGATTTCAATTCCGAGCGATCTCGTTCTCGACGTTGTGCGCGCTGCCGATCCCGCCGCCGCGGGAAAGGCGCAGGCGCTGCTCGAGGCGGCCGCGGGCCGCAAGGCGGACCTTGCAGCCATAACGCCGGCCTTCACCCGCGAGGTCGCCTCCGCCGTCGAGACCGGCCTCGGCGATCTCCGCGCCCGCGTCGGCCAGGCCGTCGCGCAGGATGGCAAGGCCGAGATTCCCGAAGCCTACCGCAAGTTCGAATCCATGGTCCTCGGCAATTTCGTCCAGTCGATGATGCCTGAGGACGGCGAGGAGATCTTCGGCAAGGGCACGGCCGGCGAGATCTGGAAGGACATGATGGCGCAGGAGATCGGCAAGGTCATCGCCGACGGCGGCGGCATCGGCATTGCCGCACGCATGGCTGCCGAGGACCGCGAGCGGCGGACGCCCGCCGCCAATCTCGCCGAGGCCACCGTCAATCGCGCCGCCAGCATGGTCAATTCCGTTCAGATGGCCGTTCTCGGCGACATCGTCGGCATTGACCGCGGCGACAACAGAACCGAGGAGGGCGTTCTTTGAACATGCACTACGAACAGAATACCGGTGAGATCCGCATTCGCGGCGTCCTCGGCCGGCTCGAGGCCGTTCTCGACGACGAGAACGAGAGGCTCGGCGTCGACGCCACCCTCAACCTCAACCACACCAACGCCCTGAAGAGCCGCTGCCTCTACGAGATGACGATGCTGCTCCACGATGCCGAGACCCTCGTCGCCGGGCCGGCGATCGAACTCCAGCTCAGGACGGTGCAGGAAAAGCTCGACCTGAACGCCCGCAAGGTCAAGGCGCACATGGAAGCGGTGCGTGAGGTGACCAGCCTCCTGAAGGATGCCATGGCAGCCGCGGAGGACGACGGCACCTACTCCGCCGACCAGTTCCGGACTCGCGATCAGGCATGATCAAGCTCGTCCTCACCGGTGTCTGGGTCTGTCTCGTCACGCTCGCGTCGGTGTACGTCTCCATTCAGGTCGCCACCCGGAAGGACGATCCGGGCCCGCCGCCCGGCCTGCTCGGCGGCTACGAGACGGTTCGCGGCGAGATGACCTCGATCCCCGTCATCAGCGACGGGGCGGTGCAGGGCTATTTCCTGACGCGGCTCTCGTACACGGTCGACAAGGTCAAGGCGCAGCTTCTCGCCATCCCGCCGGCCGAGCTCGTCAACGACGTGCTCTACTCGGAGCTCGTCGGCAACCAGGTGATCGATTTCACCACGATGAAGAAGTTCGACCTCGAGCGCTTCCGCAGCGAGATCAAGACCGCGCTCAATGCGCGCATCGGCGAGGACGTCTTCCACGACATCATCATCGAGCAGATCGACTATCTCTCCAAGGACGACATCCGCTCNAACCTGCGGCAGGGCCAGCTGACCATGAAGGCCGGTGCGCCGGTGGGCAAGGACGGCAGCGCGCCGGTCGGCGACGTCGCCACCCAGCCGACCCCCGCCCATTGATCCGCCTCGCGGAGACGGGCCTCAGTTCGCTTCCGGATTCCGGTACTGCTCGTTGACGAGCCCGATCTCGGCCATCAGCCGGCCGATGGCGACCTGCGCGTGATAGAGCCCGCTCACCGGCAGTCCCGTCCTGCGCGCCAGCGCCACACCCCGCAATGGCGACAGCGCGAGAAGCGCCAATGACTTCAGGAGGATGCGAAGGCGGCTGCCGAGGCCCGGCTTCTCCCGTCGCTCGATGATCGCCGAGATCGCGCCGTTCCTGAGGCTGCGGGCGTTGATCCAGGAAAATTCCGTGCGGCGGGCCGGCACCGTCTCGCGGACCGGGGCCTCCGCGCACCACGCGAAAGTAAAGCCGGCGGCGCGGCTGCGGCGATAGAAGTCGCTGTCGCCGCCGCCGATGAAGTTGAAGCCGGGATCGAGGAACGGGCGCGGCATCGTCTCGAGCACGCGCCGCGCGATCAGGACGTTGCCCGAGGAATAGAGGATCGGCACGGGCCCCGTCTCGGCGTAGTGCGGCGTGAAGACGGGATGGGCGCGCCAGCGCGCCAGCGCCGGATCGTCGAAGGCGGGGAGCTGCGGCCCGCCGACGAAGTCGGCCCCCGTCTCGCGCGCGGTGGCGAGGAGGCGGGCGAGCCAGTCCGGACCGGCGACCTCGTCGTCGTCGATCACGGCCAGATGGGTGAAGCCGGGAAAGGCGGCGAGCGCCGTCGTCCAGCCGGCATTGTAGGCGTGGCAATTGCCGCGCTGGTGGGCGATGACGACGAGGCCCTTCAGCGCCGATGTCGCGAGCCAGCCGGCCGCGGCCGTCGCGCCTTCGCAGCCCTCGGCATCATTCTCCATCACGATCACCGCGAAATCGGCGACGCCCTCCTGCGCGGCGATGGAGGCGAGCGTTTCGAGGAGATGGGTGGGACGGCGGAACGTCGGCAGCGTCACGACGAGCCGCATCGAACCGGCATTGAGGCCGGGCGAGCGGTAATGTTCGGTGACCTGTTCGGGACGAGCGTCGGCCATGGCATTCCTGTCGGTTTCGCGCACTCAAGCACAGGAGTCTGAAGATTGGCTGAAGCGGTCGTCGAGAATTTGTCCGACCCGCTTAACCGGAGCTTCAAGAGGTTGAGTTACAAGAGGATTCCAGATCGGAAAGGCCATGCACCTCGTCTTCGTCTCCTCGCTCGTTCCCGTCGCGGATCCCAGGTCCGGCTACGACATCGCCAACCGGGTGATCGTCGATGCACTGCGGCTTGCCGGGCACCGCGTCTCCGTTCTCGGCTTCCTCCTGCCCGGCGCCGAGCCGCACAGGCCGGATGAGACGCGCCTTCTCGGCAGGCTGGAAGTCACCAATGCCCGCGTGGGTGCCGTCCGCAAGCTTGGCTGGCTGGGGCGCGCGGTGCGCAACGGCGAGCCGGTCTCCGTCGCCAAGATGCACGAGGCATCGCGGCGCGAGGTCGAGGCCGCGCTCGGCGGCTTCGGCGCGGTCGACGGACTCGTTCTGAATTCGGTGCAACTTCCTGGCGCCTTCCACGATCTCTTTGCCCGCCATCCGCACGTCTTCGTCGCCCACAATGTCGAGGCCCGCTCGGCCGCCGACAATGCGAAGAACGCCGGATCGCTCGTCACCCGGCTCCTCTTCGCGCGCGAGGCCCGGGTGCTCGAGCGGCTCGAGCGGCGTCTCTGCGGCGCCGCCAGCCACGTCTTCACCCTCGCCGAGGCGGACCAGGCCGAGCTCGGCCTCTCTCCTGCGCGCGCCTCGACGCTGCCGCTCGTCACGGCGATCGAGGCGCCGCCGGCGCCGTCTCCCCGTTCCCCGGTCTACGACATCGGCATGATCGGCTCCTGGACGTGGGCGGCCAACCGCGCCGGCCTCGACTGGTTCCTCGCGGAGGTCGCGCC
>Ga0065721_10004138_pt1 | contig 49762 bp, 51 predicted proteins | sample Mesricmetagenome_FD_59108 | JGI IMG/M metagenome (GOLD analysis project Ga0065721, IMG submission 59108) | Mesophilic microbial community from rice straw/compost enrichment Sample: eDNA_1 v2 (version 2) | ecosystem: Engineered > Solid waste > Grass > Composting > Bioreactor | place: USA: Davis...
GCCAAGCGCGACGTGCTGGTCAAGCTGGCGCTGGAAAGCCAGATGCGCCCGGTCTCCTTCGAGCAGGGCCGCATCGAGGTGGCGCTGGCCGACGGCGCCGATCCGGGCATCATCGCCACCCTCTCGGCGCGGTTGCAGAACTGGACCGGGGCGCGCTGGCTGGTGACGGTCTCCACCAGGCCCCCCGAGGGGCTGACCATCCGCCAGCAGGCCGAGCAGCGCCGCCAGGAGGCCGCCGCCGCGGCGCATGACGATCCGCTGGTCAAGGCCATACTCGAGACATTCCCGGGCGCCAAGCTGGTCAATGTGACGGTGCGCGACGCCGACGCCGCGCAGCCCGACCTGCCCCCGCCCCCGCCAGAAGAGGACGACGAATGAAAGACATCATGGGCATGATGAAGGCCGCCGGCGAGATGAAGGCCAGGATGGAGGCCATGCAGGCCGAACTGGCCGAGCTGGTGGTCGAGGGCCGCTCGGGCGGCGGCATGGTCACCGTCGCCCTGTCGGGCAAGGGCGAGATGAAGGGCCTCAGAATCGATCCGGCGCTGCTCAGGCCCGAGGACGCCGAGGTGGTCGAGGATCTGATCGTCGCCGCCTTCAACGACGCCAAGGGCAAGAGCGAGGTGGAGATGCAGCGCAAGATGGCCGAGGTGACCGCCGGCCTGCCCATTCCGCCGGGCATGAAATTCCCGTTCTGATCCTTTCACGCGCGCTGCGGCGGCAAATGTTGACAATGTGCTGACCAATTCGCTTTTGCGGTGACTCCAGATGCCATCCGGCGGGCCAGAAATCGAACAATTGATACAATTGCTGGCCCGTTTGCCGGGATTGGGTCCCCGTTCGGCAAGGCGGGCGGTGCTGCATCTCATCAAGAAGAAGGAGCAGCTCATGCTGCCCCTTTCCGCCGCGCTCGACCGGGCGGTGGCGACGGTCAGGAGCTGCGAGGTCTGCGGCAATGTCGATACCGTCAGCCCCTGCTCGATCTGCGCCGATCCGCGGCGCGGCGAGAGCGGAATTCTCATTGTGGTGGAAGACGTTGCCGATCTGTGGGCGCTGGAGCGGGCCGGCGTCGGCCAGGTCCGCTACCACGTCCTCGGCGGCGTGCTGTCCCCCCTCGACGGGGTGGGGCCGGACGATCTCGACATCGCCGGCCTGATCGGGCGGGCGCGGGACTATGCCGAGATCGTGCTGGCCATGAACGCCACGGTCGAGGGCCAGACCACCGCCCACTACATCACCGACCGGCTGGCCGGCTCGGGCATCAGGATCACCCGCCTCGCCCATGGCGTTCCGGTGGGCGGAGAGCTGGACTATCTCGACGAGGGCACGCTGAGCCAGGCCCTGAAGGCGCGGACGGAGATCTGAGCCCCGCCCGGCCAAGGGCTTGAATCTTCAGTGCATATCGTGGCGGAACTCGTCGCTGCCGGCCCAGTGGTCGTCGTCGGCCGGACCGTCCTCGTCGTCCTCGTAGAATTCCTCCTCCCCGATCAGCGCCTGGCGCGCCTCCATGTCGTCGGGGGCCAGGGCATCGAGGCGATCGGCCGGGTCCAGGGCCATAGTGGCGGCGACATTGCCGGTTTCGGCGGCATTGTCCATCTCGCGCCCGAGCTCGACGATGGCGCGGTCGAGCTCCTCGATCATGGCGGCCGGGTCCGCGTCGCCGAGATCGCCGCTCTCACGGGCCGCGGCCTCGGCCCGCAGTTCCTTGAGGCGTTGCAGCCGCTCCTCGGCCGGACGGTCGTTGCCGTACAGCAGATCCTCGATTTCCGTCTGGCTGTAGGGCTGGGCGATGCCGGGCGTATCGGCATTGTCGAAGCTGGTCTCCTGCGGCACCAGGGGATGGTCGCGATGCTGAACCATGGTCGGTCTCCCATAGGCGGTTGCACAAGGGCCAAACGCCCCAGGCCGGGCCGGGTTCGATCACAGCTTGCTCAGGCGAGGTCCCCCGGCTCGTCCCCCACCAGGCGCAAGGCCGGCAGCTCGGTGTCGCCGCCTTCCCAGCCGGCGGGCAGCGCCTTGCTGGACTTGGCGCCCAAATCGCGCAGCATCTCGACCTGGCGGACGACGCTGCCCTTGCCGGTGGAGAGCTGGCCCTTGGCCTCGTCGTAGCTCTGGCGGGCGCGGTCGAGATGGGTTTCGAGCTTGTCCATGGTGGACAGGAACCCCGCAACCTTGTCGTAGAGGCTGCCGGCGCGCGAGGCGATCTCCTCGGCGTTCTGGTGGCGCTTCTCGATGTCCCAGACATTGCGCACCGTGCGCAGCACGGTCATCAGCGTGGTCGGGGTGGTCAGCATGACGCCGCGGCTCATGGCGTATTCCACCAGCTGCGCGTCGTGCTGGATGGCGGTGGCCAGCGCCGACTCGATGGGCACGAACATCATCACGAAGTCGAGCCGGCTGCGGGCATGGCGCTGATAGATCTTCTCCCCCAGCGTGCGCACATGGTTGCGGATGGAGGCGATATGGGCGGACAGATGCACCGCCCGGTCCCCCTCCTCGCTGCTGGTATAGGCGGCGAAGGCGGTGAGCGAGACCTTGGAATCGATGATGAGGCGGTCGTCATTGGGCATCAGCACCTCGACATCGGTCCTGACGCGCGCCCCGTCCTCGTTGGTGTGGCTGGTCTGGGTGACGAACTGCTCGCCCTCGCGCAGGCCCGAGCGTTCGAGGATGGAGGACAGGATCATCTCGCCCCAGGCGCCCTGGGCCTGGGAATTGCCCTTGAGCGCGCGGGTGAGGTTGCTGGCCTCGGCCTGCATCTGCAGGCTGGATTCGGCCAGGGCCCGAATCTGCTCCTTCATCGCGGCGCTGTCGCGCGCCAATTCGCCCTGGAACTCCACCAGCTTGTCGTTGAGCGGCTTGAGCAGGGTGTCGACCTGCTCGCGATTCTGCCTGGTGAAGGTCTCGCTGTGGCTGCGCAGCACGTCGCCGGCAATGGCCTTGAACTCGTCGGTCATCTGCTGGCGGGCCTCGAGGAACCGCTTGAGATTGGCCTCGTTCTGGCGGGCCTGCTCGTCGAGCCGGGTGCGCATGGCGGCCAGCTCGGCGCCGAGATCGGCGGTCTTGTCGCGCTCGGCGGCGAGCTGCTCGGCGGCGCGCTCCCGCTCCCGCTCGAGCTGGGCTTCGAGGTCGCGGATGCGGGCGTCGCGGCCGGCGAGCTGCTCGTGGAAATTGGCGCGCAGGCCATCCGCAGCCTCCTTCGCCGCGGCCTCGGCGCGGCGCGCATTGGCCCGGGCGGAGCCGACGAGCAACGCGATGACGGCGAGCAGGACGACGGCGCCGACGGCCACCATCGCCATGGCGAGCGTGACCGGGACATCGCCCAGCGTGAAGAGAATGCGGTCGAGATCGTTCATCCCGTCATTCTAGGCCGATTCTCGTGTTCGCAAAATGTTCCGATTCGGCGCCGCTTCGGCGGGGACGCAGTTGACCGATGGTGCGGAAATGGCCATATCGAGGGCAATCCTTTCATCGCCGGACTTCTCACATGGCCATCCGCCCCATTCTCATCATTCCCGACGCGCGCCTGCGGGCCGTCGCCGACCCGATCGTGGAGATCGACGAGGAGATCAGGACGCTGGCCAAGGACATGCTGGACACCATGTACGACGCGCCGGGCATCGGCCTGGCGGCGCCGCAGGTGGGGGTGATGAAGCGCATCGTGGTGATGGATCTCGCCGGGGAGAAGGAGCCGCCCGCCCCGCTGGTGATGATCAACCCCGAGATCACCCGTTTCGGCGACGAGATGCAGGTGACCGAGGAAGGATGCCTGTCCATCCCCGAGCTCTATTACGAGGTGGAGCGCCCGAGCACGGTGACGGTGAAATACACCGATCTCGACGGCAAGGAGGTGGTGAAGGACGCGGACGGCAAGCTGGCCGTGTGCATCCAGCACGAGCTCGATCACCTCGACGGCGTGCTCTATATCGACTATCTGAGCCGGCTGAAGCGCGACCGCGTCATCAAGAAGTTCGAGAAGGCGGCCAAGCGGGCGGCCGGCTAGGCCGTTTCCCTGCTCTCCTTGCGGGGGAAGCCGCCCGCCTATCGGACACCCTCTCCCGCGGAGAGGGAAATGTGGAGTTTGCCGATCCATGCGCGTCGTCTTCATGGGTACGCCCGAATTCTCCGTGCCGACGCTGACCGAGATCGTCTCGGCCGGGCACGAGGTCGTGGCCGTCTATACGCGCGCGCCCAAGCCGGCCGGGCGGGGGCAGGCGGAACGCCGCAGCCCGGTGCACGAGGCGGCCGAGAGCTTCGGCATCCCGGTGTTCACCCCCCGCTCACTCAAGGGCGAGGCGGAGCAGGCCGTTTTCGCCTCGCTGGGCGCCGAGGTGGGCGTGGTGGTGGCCTATGGGCTGCTGCTGCCCAAGCCGATCCTGGAGGCGCCGGACCATGGCTGCCTGAACCTGCACGGCTCGCTGCTGCCGCGCTGGCGCGGCGCGGCGCCGATCCAGCGCGCCATCATGGCCGGGGACAAACAGACCGGCATCGTGGTGATGCAGATGGACGAGGGGCTGGATACCGGCGCCATGGGGCCGACCGAGATCATCCCCATCGGACCGGACATGACGGCAGGCGAACTGCACGACCGGATGATGCGGCTGGGAGCGGACCTGATGGGCCGGGCGCTGGCGGCGCTGGAGCGGGGCAGCCTCGATTTCACCCCGCAGCCGGCGGAAGGGGTGACCTATGCCGCCAAGATCGACAAGGCCGAGGCCCGGATCGACTTTTCCCAAGATGCCGGGACGGTGCACAACCTGATCCGCGGCCTGTCGCCGTTTCCCGGCGCCTGGTTCGAGCTGGAGCTGGGGGGCAGGCCGGTCCGCATCAAGGCGCTGCGCTCGACGCCGGCGGCGGGGTCCGGCGCGCCCGGCGCCCTGCTCGGCGGCGAGCTGGTGATCGCCTGCGGCAGCGGCGCGGTGCGGCTGACGCAGGTGCAGCGCGAGGGCAAGGCGGCGATGGACGCGGCGACCTTCCTGCGCGGGGCCGGCCCGCTGCCGGAGCGGGTGGCTTGAGCGCCGCATCCGGCATTTTCGTCCCTTTCCTCTCGGGGCGGGATGGTGGAACAGCGGCGCCAGGGTGCTGACATGCCGCGCTACAAGCTCATTCTCGAATATGACGGCACCCCGTTCTGCGGCTGGCAGCGGCAGGCGGACCGGATGAGCGTGCAGCAGGCGCTGGAGGAGGCGGTGGAGCGCTTTTCCGGCGAGGCCGTCACCAGCCAGGCGGCGGGGCGCACCGATGCGGGGGTGCATGCCCTGGGGCAGGTGGTGCATTTCGACCTCGCGAAGGACTGGGACCCGTTCCGCATCCGCGAGGCGCTGAACTATCACCTGCGCCCCCATCCGGTGGTGGCGATCGAGTGCGCGGCGGTGGGGCCCGAGTTCGAAGCGCGGTTCTCCGCCGTCGCCCGGCACTACGAATACCGCATCCTCAACCGGCGGGCGCCGGCGGCCATAGAGCGCAACCAGGTGTGGCACGTGCCGGTGCCGCTCGATGCCGGAAGGATGCACGAGGCGGCCCAGCTGATCCTGGGCCGGCACGACTTCTCCACCTTCCGGTCCTCCGAATGCCAGGCCAGTTCCCCCATCCGCACCCTGGACCGGTTCGAGGTGAGCGGCGATGGCGAGGTGGTGGCGATCGCGGCCAGCGCCCGCAGCTTCCTGCACCACCAGGTGCGCTCCATGGTGGGCTCGCTGAAGCTGGTGGGCGAAGGCAAGTGGAGCCCGGCCGATTTCCGCGCGGCGCTCGACGCCGCCGACCGGCGGCGCTGCGGGCCGATGGCGCCGGCCAGCGGGCTCTATCTCACCGGGGTGGACTACTAGCCTGGTCGTGCGGTCGANCCGGAAAANTCTGCAACCTTTCCCGATCTCACTTTANGGCAGCGGCGGAGGCGGCAGCAGCAGCGCCACGATGCCNAGGGCCAGGAANACCCCCACCGCCTGGGAGATGAAGAGCAGGCCGATCTGGATCGGGGTCAGGGTGACGATGAAGCGCCCGATATTGATGAAGGTCAGCAGCGCGAAGAGCACGATGGCGAAGAGCACGACAAGGCCGAGCTCGCCGAACAGGGTGGAGACCAGAAGCAGGATGCCGGAGACGAGGGTGACCCAGTTGCTGGCGACGAGATAGGGCACGAAGCCGTCCTGCCGGCCCATCTGCCGCAGCACCAGCCAGGCCGTGGCCGCCTGCGCGACGAAGAGCGCGGCGTTGACGACGATGGACTGGGTGGGCGCCCCGGCCGGCACGGGAATGCCCACCAGCATGGGGCCGAAGCCGGCCAGCAGCATGGCGGCAAGCACGGCGATGAGGCTGCCGACGAGCCCGCGCCGGGAAAAATCGAAATAGGCCGAGGCATTGCGCTTGCCGGTGACCAGCGCCCAGCAGCCGCGAACGGCGGCCATGGCTTCTTCGATAAAGGTCTGGTCGGGCTGGGCCAAGGAACGGGTCTCGTCTAGGGGGTGGGCGCGGCGACGGGGCCGGTTAGCATGTAGAGCGTCATGGGCATACCGACAAGCAGCGCCAGCGTCAAAGCCGAAAAGGCCGCTGCCACCCCGACGGACCAGCGGGCGGCGACCCGCCCCAGCCGATAAAGCAGGAAAGCCAATAGGACCCAGAGGAAAAGCAGCGCCGGCCCGCCCACCAGCGACAGCGCCGTGCCGACGATGAGATAGAAGACCAGGGCATAGACGCCGGGCACCAGCGTGACCAGGAGCGGCTCGTCGGTGGGCACCACCATGCGCGTGCCGTAGACGCCGACCAGCAGGGCGGTGACCGAGAGCCCCTGGACCAGCATGGCGGCGACGAAGCCGACGATGGTGGGCACGCCCACGGCGAAGGAGGCGAGCGCGATGGAGAGGAAGGCGAAGAGCGCATAGAGCACGAGGCCGGTGGTGAGGCCGGCGGGGGTGAGCGCGAAATGCCGCTCCCACTCCGCCTCGCCGCGCACGATCTTCATCCACCCCGTGAAGGCCTCGCCCAGTGCCGTCCAGGACTTCATGCCGCCCCTCCCGCCATGAAGCGCTCGATGAACCTTCGGTAAATCCGCGTGAGGCCCAGCAGATCGGCCAGCGCGACGTGCTCGTCGGCCTTGTGCATGGAAGGACCGACGAGGCCGCATTCGACCACCGGGCCGTATGGCGCGATGAAGCGGGCATCGGAGGTGCCGCCGCCGGTGGAATATTCGGGGCGCCGGCCGGTCAGCTCCTCGATGGTCGCGGCCAGGGTCTCGACGTCCGCGCCGAGCGGCGAGAGGAAGGCGCGCGAGGGAATGCCGGAAACCTCGAAATCGATGCGCGTCCCCCTGGCGTCGACCGTGGCGATGCGGCCGCGGACCCAGTCGGCGAGCGTTTCGGGCGTCCAGCCGTCATTGTAGCGGATGTTGAACCGCAGGATGCCGCTCATGGGGATGACGTTGGAGACCGGATTGCCCACATCGATGCTGGTGAGCTCGAGATTGGATGCCGGGAAGTGCGCGGTGCCGGCATCGAGGCGCTCGGCGGAAAGCGCGGTGGCGATGGCGGCGAGCACCGGCAGGGGATTGTTGGCCTTGTGCGGATAGGCGACGTGGCCCTGGGTGCCGGTGACGGCCACCTTGCCGGAGAAGGAGCCGCGCCGGCCGATCTTGATGCTGTCGCCCAGGGTTTCGGCGGAGCTGGGCTCGCCGACGATGGCGAAATCGAAATGGTGGCCGTTTTCGACCATCCAGCGCACGAGCTTCTCCGTGCCGTTGACGGCGTCGGCCTCCTCGTCATTGGTGATGGCGAGCTGGATGGTGCCCGCCTCGGGCGGGATGTCGGCGCAGGCGGCGACGAAGGCGGCGATGCCCGATTTCATGTCGGCGGCGCCGCGGCCATAGATCCTGCCATCCGCGAGGCGGGGCCGGAAGGGGTCGGACGTCCAGCCCGCGACGTCGCCGGGCGGCACCACGTCGGTATGGCCGGCGAACAGCAGGCGGCGGCCGCTCGAGCCGCGCGTGGCGAAGAGATTGTCGACCGGATAGGAGCCGTCGCCCTCGAAGCGCAACCGGGTGACGGCGAAGCCGATGGAGGAGAGCTCGGTCGCCAGCAGATCGAGCGCCCCCGCCGCATCGGGGGTGACCGAGGGACAGGCGATGAGGCGCTCGAGCAGGTGCTGCGGATCGATGGTCAAGAGGTCTCCGGAAGTCAGGCGGCGGCGTCGAGCGGATCGGGCCCGTAGCGGTTGGCGCCGGTCGTGCCCTTGAGGAAGCCGAGCTGGACCAGCATGTAGATGGCGAAGACGGCGAAGATCAGGTTGAGCACGGTCAGCCACAGATCGGGCACCGGCACGATGAGACCGTTGCCGATATCGGTGGGGGTGACGCCGATGCCCAGCGCCTGGATGACGTTGAAGACCACGCTGACCGCGATCAGCACCTTGAGGTCGGTGCCGTCATTGTCACGGTCGTGCCGGCGCTTGATGCCGATGCAATAGCTGGGCCAGATCAGCGCCAGGTTGAGCGCGACGGCGGCCCAGGCCAGGAAGGCGGCGTTGCCGAAGCTCACCGCGCCCAGCAGCAGGCTGACGACGATGGCCACCACCGCCAGCACGATGACGCCGATCCACCACTGCTTGCGCCCGATGCGCCCCTCGGTGGTGGTCAGCAGCGAAACGATCGAATCCATGATTTCCCCCTCATCGCCCCGGAATCATCGCGGGCACGGGGCGAGCTTAGGCCAGGCCGGCGGCTTCGGCCAGCCGGACCTCAGTCGCGCAGCAATTCGTTGATGGCGGTCTTGGAGCGGGTCTGGGCGTCTACGGTCTTGACGATGACGGCGCAGTAGAGATTGGGGCCGGGCGAGCCGTCGGGGAGCGGCTTGCCGGGCAGGCTGCCGGAGACGACGACCGAATAGGGCGGCACCCTGCCGACATGCACCTCGCCGGTGTAGCGATCGACGATCTTGGTGGAGGCGCCGATGAACACGCCCATGGAAATGACCGAACCCTGGCCCACCACCACGCCTTCCACTATCTCGGAGCGGGCGCCGATGAAGCAATCGTCCTCGACGATGACCGGGCCGGCCTGCAGCGGCTCCAGCACGCCGCCGATGCCCACGCCGCCGGAGATATGGACGTTCCTGCCGATCTGGGCGCAGGAGCCGACGGTGACCCAGGTGTCCACCATGGTGCCTTCATCGACATAGGCGCCCAGATTGACGAAGCTGGGCATGAGGATGACGCCCCGGCCGATATGGGCCGAGCGGCGGACCACGGCGCCCGGCACGGAGCGGAAGCCAGCCTCGCGGAAGCGGTTCTCGCTCCAGCCGTCGAACTTGGAGGGCACCTTGTCCCACCAGAAGGAGCCGTGCGGGCCGCCGGCGATGAGCTGGTTGTCGTTGAGGCGGAAGCTGAGCAGCACCGCCTTCTTGAGCCACTGATTGACCTGCCATTGCCCATCCACCTTCTCGGCCACCCGGGCCTTGCCGCTGTCGAGCAGATCGAGGGCGGTTTCCACCGCATCGCGGATCTCGCCCCGGGTGCCGAAATCGACCTCGGCGCGATTCTCGAAGGCGGTATCGATGATCTGGGCGAGCTGGGCGTGCGACATGGCGGGTCCTTCTATGACGGGCGGGCGGACCATAGCGGGGGCGGCCCGCGAGTCAACGGGGGTGGCCATTTGACAGCTCAAAGCCCCGCAAGGGACATGAATATCGGCGCCTCGATGCATGGATGGTCCGACACCCCNATCCCGGCCNTCCCCTCAAGGNGGAGGGTGGGCTCCACTCTGTGGCACGATCCGGTGGGANGCCGCGGATGAACGAGCTCTTGCCCCAAGGCCTGCGGCTATCGCGGTTCCGCGGCGGGATAGACGCCGAGGATGGCGAAGTGGTCGGTGAAGAATTTGAGCTCGTCGAAGGCGTGGCGGACGCCGATGTCGTCGGGGTGGCCCTCGATGTCGGCGTAGAACTGGGTGGCGGTGAAGGCGCCGCCCACCATGTAGCTTTCGAGCTTGGTCATGTTGACGCCGTTGGTGGCGAAGCCGCCCATGGCCTTGTAGAGCGCAGCCGGCACGTTGCGGACGCGGAAGATGAAAGTGGTCTTCACCCGGCCCTCGCGGGGCGCCCGCTGCTCGGTGGGGGACAGCACGAGGAAGCGCGTGGTGTTGTGGTCGGCGTCCTCGATGTTCTCGGCCAGGACGTCGAGCCCGTAGATCTCGCCGGCGAAGCGCGAGGCGATAGCGGCGACGGCGGGATCGGCCTTCTCGGCGACCTCGCGGGCCGAGCCGGCGGTATCGACCGCGTTGATGGTGCGCAGGCCGTGGCGGGCGATGAAGCGGCGGCACTGGCCGAGCGCGACGGAGAGCGACTGCACCGCCTTGATGTCCTCGAGCCGGGCGCCCGGCACGCCGAGCAGGGTCATCTCGACGCGCAGATAGGTCTCCCCGACGATGAACAGGCCGCTTTCGGGCAGCAGGTGATGGATGTCGGTGATGCGGCCGTAGAGCGAGTTCTCGACCGGCACCACGGCGAAATCGGCCCGGCCGGACTGCACGGCGGCCAGGGTCTCCTCGAAGGTGACGCAACCCATGAATTCCTCGCCCGGAAAGACGTTGGCGGCGGCGGCATGGCTGAAGGCGCCAGGTTCTCCCTGGAAGGCGATCTTCTTGGTCATGGCGGGGAAATCCGTTGGTTGCAGGCAGGCGTGGTTCTGGCGCGGGGCGGCGGCGGTGTCAATCGGGCCGGCATTCATGGCCTTCTCGCCTAAAATCCTTCCACCGGAAGGATCTTGCGGCTATGCCGCCGGCTCGAAGTGTCGCACCGGGAGTTTGACCTGTTGCGCCATATGGGCCTTGATACTATCTTCCGCGCGCGTCGGGCCCCCGCCGGTTGAGGCAGATTTCCTTTCGGGAGTCGTTTGTTGGGCAGGGTCCGGATAAACGTCCACTGGGGATGGACCGGCAGAGAGACCAAATGGATTCGTTCGAGCTAAACAAGATCATCGGCGCCGTGCTCGGCACCCTGTTGTTCGTCATGGGTGTGGGCTTTCTGGCCGAAGCCATCTACCACCCCATCGAGGGGCGCGGGCCCGGCTATGCGCTGCCGGAACCCGAGGTGGCCGCCGCGGGCCCGTCGGAAGCCGAGCCGGAAGTGCCGCTCGCCGTACTGCTGGCCAGCGCCAGCGTCGACCGCGGCGCCGCCGCCGTGCGCAAGTGCCAGTCGTGCCACAATTTCGGCGCGGGCGAGCCCAACAAGCAGGGCCCGGTGCTCTACGACATCGTCGGCGCCTCCAAGGCCCATGCCGAGGGCTTCGCCTATTCGGACATCCTGCTGCAGCAGAAGGCCGAGGGCCAGGTGTGGTCCTATGAAAACCTCAACGCCTTCCTGACCAATCCGCGCGCCTATGCGCCCGGCACCAAGATGAGCTTCGCCGGCGTGCGCTCGCCCGAGGAACGCGCCGACATCCTGGCCTACCTGCAAACCCTGTCGCCCAGCCCAGTGCCCTTCCCCGAGCCGGAAGCGGCGCCGGCCGAGGAAGCCACCGACGCCGAGGAGGCCCCGGCCGGCGACGTGGTGCCGCCCGAGGTGACCGAGCCGGCCGAGACCACCGAGCCGACCGCGCCGGAGGAGGTGACCGAGACGCCGACCACCACCTCGACCGAGACCAATGTGGAAGGCACCCCCGCCGAGGGCTCCACCGAGCCGGCCGAAACCACCGGCCAGTAGGCGGCGGAACCCGAACCCCGATTCTGCGGAGCCGCGCCCAAAGCGCGGCTCCTTGCATGAAGGAGGCCTTGATGCTGCTGCTCCACCTTTCCGATGTCGACGAGGCGAGCTGGGCCCGCGCCTTCCGCGAGGCGCTCGCCCCCTACCCCGTGGTGCGCCGCGGCGACGATTTCGACCCGGCGGAGGTGCGCTACATCTTCGTCTGGAAGCCCGGGCCGGACGCCTTCGACGGCCTTACCGGGCTCAAGGCCGTGCTGTCGCTGGGCGCGGGGGTGGATGCGCTGCTCAAGCATCCGAAGCTGCCGGACGCGCCCATCGTGCGCTTCGTGGACGAGGACCTGAGCCAGCGCATGAGCGACTATGTGGTGGCGCATGTGACCATGCATCACCGCCAGTTCACCCGCTTCCGCGCCGACCAGAAGGCGCGGCGCTGGAGCCAGTATTATCCGCCGGCGGCCAGCGAGACGACGGTGGGCATCATGGGCATGGGCGTGCTGGGGCAGGATGCGGCGAAGCGGCTGAGGCCGCTGGGATTCGACCTGAGGAGCTGGAGCCGGACGCCCAAGGCGATCGAGGGGGTGGAGGGCTTTGCCGGGCCGGAACAGTTCGACGCCTTCCTCGCGGGCACCGACATCCTGGTGAACCTGCTGCCGCTGACGCCGGAGACCGCCGGCATCCTCAACGCGGCGACCTTTGCCAAGCTGCGCCGCGACCGGCTGGCGGGCGGCCCGGTGATCATCAATGCGGCGCGGGGCGGGCACCAGAAGGAGGCCGACATCGCGGCGGCGCTGGCCGACGGCACGCTGGGCGCGGCGAGCCTCGACGTGTTCGAGACCGAGCCGCTGCCGGCGGACAGCCCGCTCTGGGACATCGAGAACTGCTACATCACCCCCCATATCGCCGCCATCTCCAGCGAGGCGAGCGGGGTGCGCTATTTCACCCAGGTGATCCGCGACAGCGAGGCCGGCCGGCCACTCAGAAACCTCGTGGACATAATTCGTGGCTACTGACGTAAAATTCACTGGCGTGTCACACAAATCCCAGACAGCATGCCTTCCTGCTTCGCGCTTTCCTGGGACCGAATGACGGACACCGCCGCTACCGCCAAACCGAGCTTCTACGACCGGCTCAAGCTCGCCACCAAGCATCGCTTCGCCGAACCCATCCTGGCCGCACTGTGCTTCCTCGAAGCCATGATCATTCCGGTGTTCCCGGAGATCATGCTGGCCCCGATGATCATCGCCGACCGGATGCGGGCCTGGCGGCTGGCCGCCATCTGCACCGTCGCCTCGGTCACCGGGGGGCTGGCGGGCTATGCCATCGGCTACTTCCTGTTCGACAGCATCGGCCGGGCGATCATCGAGTTCTACGGCGCGGGAGACGGGTTCGCGTCGCTGCGGCAGAGCTTCAACGACAACGGGCCGCTGATGATCCTGATCGGGGCGCTGTCGCCCATTCCCTACAAGGTGATCACCATCACCAGCGGGGTGGCGGGGCTCGATCTGTGGACCTTCATCTTCTACGGGATCATCGGGCGCGGCCTGCGCTATTTCGTGCCCTGCGGGCTGTTCTACTTCTTCGGGCCGGTGGCCGGCGAATTCATCGAGAAGCACAAGAAATGGGCCGGCTGGGGCATGGTGGTCATGGTGGTGGTGGGCTTCGCCATGGCGCCGCTGCTGTTCCCCAAGGGCGGCACGCAGGTGATGGATACGCCGGTGGAGCACGCGCTGGGCGTCGACCTGGTGCCCGAGGGCTGAGGCCCCCGCAGCTTTGTCCCCGGGCAGCGAGGCCGGCCGGGCGGCCGATTCCAGGCTAGAGATCGAGCGCCCAGTATTGGCCGTTGAGATCGGCGCCGAAGGAGCGGTGGGGTTCCTCGCGTTCGAGGCGGAAGCCGGCGGCCTGGTAGATGCGGCGGGCCGAGGCGAGGCAATCCTGCGTCCACAGGATGATGCGCCGGTAGCCCGAGGCGCGGGAGAAGGCGACGGCCTCCCCTACCAGCCGGGCGCCGATGCCCCGGCCGCGGAACATGGGCTCGACATAGAGCATGCGCAGTTGCGCCGTGCCCTCGGCCTCGCCGACGGCGGGCAGGATGAAGACCGAGCCGGCGACCTCCCCGCCCTGCTCGGCCACCCAGAGGGATTTGGGCGGCGCGGAGGGCGCCGCCTCGTAATCGGCATAGATGCGGGTGATCAGCGTCTCGAATTCGCCGTTCCAGCCCTGTTCGAGATGATAGAGCAGCGCCTGGCGATGGATGAGCCAGCCGATCTCGCCGACGCGGTGCGGGCGCAGGACCAGGGTGTCGTCCCCCGGCTCGGCCAGTATGGTCTCGATGCGGCGCATGGCGGCGACCAGATCGCGCTGCTCGAAGGGCGAGAACGGATCGAGCAGGGTCTGGGCGGCGGCGGCATCGCTCATGGCGTCGAGGCGGGCGGCGACGGCCCGGCCCTCGGGCGTCAGCGCCACGGGAGTGGCGCGGCCATCGCCGGAACGCGGCAGGTTCGCCACCAGGCCCTGATCGAGCAGACGGGCCATGAGCCGGCTCATCTGACCGCGATCCATGTCGAGGATGGAGGCGATCTGCGCGGCGGTGGTAACGCCCTCCTTGGCGAGCTCGTAGATGACGCGCGCCTCCGCCAGGGTGTGCAGGGTCTTGTGCATGCCCTCGTCCAACAGCCCGATGATGCGGGTGTAGAAGCGGTTGAAGGCCCGGATGCGGGCGATGTCGGCGGGGTCGGCCATGGCAGGACTCCTATCTGCTTGATTTTATCAAGCAGATAGTTGTCATAGTCAATTATATTTCCGGTTCAGGCGGGATAACGCCGACGCAGGAGCTCGTAGAGGGCACGGATGCCCTGATCGGTGCCGCCGACCGGCCGGCCGGGACGGGCCTCGGGCGCCCAGCCGAAGATGTCGAGATGCACCCAGACGCGGGCCTGGGAGACGAAGCGGCGCAGGAACAGGGCGGCGACGACCGAGCCGGCATAGCCGCCCGCACCGGTATTGCCGATATCGGCCACCTTGGAGGCGAGCTGGGCATCGTAGGGCGACCACAGGGGCATGGGCCAGAGGGGATCCTCGACGCCGGGGCCTGCCGCCGCCAGATCGCGCGCGACCGTCTCGTCGGTGGAGTAGAGCGGGGGCAGATCGGGGCCGAGGGCGACCCGGGCGGCGCCGGTCAGCGTCGCCATGTCGACGAGGAATTCCGGCGCCTCCTCGTCGGCCAGGGCCAGGGCGTCGGCCAGGATCAGCCGGCCTTCGGCATCGGTATTGCCGATCTCGACGGTGAGGCCCTTGCGGGAGCGGATGACGTCCCCGGGACGGAAGGCGGAACCGGCGATGGCGTTCTCGACCACGGGCAGGAGCACGCGCAGGCGGACCCGCAGCCCGGCGGAGACGATGGTATGGGCGAGGCCCAGCACATTGGCGGCGCCGCCCATGTCCTTCTTCATCAGCAGCATGCCGGCGGCGGACTTGATGTCGAGCCCGCCGGTGTCGAAGGTGACGCCCTTGCCGACCAGGGTGACACGGGGATCGGAGGCCTTGCCCCAGGTGAGATCGAGCAGGCGCGGGGCCTGGGCGCTGGCGCGCCCGACGGCATGGATGAGCGGGAAGCCAGCCTTGAGCAGGTCGTCGCCGAGGGTGACCCTGATCTTCATGCCCCGCGCCTGGGCGAACTCGCGGACGGCCTTCTCCAGCGCGTCGGGGCCGAGATCGTTGGCCGGGGTGTTGATGAGGTCGCGCGCGAGGGTGGCGGCGGCGACCTGGCGCTCGATCTCGTCGGCATCGGCCTTGCCGGGGGCGACCAGCACCGGCGCGGGTCGCGACTCCCGATAGCGGTCGAAGCGATAGCTGCCGAGCCGGAAGGCGATGGCGGCCTGAGTGGGATCGCCGAACGCGCCCTCGAGCCGGTAAGTGCCTTCGGGCAGGCCGGTGCCAGCCAGGCCGGCGAGGAAAGCCGGGCGCCCCTCCTCCGGGCCGGCGCCGAACAGCCAGGCGGCGATGCTGCCCCCCTCCCCCGGCACCGAGAGCAGCCGGCCGCGCTGGCCGGTGAAGCCGTTGGCCGCCACCCATTGCTGCTCCGCGGGCGACAGGCCGGCCGCGGCGAGCCCGCCTTCGGGAACGAAATGAACGGGCAGGATGGGCGACTTGGCCATGGGAAGCTCCGGAACCGAGAGAACGATGCTCCTCTTCTAGAGCGCCGGGCGAGCCGATGGAAGCAGTCGAAGGCGTGTTGCCTCCCTGGGCTTGGAACGGGCTTTAACCAGCTGTTAGGGTTAATGATTTATTGATCGGCACACGGAAACTGCCCGCTGCGGGAGACGGAAGTGTTCAGGCCATACCGGTTCGCCACCAGACTGCGCCCCCTGCTGCTCGCCGGCATGGCCGCGCTGGCGCTGTCGGCCTGCGCGACCAATCGCGGGCAACTGGCGGCCACCGATTATTCGGCGCTGCCGGCGGGGGAGAGCCACATGGCGCTGGCCGAGCTCACGGCGCGCTACAAGACCAATCCCCGCGACCGCGGGGTCGTCATCCACTACGCGGCCGCGCTGCGGGCCGCCGGGCAGCCGGCCCAGGCCGCCGCGGCATTGGAACAGGCGATCAGCCACCATCCCAACGATCCGGAAATCGCCATCGCCTATGCCAAGGCGCTGACGGCCACCGGCCGGTTCGAGCAGTCCGTAGGCGTGCTGGACCGGGTGATCCGCCCCGACGCGCCGGACTGGAACGCGCTGCTGGTCAAGGGCGCGACCCTGGACCAGATGGGCCGCAATGCCGAAGCCCGCAAGCTCTATGCGCAGGCGGCCACCATCGCCCCGGGCGAAGCCTCGATCGAGGCCAATCTGGGCCTGTCCTATGCCATGACCAACGACCTCGCCATGGCCGAGCGGCATCTGCGCCGGGCGGTGCAGATGCGCGGGGCCACCAGCCAGACGCGGCAGAACCTGGCGCTGATCGTGGGGCTGCAGGGGCGATTCGAGGAATGCCGCGCGCTCTACGCCGCCGAGCTGCCGCCCGATCAGGTCGAGGCCAACATGGCCTATGTGCGGGCGTTGCTGACCCAGCAGAACCGCTGGGACCTGATCGAGCAGGGCTGACGACTAGCAAGGCCAGTCCGGATCGTCCATGCCGCCCGGCTCAGGCGGCTTCTGCCGCACCAGCACGATATAGCCCGGGATCAAACCGATCACCACGGCCAGCGCCACCAGCATCTCCACGCCATGGGGTGGCAGGCTCACGCCCCACAGGCGCTCCATCAGGACGGAGCCCGGTAACGCCATGGCGAGCAAAACGCCGGTGGTTATCAGCCATGCCCCGTACGGCTTTGCGTAGGGATATTTGAGGGGCCGCATTCGGGCGGCCTCAGCCGCCGCCCACGGTGGAGGCCACGGAGCCGGTGAACACCTTGATCATGGCCGGGGAGAGGATGACGATGAACAGCACCGGCAGGAAGAAGACGATGAGCGGCACGGTGAGCTTGGGCGGCAGGGCGGCGGCCTTCTTCTCGGCCTCCATCATGCGGGCCTCGCGGCCTTCCTCGGCCATGACGCGCAGGGCCTGGCCGACGGAGGTGCCGTAGCGATCGGCCTGGATGAGGGCGGTCATCACCGCTTTGACGCCGTCGAGCCCGGTCCGGCGGGCGAGATTGTCGTAGGCGCGGGTGCGGTCCTCGAGAAAGCTCAGCTCGGCGGTGGTCAGCGTCAGCTCCTCGGCCAGCTCGGCCGATTGCTGGCCGATCTCGCGGGCCACGCGCTTGAAGGCGTGCTCCATGGACATGCCGGCCTCCACGCAGAGCAGCAGCAGATCGAGGCAATCCGGCCAGGCGCGCCGGATGGAGGCCTGGCGCTTCTGCGTGGCGTTGGTGAGCAGGATGACGGGGATGTAGGAACCGAGAAGACCGGCGCCGATGGCATAGACCAGGTTGAGATAGACCGGCCTGTCGCCCGGCGCCAGGATGAGGAGGTAGACGGCGGCGAAGGCGAAGATGCCGAGCGGCGTGGCGAAGCGCTGGAACAGATAGGTGGTGAGATGGCCTTGGCCGCGATAGCCGGCCATGGCCAGCTTGTCGACGGTGGAATCGTCCTGGAAGGCCTTCTTGAGATCGAACTTCTCCACCGCCTTCTTCATGTAGGACTTGGTTTCCGAGCCACGCCGGATGGAGCTGCGCCCGTCGGCGGGCTGGCCGCCGCGCAGCCGCGCCATCTCCTCGATGCGCAGGCGGTCGCGCTCGAGGGCGACGCGCTTGATGCGCCCCTTCATCTCCTGCTTGACGATGAAGGAGGAACCGAAGGTGAAGACCACGGCGGCGGCGGAAATGGCGGCCAGGACCGCGATGAGGAAATCCCGCTGGGTGAGCAGTTCGACGATGTTCACTGGGGCTGCTCCCTGTTTGGCGCGAACGAGCTAGAAATCGAACTGGACCATGCGGTTCATGATGAAAATGCCGGCGGACAGCATGAGCACGCCGACGCCCAGGCAGATCTGGCCGATGGGCGTGAAGAAAAGCGGTTCCAGATAGCCGGGGGACACCAGGGACACCAGGATGGCCACCACGATGGGCAGCGAGCCGATGATGCCGGCGGAGGCCTTGGCCTCGGAGGACATGGCCTTGACCTTCTGCTTCATCTTCTTGCGGTTGCGCAGCACGCGCGCCAGGTTGCCCAACGCCTCGGAAAGGTTGCCGCCCGACTGCTGCTGCACCGAGATGACGACGACGAAGAAATTGACTTCCGGCAGGGGCACGCGATCGAGCAGCACCTGGACGGCCTCGGTCATGGAGAAGCCGAAGGACTGCTGGTCGAGTACGCGGCCGAACTCGGACTTCACCGGCTCCTTGGCGTCCTTGGCGACGACGCGCATGGAATCGTTGAGCGGCAGGCCGGTCTTGACGCCGCGCACGATGGCCTCGACCGCGTTGGGCAGCTCTTCGAGGAACTTGTCCTGATATTTCTTGCGCCGGCGCGAGACATACATGCGCGGCAGCAGATAGGCGCCCGCCACGGCGAAGACGGCGGCGAAATAGAACGGCACCTGGGTGATCACCAGGACCACGAACAGCACCGCCCCGAAGATGACGCTGTTGCGGATGAAGGCGGCGGGGGTGATGGTCATGCCCGCCTGGAACAGCAGCTCGGGCAGGCGGACCCGCTTCTTCTGGTTCAGCTCCTCGGCCTGGGACTTGAGCGCCTGCTGCACGGTCTTGCGGCGCTGGTCGCGCGTGCGGCTGGCATCGGCATGCTGCCGGTTGGCGCGCATGTCGCCCTGATAGGCCTTGCGCCGCTGCTCGGCCCGGCTGCTGCCCAGGGCATTGGGCACCAGGGCGAAGCCGGCGGCCCCGACGGTGACCATGGCCAGGATGGCGAGCAGGATGGTGGTCAACATGCCCTAGCGCCCCAGGATCTCGTGCTGCTCGGTATTGGCCTTTTCGAGAGCCTCGACCAGGTTGGCCTCCTCGTTGAAGTAACGGGCGCGCTCGGTGAACTGCGGCTTGGTGATGCCGGTGGAGCGATGGCGGCCGATCAGCATGCCGTTGGCGTCCTCGCCCATGATGTCGTAGACGAAGATGTCCTGCGTCACGATCACGTCGCCTTCCATGCCCAGCACCTCGGAGATGTGGGTGATGCGGCGCGAGCCGTCGCGCAGGCGGGCGGCCTGGACGATGACGTCGATGGACGAGGTGATCATCTCGCGGATGGTGCGGCTGGGCAGGGCATAGCCGCCCATGGTGATCATGGATTCGAGACGCGACAGGGCTTCGCGCGGGCTGTTGGCGTGCAGCGTGCCCATGGAGCCATCATGGCCGGTGTTCATGGCCTGGAGCAGGTCGAAGGCTTCGGGCCCGCGCACCTCGCCGACGATGATGCGCTCGGGACGCATGCGCAGGCAGTTCTTGATGAGATCGCGCATGGTGATCTCGCCCTCGCCCTCGAGATTGGGCGGGCGGGTTTCGAGGCGCACCACATGGGGCTGCTGGAGCTGCAGCTCCGCCGAGTCCTCGCAGGTGATGACGCGCTCGTCCTTCTCGATGAAGGCGGTGAGGCAGTTGAGCAGCGTGGTCTTGCCCGAACCGGTGCCGCCCGAGATCAGCACGTTGGCGCGCACGCGGCCGAGGATGCGCAGCACCTCGGCGCCTTCGGGCGAGATGGAGCCGTATTTGACCAGCTGCTGGAGGGTCAGCTTGTCCTTCTTGAACTTGCGGATGGTGAGGGCGGCGCCGTCGATGGCGAGCGGGGGGGCGATGACGTTGACGCGGGAGCCATCGGGCAGGCGGGCGTCGCAGATGGGCGAGCCCTCGTCGACGCGGCGGCCGACCTGGGAGACGATGCGCTGGCAGACATTCATCAGGTGCGCGTCGTCGCGGAAGCGCACATTGGTGAGGCGCACTTTGCCGCCCACTTCGATGTAGCACTTCTGCGAGCCGTTCACCATGATGTCGGCGATGTCGTCGCGGGCCAGCAGCGGCTCCAGCGGGCCGTAGCCGAGCACGTCGTTGCAGATGTCCTCGAGCAGGTCCTCCTGCTCGGAGATGGACATGACGATGGATTTTAGGGCGATGATCTCCGAGACGATGTCGCGGATTTCCTCGCGCGCGGCCTGCTGCTCCATGGTGGCGAGCTGGCTGAGGTCGATGGAGTCGATCAGCGCGTTGAAGATGGCCGACTTGGTGTGGAAATACTCCTTGTCGCGCTGCGCATCGGCGGGGGAGCGGACATCGACCACCTCGTCGCCCGAGCGCATGCGCGTGGCGATGCCGTCGGCGTCGGACGCACGGCGCTGCGGCGGCGCGGCCGGCTCGGGACGCGCAGGGCTCGGGACCGGACGCGGCACGTCGCCGACGCCGGGCGTATTGCCTCCGAATGTGGTGCGCTTGCCAAACATGGTTCCGTCCTTGGTCCTTCGATGCCCCTCGCCGCCTAGGAAGCGCGCTTCCTGAACAGGGAGGGCAGCTTGATCAGGCTGCCGGTCCTGGCGCCGCCATGGGCGTCCTGCCGGCCGGTCACGTGCATGCCGATGCTGCGGAACACGTCGTTGATCTTGTTGTTGGCCGCGACCTCGGCGATCATCTGCCCGTTGTTGGCGGCGGTGCCGAACAGGGCGGCATCGAAGCCGATCTGGCCGACCAGCGCGCATTCGATGGAGCTGGCGAACTCGGCGGCGGCGATCTCGGGACGGCGGGGCACGCCCTGCTTGTTGATGACGAGGCTGGGCGGCTTCTCGGTGGGGCGCAGGGCCTTGATGGTGTCGCCCAGATTCTTGGCGTTGCGCAGATTGGCGAGGTCCGGCTCGGCGACGATGACCACCTCGTCCAGGGTCGCCAGCGTGTAGCGCGTCCAGGCGTTCCACAGATGCGGGATGTCCAGCACGATGACGGGCACCGATTTCTGGCAGATCTCGACGATCTGCTCGAACTCGCGCTCCTCGAAGTCCCAGGTGCGGTCGAGGGTGGCGGGAGCGGTGAGCAGGTTGATGTGGTTGGCCGCCTTGCTCATCAGCCGGTCCAGCATGGTCTGGTCGACCTTCTGGTTGGCGAGCAGGGCATCGGCCAGGCCGTGGGGCGGATCCTGGTTGAAGTTGAGCCCGGCGGTGCCGAAGGCCAGATCCATGTCGAGGATGAGGCAATCCTGGCGCAGCGTGGTGGCCAGCGACCAGGCGACGTTGTGGGCGACGGTCGAGCCCCCTGCCCCGCCCTTGGCCGAGACGAAGCCGATGGTGCGCCCGATGGGCGCGGCGCCGTCGGCGGCGTAGAGCTCGGTGATGGCGGTGACGATCATCTGCGCGGTGGCGGGCAGGACGATATATTCGGAGATGCCCGAGCGGATCAGCTCGCGATAGAGCAGCACGTCGTTGACATGGCCGAGCACGATGACCCGCGTCGAGGCGTCGCAGACCTCGGCCAGCCGCTCCAGCGCGCCGGGAATGGCCTCGGGCGCCAGGGTGGTCTCGACGATGATGAGGTTGGGGGTGGGGTTGGACTTGTAGGTCTCCACCGCCCCGTCTATGCCGCCATTATGGGTGGTGAGGGCCACCTTGGACATGCGGCGGTCGTGCAGGGCGCTCTCCACCAGCTGGGCCGTCTGGGAATGCTCGCAGAAGGCCTGGATGGTGATGCGCGGCACCAGCCGGGCGCCGGAGGCGATCTCGGCGGCCGGTTCCTCGGCCCTGGCGGGTTCCTCGGGCGACAAAAAACTCATCTCTTCAGACTCCCACTAGTCGAGCACGAAGCCGACCGAACCACTGAAACCGCCGCGTATCTCGCCGCTGCCGCTGACCCCGTAGCGCTTCTCGATGGCGCCGAGGAAGATCGATTCCGCATCGCTGGGCGTGGCCGTGTAGTCGGTGGGCACGGGCAGCGAATTGGCCGGGCTGGGGCTGACCAGATAGGGCGTGACCAGGATGACCAGCTCGGTCTGCTCGGTCTGGTAGTCGCGCGAGCGGAACAGGGCGCCGAGGATGGGGATGTTGCCCAGCACCGGCATCTGGTTGATCTGCTGGCGCGAGGTCTCCTGCAGCAGCCCGCCAATGGCCAGCGTGGTGCCGGACATCAGCTCGACCGAGGTCGAGGCCTGGCGCTTGGTGATGGAGAAATCGGCCTGCGGCTCGGACACCGAGGTATCGACGGTGAGCGCGATGGAGCCGCTGGACTTGACCACCGGGGTGAAGGACAGCTCCACGCCATAGGGCTTGAAGTGCACCGTCTGCACGTTGTTGGTGGTGTCGTAAGTGGCGTAGGGCAGTTCGCCGCCAGCCAGGAAATCGGCCTTCTCCCCGGAGAGGGCCGTCAGCGTCGGCTGGGCCAGCACGCGCAGGGCGCCGCGGCCTTCCAGCGCGCGGATCGCCGCGGTGATGCTCGCGCCGCCGAGATTGAAGCTCGCATCCACGCCGCTGGGGGTGAAGGTATTGTTCATCGGCAGGTTGTTGAAGCCGAAATTGGCCGTACCGATGCTGAAGGACGCGCCCAGATTGATGCCGAACTGCTTGGCGACGTCGCGCTTCACCTCCGAGACGGTGACCTGCAGCATGACCTGCTGGGAACCGGCGATGTCGATGATGCTGGCGACGTTCTCCGAGGAACCGGCGAACTGCGCGGCGACGGCCATGGCCCGGTCGCGATCCTCGCTGGAGAGCACGGTGCCGGTGAGCACGACGCGGTTGGTGCCGCCGCCCAGGGTGACCGACTCGACCCGGATGTTGGAACCGGGGATGACGCGCGCCAGCGCCGCCTGCAGGGCATTGCCGACCTGGGACGGCTCCTCCATGACGCGGACGTCGAGAATCTGGATGGGACGGCCGGCATCGTCGAGGAAGAAGATGTTGGTGTCGCCGCCGGTCATGCCCTGGAGGATGGCCCGGGTGCGGGTGCGCATGATGGCCGCCGCGATGTCGGGCTGGGAGACGATGACCTCGGCCACCCCGGCGGGCAGGTCGAGGATGATGGACTTGTTGAGCTCGATATCGACCTTGCGCGTCGCCCCGTAGGCGTTGGGGGAAACCGCGATCTGGGTTTCCTGAGCCAGAAGCGGCGCTGCGGGGGCTCCGGCGCCCAGCAGGGCGGCCAGGGCGGCGGCCGCAAGGGCGCGGCGCGCCGGGCGGGACTTGGGGGTCATGGCTGTGCTCGTCATCTTGGCCGTCCCTATTGCGGCAGGACCTGCGGGGCCGCAGGCTCGCTCTGGTAGTCGATGTCGGCGGAGTAATCGTCTTCCGAGTAGCCCATGGCGGCCTGGTGGCTGACCACCGTGCCGGCACCCGCCATGACGCTCTGCTCCTTGCCGAAGCGGATGAGGCGCACGGCCTGGTTGGCGGTAGCGGGCACGCCGGCATCGGCCTTGGCGAAATCGGCCACCGAGCGCAGGGTCAGGGTGAGCTGGCCGCGCATGGAAGCGTTGATCAGCGTCTCGGCCTCGACCGGATCGAGCTCGAGGGTGGCGATGGTGCTCTTGTCGAAGGTGACCGGACGGGGGCTGGCGTTCTCGCCCTTCTCGTCGCCCGAGGAGGCGCCCATCTCGCCCAGACGCTTGCCGATGGCCAGCACGCGCACATTGGAGAGGATGACCTCGGAAACCTGCCCCATGCTGGTGGAGGTGGTCAGCACCACATCGACATGGTCGTTGGGCACCACGAAGCCGCCGGCGCTGGACACCGCCGCCACGCCGACCGACACGCCGCGCATGCCCGGCGACAGCACGGCGGACAGATAGCCCTGATCGGCGCGGACCAGCTTGGCCTCGCGGATCGGCTCGCCGGGGAAGAATTCGAAACGGGCCACCGCGCCGGTGAGCTGGGCGGGCGCATCGGGCATGGCGCTGACCGTGACATATTCGGGGCGCAGGGCTCCTTCCGGCCAATCCTGCCATTCGAGCAGGCCCGTGTTGAGGCGCTCGCCGATGCCGATGGGGCCCTTGGCCACCAGGATCTGGGTCTTGGCCTCCTCGACCACCTGGGTGACGACCTCCTGACGCGGCGCCGGAGCCCGTCCACTGCCGCGCGTGACGAGGAAGGCGGCCAGACCGCCCGCGATCAAGGCGACCACCAACAGGATCAAACGCGCCGGTCTCATGCCCCAACTCCGGTTATACGCAGGGCAGGATGCCCAATTTCACCGGTTGGACTATGATCACAAAGGGTCAAAGTTTAGTTAACCGGAGCTTTGCCGTTTCGGTTAACAATCCATGAATACTTGCTTTTTGCGATTCAGGCCGCGCAAGATATGCCAAAGACCGCGCACTACTTGCGCCCGGCCTCCATCATCTGGCGGAAAGGGATCAGCCGGCCAGCCGCTCGAAGATGGCGGAATTGGAATAGGTGAGCAGGCCGGCGGCGGCCATGGCGATGCCATAGGGTACGCCCTGCTTGCTGTCGTGCAGGCGTTCGAGCCAGCGATAGCGCGCGATGAACGGCGTGAGAGGGATGCGGCGCAGCACCAGCACCAGCAGGGTGAGCGCGCCGCCGAGAATGGCGGTATAGACGAGATAGGGCAGCGTCATGCCGAAGCCGAGCCACAGCGTGGTCGCGGCCGCCAGCTTGGCATCGCCGCCGCCGATCCAGCGCAGGGCGAACAGGGTGAACCCCACGGCCAGGACGATGAGCGCGCACAGCACATGCATGGCGAACAGCTGCAGCGGCAGGTTGACGGCGAGCGCCACGATGAAGAAGCCGGCCACCAGCAGCAGCACCAGCTTGTTGGAGATGCGCATGGTCAGCAGGTCGGACGAGGCGGCGAACGCCATGGCGAGCGGGAAAAAAAGCAGGGCGACGGTGGACATTGCGCTTCTCCTCCCCCTGAGGGTCCGAACACGCCTCGCAGGATGGGGCGGACCCGGTTAAGAAAGCTCAAATGAAAGGGGGAGGACCGAAGGTCCTCCCCCAGGCGATCGCGAAGCGATCCGAGCGATCTTATTCCGGAATATTCTCGACCGCGGTATCGAGGCGGTTCGAGATACCGTTGAAGAGATCACCGAGGCTGCCGCCGAGAGCGGTGGCGGCCAGGATGATGCCGACGGAGATCAGAGCGGCGATCAGGCCGTATTCAATTGCGGTCGCGCCCGACTCGTCCTGCGCGAAACGTGCGAAAATGTTCATTCCCAGGCTCCTTTTTTACACGTCCTCGAGTGACGTCAACTGTCGGACACGTCACACATCGAACATGCCTAGACGCTAGCCAGCACTTCTTGAGATTGCGTTAATCGGCCACGGGCCACGGCCGACCTGCCGCAGCAAATTCCATAAGGTGTCCAGAGACTTAACGGAATCGATAGCATTTTATCGACCTCCGGGACCGGTCGGTGGGCCGACCGACTTCTGTGGTTTTACTGTCCGGGAGCATGCATAGGCACTATTGCGCAGCGCTATACTTCGCACCTCCCACCAGAGCACTTTACAAGCAGCGAGGAGGACGTTTGCCAAGTATTTACCAATCGAGGGGAAACTTGCGGCAGCGTTTCAGTATCCGGACCCGTGCCATGTTCCGCCTCGCCGCCATCGCCGCCATCGGCCTCTGCCTGGCCAGCTCGCTCGCACCCCTGCCGGCGGCCGCCCAGGACGGCGCGCCGATCAACGTGAACGTGAACATGGCCCGCGTGCTGCGGATCAGTGCCCCCGCCGCCACGGTGATCGTGGGCAATCCGGGCATCGCCGACGTGACCATCCAGGACCCGCAGACGTTGATCCTGACCGGCAAGAGCTATGGGCAGACCAACCTGATCGTGCTGGACAATGCGGGCGAGCCGATCGCCGACACCATGATCGAGGTGGTGCAGATGCAGGCCGGGGTGATGACCGTGTACCAGGGCCTGCGACGCACCAGCATGGCCTGCGCCCCGGTGTGCCAGCCGGTGATCATGATGGGCGACGACAGCAGCTGGACCGGCCAGGCGCTGGCCTCCTCGCAACTGGTGCAGGGCGCCGCCAACTAGAGTTCGATCCGGCTTCGCAATTTCTCCCGACCGCACTCCGGGCGCGAGTCCGCGGCATCCGGAATGGACCGGACCGGCGGATTAACCCCCTGTTGACCATAGCTGCCGAAGGCGCCGCGGCGGGGCCCTTTCCTAACCAAGAGTTAGCCATGCATGCCTAGCCTCGCCCTTGAGCAAGCGTGCGTGGCCAATGAACAGATCGCCTAAAAGACGGATCGGACATCTCTTCCGCCGGCCTGCCACCCTGGCGCGCGACGAGCGGGGCGCCACGGCCGTCGAGTTCGGGCTGCTCGCCATTCCGTTCTTCGGCATCGTGATGGCGATCCTCGAAACCTCGCTGATCTTCCTTTCCGGACAGGTGCTCGAAAGCGCGGTGAACGACGCCAGCCGGGCCATCCGCACCGGCCAGGTGCAGCAGACCAACCAGACGATCGACGATTTCCGCGCCAATATCTGCAACCGGCTCTATGGCCTGTTCCGCGATTGCAGTGGCCTGCACATCCGCGTGGTGGAGCTGGGCGGGTTCGAATCCATCTCCTTCGTCACCCCGGTGGACTGGAACTGCGAGACGGATTGCGACTGGACCGAGGACGAGACCTGGTCGCCCGGCGTCGGCAAGAGCGTGGTGCTGGTGCAGGTGCACTACAAGTTTCCCGTGATGCTGCAGGTCGGGTCGCTGGGCATGGCCAACCTGCCGAACAATCTGCGGCTGATGGGCACGGCCACGGTCTTCCAGAACGAGCCCTTCACATGATGCGCGCCGCCAGCACCATGATGAGGCGGCTGCGCGGCTTCCTGCGCGCGCAGGGGGGCACGGCGGCGGTCGAGTTCGCGCTGATTCTGCCGGTGATGCTGGCCGTCTATATCGGCACGGTGGAAGCCAGCGCGCTGATCTCCACCGACCGCAAGGTGCAATCGGTGGCCGGCGCGGTGGGCGACCTGGTGGCCCGCGTCGAGGGGGAGGTGACCACGGCCCAGCTCGAGGACTATTTCCAGGCGGCGGCCGGCATCATGACGCCGATGGACACCAACCGCGTGCGGCAGGTGGTGACGGCCATCGCCGTGACCGAGGACGGGGAGACGCGCGTGGTGTGGTCGCGCCAGTATGACGGGCACACCACGTCCGCCAGCACGCCCTATGCGGTGGGGGACGAATATCCCCTGCCCGACGCGATGACCAATATCGCGCGCGGGCAGATGGTGATCGCGGGCGAGGCCATCTACCCCGCCTATACCCCGATTTTCGGCATCGTCTTCGACGAGCCGGTGACGCTCTACCGCTCCAGCTTCTTCCTGCCGCGCTTCGGCGGCACGATCCGCGTCAACTAGCCGCCGCGGCATGCTTGCCCGGTGGGCCGGAGCATGCCAAAAGCCGGGCACCAGCACCCGATCCCCCGATGCGCTCCCGCCTGCTGGACGGCCCTCGCGCCCGCCCGGAAGCGCTCCACTCCAGCCCGGCTGAGCCTTCATGCACGACACCATCATCCCCGTCTTCGACCTGGGCGGCGTCTTCGTCGACTGGAACCCGATGTATCTGTTCCGCAAGCTGTTCGACAGTGAGGAGGATGCGCTGTGGTTCCACCAGAACATCTGCACCGGCGACTGGAACCTGGAGTTCGACGCGGGCGAGATCTATTCGGAGGGCGTCGCCAAGCTCATCACCCGCTTCCCCAGATACTGGCGGGAAATCCAGGCCTACGACCTGCGCTGGAAGGAGACGCTCGGCGATTTCATCCAGGGCACGATCGATATCCATGACGAGTTGATCGCCCAGGACGTGCCCACCTTCGCCATCACCAATTTCTCCTGGGAGAAATGGATGAGCTGCCTGCCGGACTGGCCTTTCCTCGAAAAGTTCGACGGGGTGATCGTTTCGGGGCTGGAAGGGCTGGTGAAGCCCGATCCGCGCATCTACCGCGTGTTCTGCGAGCGCTACGGGCTGGCGCCGGACGCCTGCGTGTTCATCGACGACAGCGAGCCCAATATCGTGGCGGCCCGCAAGTTCGGCATGCACGGCATCCATTTCAGGCATCCGGAGGCGTTGCGGGCCGAGCTGATCGCGCTGGGGCTGCCGCTCAAGGCGAAGTAAGGGGCGGACGCCCCTCGTCCAGCCTAGTTCCGCACCTTCTGCGTGGAGGGCGGATTGGCCTCCAGGCGATCCAGGGCCTCGCCGACGCGACGGGCGACCTCCAGATCGAAGTCCTGGTCGGGGCTGGTCAGCTCGTACTGGCGCAGGGCCTCGGGGGTGATGCCGGCTTCGGCGGCAAAGGCCTCGGGGCCGAGGCCCAGCGAGAGACGGCGATTGTGGTCGCCCTTGGGTTCGCGCATGGCGGGATCGACAGGGGGCATGGCGGTTCTCCTCGATTGCAGGAAGAAATCCGCAAGGCCCGGTTTGGTTCACCGGGCCGGCCTGCCGGCGAACTCGACGTGAACCGGCCCCTACCTGGTGCCGTACATGCGGTCGCCCGCATCGCCCAGGCCGGGGACGATGTAGCCCTTCTCGTTGAGGTGGCTGTCGATGGAGGCGGTGAAGACCGGCACGTCGGGATGGGCGGCAGTGAAGCGCCGGACGCCTTCCGGGGCGGCGAGGAGGCAGAGGAAGCGGATATTGTTGGCGCCGCGCTCCTTGAGCTTGTCGACGGCGGCGGTGGCGGAATTGGCGGTGGCCAGCATGGGATCGACCACGATGATCAGGCGGTCCTCCAGATTGGAGGGGGCCTTGAAGTAATATTCGACCGGCTCGAGCGTCTCGTGATCGCGATAGATGCCGATATGGGCGACGCGGGCGGCCGGCACCAGATCGAGCATGCCGTCGAGCAGGCCGTTGCCGGCGCGCAGGATGGAGGCGAAGACCAGCTTCTTGCCCTTGATGGCGGGGCTCTCCATGGCCGCCATGGGCGTCTCGATGGGGATCATCTCCAGCTCGAGATCGCGGGTGACCTCGTAGCACATGAGATGGGCGATCTCGCGCAGCAGCCGCCGGAAGCCGGCGATGGAGGTCTCCTTGTTGCGCATGATCGTCAGCTTGTGCTGGATCAGCGGGTGATCGATGACCGTGACATTGCCCTCGACCTTGCTCATCTCGATCACCCCGGGAATGGACTACAGGAAGGATTTGCCGTGGCGGCCGGGCGCGAGGCCCAGCCAGGCGGCGATGCTTTCGCCAATATCGGCGAAGGTTGGGCGGATGCCAATCTCCCCCGGCGGCAGGGCTGGGGAAAAGACCAGGATCGGCACCTGCTCGCGGGTGTGATCGGTGCCCGGCCAGGTGGGGTCGTTGCCGTGGTCGGCGGTGAGCACCAGCAGGTCGTCGTGGCGCAGCCTGGCGACGATCTCGGGCAGGCGCCGATCGAAGAGCTCGAGCGCGGCGGCATAGCCCGGCACGTCGCGGCGATGGCCGTATTCGCTGTCGAAATCGACGAAATTGGTCATGATGAAGGCGCGGTCGTCGGCCATCTCCATGGCCTCCAGCGTCCGGTCGAAGAGCTGGGGGATGCCGGTGCCCTTGAGCTTGTGGGTGACGCCGGAGCCCGCATAGATGTCGGAAATCTTGCCGATGGCGAAGACCTGGTTGCCGGCCGCCTGGTTGCGGTCGAGCAGGGTCGGCTCCGGCGGGGGAATGGCGAAGTCGCGGCGATTGCCGGTGCGCCGGAAGGAGGCGGCATCCTCGCCGACGAAGGGCCGGGCGATGACCCGGCCGATCTTGAGGGGTTCGGTGAGCTCGAAGGCGATCCGGCAGATCTCGTAGAGCCGTTCGAGGCCGAAATGGGTCTCGTGCGCGGCGATCTGGAAGACGCTGTCGATGGAGGTGTAGCAGATGGGCTTGCCGGTCCGGATGTGCTCCTCGCCCAGCTCGGCAATGATGGTGGTGCCGGAGGCGTGCCTGTCGCCCAGAATGCCGGGCAGGCCGGCACGCCTGACGAATTCGTCGATCAGCTCGGGCGGAAAGGCGGGCTGCGCCTGCGGGAAATAGCCCCATTCGAAGGGCACGGGGACGCCGGCGATCTCCCAATGTCCCGAGGGGGTGTCCTTGCCCTTGGAAACCTCGCGGCCGACGCCGAAGCGGCCGCCCTTGGGCGTCTCGGACAGGCCGGGCGGGGTGGCGCCGGTGGACAGCTTCAGCGCGGCGCCGAGGCCCATGGCGTCCATGTTGGGCACGTTCAGGCGCCCCGAGCGCAGGCCATCGCGGTCGGCCTTGCCGGCCGCCGCCCATTCGGCGATGTGGCCGACCGTATTGGCGCCCTCGTCGCCATAGGCGGCGGCATCGGGCGCGCCGCCGATACCGACGCTGTCGAGCAGGCAGACAATGGCGCGGGGCATGGGCGTTCCTCCTTGAAAGACGGCAGATGACCACCGCTCTTTTTTTGTTGTCTCGGAGGCATCCCCCCGCGAAAGCGGGGACCTCCGCAGTGGTCCTAAACAGGGGTTCCCGCTTTCGCGGGAATGATCCCGCAATTCATTCGGTGGTCGGTTCGATCCGTCCGGCAATCAGCGGATTGCTCGGCAGATTTCCACCCAGCACATAGGCTGCCCGCAGCCGCGCCTCGGCGTCGGCGGCGCTGGCCTCGTCTGCCGCATGGATGCGGGCGATGGGAGTGCCGGCATCGACCTTGGCGCCGAGGCCGAGCAGGCGATCGAAGCCGACGCGATGGTCGATGCTGTCGGTGGGCATGGTGCGGCCGCCGCCCAGGGCCACCACGGCCATGCCGACGCCGCGCGTGTCGATCTCGGCGACAGTTCCCTGCTCCGCCGCGAGGATGTCGCGGACGATCGGCGCGGGGGCGAGATAGCGGTCCATGTCGTCGATGAAATCGGCCGGGCCGCCAAGGGCCGTGACCATCCTGGCGAAATGCTCGGCGGCGCGGCCGCTGTCGAGGACACCATCGACGAGGCTGCGCGCTGCGTCCAGGGTCGCCGCCTTGCCGGTCATCAGCGCGGCTTCGGCGCAAAGGGCGAGGGTGACGTCACGCAGGCGCGGATCGCGATGCGCGCCGGTGAGGAAATCAACGGCGTTGCGGACTTCGAGGCCGTTGCCGGCGGCGCTGGCCAGGGGCTCGTTCATGTCGGTGATGAGCGCGCCGGTCCTGAGGCCGGCGCCATTGGCGACGCCGACGAGGCTCTGCGCCAATTCCTGCGACTTTTCGAGGGTGGGCATGAAGGCGCCGGAGCCGGTCTTGACGTCGAGGATGAGCGCGCCGAGGCCGGCGGCCAGCTTCTTGGACAGGATGGAGGCGGTGATGAGGGAGATGGATTCGACCGTGCCGGTGACGTCGCGAATGGCATAGAGCGTCTTGTCGGCGGGGGCGAGATCGGCGGTCTGGCCGATGATGGCGCAGCCGGCCTCCTTCACCACCCGGCGGAACAAATCGTTGTCCGGCTGGGTCCGGTAGCCGGGAATGGAATCGAACTTGTCGAGCGTGCCGCCGGTATGACCGAGGCCGCGGCCGGAAATCATCGGCACATAGATGCCGATGGCGGCCAGGATGGGCGCGAGCATGAGCGAGACATTGTCCCCCACCCCGCCGGTGGAATGCTTGTCGGCCACCGGGCCGTCGAGGTCGGACCAATCGAGCACGGTGCCGGAATCGCGCATGGCGAGCGTCAAGGCGACGCGCTCATCCATGCTCATGCCCTGGAAATAGACGGCCATGGCGAAGGCGGCGGCCTGGGCATGGGAGACGGTGCCCGCGGCGAAGCCGGCGATGAACCGGGCGATGTCCTCGCCGGAAAGGATCTCGCCGTTGCGCTTTTTCAGGATGACTTCTTGCGGGAGGAAGACCATGGAAAATCTCATATGTTGCGGCATCCCCTCACCCGCCCTTCGAGCACCCTCTCCCGCGATGGGAAGAGGACGGCCCGGCGTTTGCCGAGGGAGTGAAACCCTATTCTTCTCCCCGTCGGGGAGAGGGCGGCGCGCAGCGCGGAACGAGCGGATCACGCCCCATAGGGAATCCAGACGTTCTTCACCTGCGTTGCCTTGGCCAGCAGATAGTCGCCGGCGAACTGGGGGGCGGCGAGATCGTAGGCGAGACCGCGGCTGGTCCAGGTCTGCTTGAGGTTGCCCACCGAGGCCTTTTCGACCATGGCCGAGCCTTCGGCCGAACCCAGGAACCACAGACCGTCGACGCCGTCGTGCTCGGCCAGGGTCTTGGCGAGGGTGAGGCTGTCGCCGGTGACGATGTTGACCACGCCCGCGGGGACGTCAGAGGTTTCGAGCACCTGGTAGAAGTCGGTCATGGAGAGCGGCGCGCGGGAGGAAGGAACCAGCACCACGGTATTGCCCATGGCGATGGCCGGGGCGAGCAAGGCGACGGAGCCGAGCAGGGGCTGGCGATCCGGCGCGACGATGCCGAGGACGCCCAGCGGCTCGACCATGGCCGCGGCAATGGCGCGCAGGGGCGGATTGTGGACCGCGCCGTCATATTTGTCGGCCCAGCCGGCGAAGGCGAAAAGGCGCTCGACGGCCCGGGCGACCTCATCGGCGCCGTCATCGCCGGTCTGCGCCGCGATGCGGGCGGCGAACTCGTCGCGGCGATAATCCAGGTTCTCGGCGAGGAAATAGAGGATCTGCGCGCGGGCATGGGCCGCGACGGTGCCCCAGCCGAGGGCGGCCCGGGCGGCCTCGACGGCGTTGCGGATGTCCTTGCGGTTGCCCTCGCCCACCTCGCCGACAAGTCCGCCGTCGGGCCCCAGGACCGGGCGGCTATAGCCGCTGTCGGGGCGGGCCTGCCTGCCGCCGACATACATCTTGGCAGTCTGGTCGAGATGGCGGGCATCGAGGGGATTGCGGGAGGCGCCGGCCTTCGCGGGGGTGGCGTCGGGAGCGGCCGCCTTCAGCGTCTTCTCCCAGCCCGGCTTGAGATAGACGCTCATGCCTTCGCGACCGCCCTCGCGGCCGAAGCCGGATTCCTTGTAGCCGCCGAAGCCGACCGCGGCATCGAAATTGTTGGTGCCGTTGATCCAGACCACGCCGGCCTTGAGCTTCGGCGCGATGTCGAGGGCGAGGTTGATGTTCTCGCTCCACAGCGTGGCGGCGAGGCCGTAGCGGGTGTTGTTGGCCAGCGCCACCGCCTCCTCGGGGGTGCGGAAGCTCATGGCGACGAGCACCGGGCCGAAAATCTCCTCGGCCACGAGCGTGTTGGCCGGGGATACGTTGGTGACGAGGGCGGGCTTGAGGAAGCAGCCCTTGGCGGGAACGGTCCCCTCCGGTTCATAGACCACGGCGCCTTCGGCCACGCCCTTCTTCATCAGATCGCGGATGCGCTCGACCTGGACCGGGGCGACCAGGGCGCCGATGTCGATCGACTTGTCGAGCGGATCGCCGACGCGCAGGCTGGCCATGCGCCGCTTCACCTTGGCGATGAAGCGCTCCTCGATCGATTCCTGCACCAGAAGGCGCGAGCCGGCGCAACAGACCTGGCCCTGGTTGAACCAGATGGCTTCGACCAGGCCCTCGACGGCACTGTCGAGATCGGCATCCTCGAAGACGATATAGGGGGACTTGCCGCCGAGCTCGAGGCTGAGGCCCTTGCCGGTGCCCGCGGTGGCGGCGCGGATGAGCTTGCCGACCTCGGTGGAGCCGGTGAAGGCGATCTTGTCGATGCCGGGATGATCGACGATGGCGGCGCCGGTATCGCCCTGCCCCGTCACGATGTTGACCACGCCCTTGGGCAGGCCGACGCGCTCGCAGATCTCGGCGAAGAGCAATGCGGTCAGGGAGGTGAACTCGGCGGGCTTGAGCACCACCGTGTTGCCGGCAGCGAGGGCCGGGGCGATCTTCCAGGCCAGCATCAGCAGCGGGAAGTTCCAGGGGATGATCTGGCCGCAGACCCCATAGGGAACCATGCCGGGAAATTCGCGCTCCAGATGGGTGGCCCAGCCGGCATGGTGGTAGAAATGGCGGACGACGAGCGGGATGTCGGCATCGCGGCTCTCGCGGATCGGCTTGCCGTTGTCCATGGTTTCGAGCACCGCGAACAGGCGCGAATGCTTCTGGATCATGCGGGCGATGGCATAGAGATATCTGCCGCGCTCATAGCCGGAAAGCGCGCCCCAGGACTTGAAGGCGGCGCGGGCGGCCTTCACCGCCGCGTCCACATCCGCGGGCGTGCCGTCGGTGATCTCGGCCAGCGAGGCGCCGGTCGCGGGGTTGTCGGCGGTGAAGGTCTTGCCGGGGCTGGTCCACTTGCCGTCGATGAAATGGCCGAACCTGCGGCCCCTGGCGTCGAGCCAGGCAATGGCCTGGTCGGGCGCCTCGGGCGCCGGGCCGTAATCGAGGCTGTCGAAGATTTGCGCGATCTTGTTCATCCGGTTCCTCCGGGGTGCCTTCACCCAGGGATGAGGTTGCGGTGGATGGCGAGGGCCCTCACACCATGGGCTGGCGGTAGTCGGCGGCGTAGTGGCCGGTGAGGCCGTGTTCCAGCTGCCGCTCGATGTCGGTCAGAAGGCTCGATGCGCCGAAGCGGAAGAGGTGCGGCTGCAGCCAGTGCGTGCCCAGCTCCTCCTTCATCAGCGCCATGTATCTGAGCGCGTCACCGGCCGTGGCGATGCCGCCGGCGGGCTTGTAACCGATCTCGATGCCGGTCTCCTCCGCGAACCAGCGGATCATGCGGATCATGGTCAGCGAGGTGACGAGGTTGGCATTGACCTTTTCCTTGCCGGTCGAGGTCTTGATGAAATCGGCGCCGGCCAGCATGCAGACCAGGCTGGCTTTGGCGACATTGGTCTGGGTGGCCAGCTCGCCGGTGCCGAGAATGGTCTTGATGTGGGCGTCGCCGCAGGCCTTGCGGAACGCCTTCACCTGATCGTAGAGCCCCTGCCAGTCGCCGCGCAGCACCATGCCGCGCTCGATGACGATGTCGATTTCCCTGGCGCCGTCGGCCACCGAGGCCTCGATCTCGCGGATTCGGGTCTCGAAGGGGGCGAGGCCGTGGGGGAAGGCGGTGGAGACGGCGGCGACCGGGATGCCGGTGCCGTCGAGGGCGTCTACGGCCGTCCTGACGAAGGTGTGGTAGACACAGACGGCGCCGGGCAGGATGCGGCGATTGCCCATGCCGAGCCGGTCGACAATGTCCTGGCGCAGCGGATTGCGGGCCTTGGCGCAGAGACGCTCGACGCGGCCGGGCGTGTCGTCGGAATTGAGCGTCGTCAGGTCGATCAGGGTGATCGCCTTGAGCAGCCAGGCGAGCTGATAGTCCTTCTTGACGGTGCGGCGCGCGCCGATGCTGCCGGCGCGGCGCTCCAGCGCCGAACGGTTCATGCGCACCCGTTCCAGCCAGTCGAGATCGAGCGGGAAGCCCGGGTTGCGCTTGTGCGCCGGTTCCGTGGTCTTGGCGTCTACGACCTTGAGACTCATAGCTCCTCCACCAGGGCGGGAATCAGCCGCTTGAGCTTTTCCGCCCCCTCGACCGCCATGGCCTTGGTATGCTCATGGCTGATGTTCTCGTTCGACAGGCCCGCCCCCATATTGGTGATGGACGAGCAGGCCCAGACCCTCAAGCCCAGGAAACGCCCGAGGATGACCTCGGGTGCCGTGGACATGCCCACCGCATTGGCGCCCAGGCGGATGGCCATCTGGATTTCGGCCACGGTCTCGAAGCTCGGGCCGGAATACCACAGATAGACGCCCTCGCCGATGCCGAAGCCCAGCCGACCGGCGATGGCCCGGGCCTTGCCGCGCAATCCGGGATCGTAGCAATCCGCCATGTTCACAAAACGACGGTCGGTGGGCTCGCCGATCAGCGGATTGATGCCGGCATAGTTGATGTGATCGGAGATCAGCATCAGATCGCCCGGCCGGAAACGCTCGTCCAGCGAGCCGGCGGAATTGGTGAGCAGCAGGGTTCCGGCGCCGAGATCGGCCATGGCCTCCAGCGCCGGGCGCATGGCGGCGGCGTTGCCGTGCTCGTAATAGTGCTCGCGCCCGGTAAGGATGGCGATGCGCCTGCCGCCCAGGCCGCCGATGAGCAGATCGCGGCCATGCCCCGACACCCCGCCGCCGGGAAAGCCCTTGAGCTCGGAATAGGGGATGGCGATCCGGTCCTCGAGCAGTTCGCCAATCCCCGACAGGCCCGAGCCGAGCACGAGCGCAGCGGCGATGGGCTCGGCGCCGGCGATCTTTCTGATGGTCTTGGCGGCTTTGGTCATCTGGTGCCTTTCGGAAGGCTTCGACTCCGCACCCTCTCCCCCAGGGGCCGGGAGAATTGCATACGGGCACCCGTCCTCATTTCAGGAACTCCGGGCCGAAGCTGTAGGGCAGCAACTGGCCGAGCGTCTGCACCAGCGGCTCGCCGTCGACGCCGTGTGAGACGATCTCCACGTCGAGGTCGGCGAATTCGCGGATGCGCTGGCGGCAGCCGCCGCAGGGCGTGACGGGCATGGAGCCGGGCCCGGTGACGTAGACGCGCCTGATGCGCTTGCCGCCGCCGGCGATCATGGCGGCGATGGCGCTGGGCTCGGCGCAGTTGCCGACCGGATAGGCGGCATTCTCGACATTGCAGCCGGCATAGATCCGGCCGTCGTCGGCCAGGATGGCGGCCCCGACCTGGAAGTTGGAATAGGGCGCATAGGCCCTGCGGCGAACGGCTTCGGCGGCCTCGTACAAGGCCTTGTCGGTATCGCTCGTGATCGTCATCTCGTCGGCACCAGCTTTCGGCTAGCGCTCCTTGGTATAGGGCACGCCGCCGGCCTTGGGACCCACGGCCTTGCCGATAAAGCCTGCCAGCAGCACCACGGTCAGCACATAGGGCAGCGCCTGGATGGCCTGCACGGGAATCTCGATGCCGCCGAACCGCGCCCCCTGGAGGCGGATCTGCAGGGCATCGAGGAAGCCGAACAGCAGGCAGGTGAACATGGCGGGCACCGGCTTCCACTTGGCGAAGATCAGCGCCGCCAGCGCGATGAAGCCCTTGCCGGCGGTCATGTTGTTGCCGAAGCCCGAGCCCTGCGCGATGGAGAAATAGGCCCCGGCGAAGCCGCAGAGCAGGCCGGTGATCAGCACCGCCTGATAGCGCAGCCGCACCACGGAGATGCCGGCGGTGTCCACCGCCTTGGGATTCTCGCCCACGGCGCGCAGGCGCAGGCCGAACCGGGTGCGGTAGAGCACATAGGCGGTGACCGGCACGGCCAGGAACGCCACATAGACCAGGATGTAGTGGCCCGAGATCAGCTCCTGGTAGATGGGACCGATCAGCGGTATCTGGCCGATCTCGCGCGCGAAGGGCAGCTCGATGGCGCCGAACCGGCCCTCGCCCGACAGTTGCGGCGTGCGGCCGCCCTGGCGGAACCATTGCTGGCCGAGGAAGGTGGTGAGGCCCGCCGCCAGCATGTTGATGGCGACGCCGGCAATGAGCTGGTTGCCCCTGAGCGAGATGGCGGCGGCGCCTTGCAGCAGCGCGGTCATGATCGAGATGGCGAGCGCCGCCAACAGGCCGGCCCAGGCCGAACCGGTCATGGCGGCGACGGCGCCGGCGGCGAAGGCGGCCATGAGCATCTTGCCCTCGAGGCCGATGTCGAAGACGCCGGAGCGCTCCGAATACAGCCCCGCCAGGCAGGCCAGCAGCAGCGGCGTGGACAGCCGGATGGTGGCATCGAGAAGCGAGAGGAGCATCTGAATGTCCATGGCTCAGCTCTCCGACTTCACGGTTTCGCGCTCGATGGCTTCCGCCTTCTGCTCGGGCGAGAACAGCATGAGCGTATGCTGCAGGCCGGGGCGGAACAGGCCCTCCATGGCCCCGGTGAACAGGATGACCAGGGCCTGGATGATGACCACCACGGTGCGGTCGAGGCCCGAGATGACATATTGCAGCTCGTTGCCGCCCTGATAGAGCGCGCCGAACAGCAAGGCGGCCAGGGCGATGCCGACCGGATGGTTGCGGCCCATGAGGGCAACGGCGATGCCGACGAAGCCGGCGTCGGCCACGAAGTCGAGCACCAGGCGGTTCTGCACGCCCAGCACCTCGTTGAAGGCCACCATGCCCGCGAGCGCCCCCGACAGGGTCATGGTGAGCATGATCATCCTGGAGTTGGAGATGCCGGCATAGCGGGCGGCGGTGGGATTCTGGCCCATGACGCGCAGCGCATAGCCGAACCGGGTATGCCAGACGAGGACATAGACCCCGACCAGGGCGGCGATGGCAAGGAAGATCGAGAAGTTGACCGGCGTGTAGTTGAAGGGCGCGAAGAACTGGCCGAGCTTGGGCATGCGCCCCGCCTCGGCGATCATGGCCGATTCGGGCCCCGACACGCCCGCCGGCTTCAGCACCCGGTTGAGCATGTAGATCATCAGCGCCGAGGCGATGAAATTGAACATGATCGTGGTGATGACCACGTGGCTGCCGCGCTTGGCCTGGAGCCAGCCGGGAATGAAGGCCCAGAAGCCGCCGAACGCGGCGGCGGCGAGGATGGCGACCGGGGCGATGAGCAGCCAGTGGGTGTCCTGAAGGGCGAGGGCGACGAGAATGACGCCGAGCCCGGCCACATAGGCCTGGCCATTGCCGCCGATGTTGAACAGGCCGCCATGGGCCGCCACGGCCACGGCCAGCCCGGCGAAGACGAAGTTGGTGGCGTAGTAGAGGGTGTAGCCGATATTGTAGCCGTTGCCGAAGGCGCCGGTGACGATGGCCCAGATGGCGGTGAACGGATTGTGCCCGATGCCCAGCACCACCAGGCCCGAGACGATGAAGGCCAGGAGCAGGTTGAGCAGCGGCAGCAGGACCACGTCGGCCCAGCGCGGCAATGGCCTGAGCGCGCTCATTCGGCCGCCTCCCTGCCGTTGATGCCGGCCATCATCAGGCCCAGCTCGCCCTCGGTGGCCGTCGCCGGATCGGCTTCGCCGACGATGGCGCCGTCGAACATGACCAGGATGCGGTCGGAGAGGGAACGGATCTCGTCGAGCTCGACGGAGACGAGCAGGATGGCCTTGCCGGCATCGCGCATCTTGATGATCTGATTGTGGATGAACTCGATGGCGCCGATGTCGACGCCGCGGGTCGGCTGGCCGACCACCAGCACGTCCGGGTCGCGGTCCATTTCCCGGGCGAGGACGATCTTCTGCTGGTTGCCGCCGGAGAACAGCGAGGTCTTGAGCATGATGTCGGCGGGCCGGACGTCGAAGGTCTCGATCTGCCGGGCGGCCTTGGCCTTGGCGGCGGCGATGTCGAGCAGCGGGCCGCGACCGTATTCGGGGCTGTCGGAATAGCCCAGAATGGCGTTCTCCCATTCCATGAAGCCGGTCACCAGGCCCATGCGCTGGCGATCCTCGGGCACATGGGCGAGGCCCGCGGCCCGCGCCCGGGCGGCGCCGTCGTCACCCCTGAGATGCATTTCGCGTCCGCCGAGCAGCACCGAGCCCGATTTCTGGTCGCGCATGCCGGTGATGGCCTCGAGCAGCTCGCTCTGCCCGTTGCCGGACACGCCGGCGATGCCGACGATCTCGCCGGCGCGGACGGCAAAGCTCACATCCTTGACGCGGACCACGCCCATGTCGTCGGCCACGACCAGATTGTCGACCGCCAGCAGGGTTTCCCCGGGGCTGGCCGGCCCCTTCTCGACCCGCAGCAGCACCCGGCGGCCCACCATGAGCTCGGCCAGCTGCTCGGGGCTGGTCTCGGCGGTCTTGAGGGTCGCGACCATCTCGCCCTGGCGCATGACCGAGACATTGTCGGTGATCGCCATGATCTCGCGCAGCTTGTGGGTGATGAGGATCACCGTCTTGCCCTGGTCGCGCAGGGTTTCGAGCACGCGGAACAGATCGTCCGCCTCCTTGGGCGTGAGCACGCCGGTGGGCTCGTCGAGAATGAGGGTCTCGGCGCCGCGATAGAGCGCCTTGAGGATCTCGACGCGCTGCTGCTGGCCCACCGAGATGTCCTCGATGACGGCGTCGGGGTCCACCTCCAGCTCGTATTCGCGCTCGAGCCGGTCGAGCTCCTGGCGGGCGCGGTCGAGGCTGGACCGGAGAAAGCCGGAATCCTCGGCACCGAGCACGACGTTCTCTAGGACGGAGAAATTGTCGACCAGCATGAAATGCTGATGCACCATGCCGATGCCGAGCGCCAGGGCATGGCGGCTGTCGGTGATGTCGGCGGGCTGGCCGTTGACGCGGATGGTGCCGCTGTCGGCGGTGTAGAAACCGTAGAGGATGGACATCAGGGTGGATTTGCCCGCCCCGTTCTCCCCCACGATGCCGTGGATGGTGCCGCGGGCGACCTTGAGGTCGATGTCCTTGTTGGCGTGCACGGCCCCGAAGCGCTTGTTGATCTTCTCAAGCTCGATAGCCCAGCCGTTCGCCGGTGCGGAAGCAGCGGCCGTTTCCGGCCGCTGCGGGGTGTTGGCTTCATCGCCGCTCATGGGCTGGCCGCTTAGACCGGGCAGCTCGAGTCGGTGGTGTAATCGTGAACCTCGATTTCACCGGCGAGGATCTGCGCCTTGAGGGCCTCGACCTGGTCGATCATGTCCTGGGTGATCAGGTCCTGATTGTGCTCGTCGACGGCGTAGCCGACATAGTCGCCTTCGAGGCCCAGATAGGTGATGCCGGGCGTGAAGGTGGCGTCGTCACCGGCGGAGGTGAAGGCGGTGGCGACGGCGTTGTCCACGCGCTTCAGCATGGAGGTGAGCACCGAGCCGGGATGCAGGTAGTTCTGGTTGGAGTCGACGCCGATCGAATACTTGCCGGCATCGGCCATGGCCTGCAGCACGCCGAGGCCCGAGCCGCCGGCGGCGGCGAAGACCACGTCGGCCCCCTGGTCCATGGCGGCCTTGGCCAGCTCGCCGGCGGTGACCGGATCGTTCCAGGCGGCCGGAGTGGTGCCGGTATAGGCTTCCGTCACGGTGATGTCCGGGTTGATCGCCTTGGCGCCCTGGGCATAGCCGCAATAGAACTTGTGGATCAGCGGCACGTCCATGCCGCCGACGAAGCCGACCGTGCCGGTCTCGGACTTGAGGGCCGCCAGCGCGCCGACCAGGAACGAGCCGATATGCTCGTCGAACAGCAGGGACTGGACGTTGGGGGCATCGACGACGGCGTCGATCACCACGAAATTGGTGTCGGGGAACTCGCCGGCCAAGGGGGCGAGCACCGATTCCCACATGAAACTCATCATCACGACAGGGTTGGCGCCCTGGCTGGCGAAGCGGCGCAGCGCCTGCTCGCGCTGGGCGTCGTTCTGCAGCTCGAGATCCATGTAGTTGCCGCCGGTTTCGGCCTTCCAGCCTTCGGCGCCGTTATAGGCCGACTCGTTGAACGACTTGTCGAACTTGCCGCCCAGGTCGTAGATGAGGGCCGGATCGGCAAGGGCCGCGCCGGTGAGCACGGCGCTCAGAGCAACGCCGCCGGCCATGGCCTTGGTGAAGGTCGAGAATTTCATTGATTGTGTCTCCCTGTCTCGCACCGGAGCGCCGGACCGGGCCGGCGGACAATCTCCATGCGCTAACAGCGGATAAAATCGTGCATTCGACACGCCCGCAAGGGGGAAACCGGAATTTTTTTCCGGTTGGTCAAAATTCGGGCCGGCCGCCGCCGAGACGGGCAGGCCATGCCCAAGCCTTGCGCAGGCTACTAGCGGGCCAGCACCGCGGCGAAGAGCTGCCCCAGGTCGGCATCGGCGTAGAGCGTGACCAGGACCGCGAGGGCGGCGATGAGGTAGAGGGCGAGGCTGTCGCGGGACTGGGTGGACATGATGGATTTGAAACAAATTGAATGGATCGGCGCCCTGTCTCTAGCGCAGGTGGGGCGGCGGAATCATGGCCGATCCGCGGCGGCTCGCGGCGTGGTTAAGGCCGGGTAAAGAACGGATGCCGGCCGCCTACTCGACCGGGCCGAGCGGGATGACCTCGACACCGAGGGCGGTGCCGAAGCGCTCGAAGAATCCGTCGATGACCTTCTGNGCGGAATTGCCGATCAGCGCCTTGCCGAGCCTGACGATCCGNCCGGAGGCGCCGCCATGGGCGGTGAAGACCAGCANGGTCCCCTCCCCNGCATCGGAGAGCACGATGTCGGCCGCCCCTTCGGCGAGGCCCATGAGGCCGCCCTTGCCCCTGCCGGAGAGGGTATAGCGCTCGGCCGGCACCACGTCGGACAGGGTGAGCTCGCCCCGGAAGGTGGGATGGGCCACGCCCAGATTGACCCTGATCTCGAGATCGAGGCTGGCGGGGCCCGACCAGGCGATGAGGCTGCAGCCGGGAATGGCCGCCTTGAGCATTTCGGGATCGTTGAGCGCCGCCCAGACGGCCATGCGGGGGGCCGCGATGCGGTAGCGTCCGCCGAACTCCATCAGGCGTCACCGTCCTGCCGGAAGCCTGCCGCATTATGGCCAACAGTTTTGGAGATGGGACACGCGGGCATGGCGGAAAGTCCTGCTCTTTACGTGCGGCTTTTTCGCACCAATATGGACTAAATAGTTGCCGGGCCGCGCAGTTGCAATTGTCAGGCGGGCCGGCAGGGGCAATCTAGGGCGCGAGGGCGCCACCGGCCCGGACGGCCGACAACGGGGAGCGACAGATGACCGACCAAGTGACCACCACCACGGCGACCGAAACCGCGCCGGTCTTGCCCGCCATCGCCGAAAAGCCGCTGCAGTACCTGGACAAGGCGGTCAACGCCATCCGCGACTTGGGCATCTGGCCGGAGCAGCAGGGCGAGCAGCCGATCACGGGCCTGTTGAGCCAGATCACCGAGCTGGACGAGACGCGCGTCATCCTGATCGGGCGGACGCTGAGCCAGGCCAGCGCCTTCAACGAGGTGGTGCGCGAGCAGGTCGCGGCCATGAAGATCGGCGAGCGCTACGAGGACATCACCAAGGGCTTCGATTCGATCCGCGACGACGCCAAGATGCTGGTGGACCAGCTCCAGGACAACAAGATCGACCTGGTGGAGCGGGTGCAGAACGTGTGGATGAAGGTGAGCCGCGGCGACATCGCCACCCGCTTCAACAAGATCCGTGACACCTATCTCGACGTCACCAAGGACACCAAGGACCAGATCGACCGCGAGCAGACCATCCTCGAGGCCTATCGCGATTTCCGTGGCGCGCTGAAGCAGGCCGAGGTGATGGCGCTCGAGGTGCTGCATACCGCCGAGAAGCGCCTCGAGGAGAAGAAGAACATCCTGCAGAAGGCCGCCGACGAGCTGGCCGCCTATGCCGGCGACGTGCCGGCCGACCGCGCGCGGCTGGAAATGGCCCGCGACGAGCGCCTGCGCGAGATGCAGAACGAGGAAAAGCGCTACCAGATCGCCAAGGACCTCTCGGACAACCTGACCATCTCCTACAACACCTCGGAAGTGGTGATGGCGCGGCTGATGCAGACCACCAATGCCAAGGAGCGGGTCTACCAGCAGTCCATCTCGTTCTTCTCGACCAACGAGACGGTGCTGACCGCGCTTTCGGCCTCGTTCACCGGCATGTTCGGGCTGCACGAATCGACCGAGACGCTGAACGCGATGAAGGAAGGCATGTCCAAGAGCCTCGAGACGCTCAGCGAGATCGGCGACAAGGTGCAGGAAGAGGCCATCAAGGCCGGCTATGGCCCGACGGTGCGCGCCGACGCGGTCAAGAAGCTGGTGGATTCGGTGGTGAACTTCCAGGAGAAGAGCCGCACCATCATCAACGAGATGCGCGTGGCCTCGACCAAGAATTCCGCCGAAATCCGCGACGCGGTCGAGGACGGCAAGCGGCGGCTGGCGGCGCTGGCGGCCGAGGGCAACGCCCTCCTGCTCGAAACCCGGAACTGAGGGCCCGAGCTCAAGGGCGTGCACGCGGGATGAGTGACGCGACAGCCAAGCCGGCTGCCCCCCTGGACGAAGTCATGCTGGCGATGGACGTGGTCGACACGCTCCGCCACCGGCAGGACCTGGTGACGCGCGAGCTGGCCGGAGCCAGCCGCGAGGCCCAGCTGATCGAGCGCCTGCGCGAGATCTATCACCAGCAGGGCATCGAGGTGCCCGACCACATCCTCAAGGAGGGCGTGTCGGCGCTGGCGGAAAGCCGGTTCGTCTACACTCCGCCCCCTCCGGGGCTGGGCACGTCGCTGGCCCGGATCTATGTGAGCCGCAAGCGCTGGGGCCGGCCGGTGATGGCGGGGCTGATCGCGCTGGCGGCGCTCGGCATCGGCTATTTCGGGGTGTGGCAGCCCTATCAGCGCAGCCAGGCCGAGCAGGCCCGGATCGAATTGGCCGAGGGGCTGCCGGCGCAGATGGATGCGCTCTACCAGACCATCTACGAGGAAACCAAGGTGCAGCAGGCCGTGGTGGAAGCCACGGCGCTGCGCGACCGGGGCAAGGCCTATGCCGCCGAGGGCAACCGCGCCGGCGCCGAGGAGGCGGTGGAGCGGCTGACGGCGCTGCGCGACCAGTTGCGGCAGGAATATGTGCTGCGGGTGGTGAACCGCGAAGGCGTGCAATCGGGCTTCTGGACCTTTCCCGAGATCAACACCGACGCCACCAACTATTACCTGGTGGTCGAGGCGCTGGACGTGAACGGCAACACGCTGTCCCTGCCCATCCTCAACGAGGAGACCGGACAGACCGAGACCGTCTCGATGTGGGGGGTGCGGGTGCCCGAGAGCGTCTACAGCGCCGTGGCCGCCGACAAGCGCGACGACGGTATCATCCAGGCCAATGAGGTGGGGCGCAAATCCGACGGCTTCCTGGAGGTGGAATATCTCATGCCCGTGCTTGGCGGCGCGGTGACGCAGTGGTGAACCGATGAGCATTCGCGGTCCGGAGGCGTTGGCGAGCCTGGAAGAAGCCATGCGGGACATCCGCCGCGAGGAGGATGAAATCTCCCGCCGGCTGGCCCGGACGGCCGAGCGCATCAGCAAGATCAAGGAAAGCGAAGCCGAGCTGTTCCGCCAATTGGCGCAGTTCCGGCTCGATCCGGCCAATCAGGCCGAGCTGGACGGCCGCATCTCCTCGGCCGAGGCGCAGGCCCGCGACATGCTGAAGGACCACGCCAAGGCGGTGGAGAAGGCCGAGAAGGCCATGGCAGCGGTGGACAGCCAGCGCGCGGCGCTGCTGGAACGGCGCGCGGCGGCGGTGGCCCGGCTGGAGGAGCAGGAACAGGCGCTCAAGGCGCTCACCGGCAAGCTGGCCGACAGCCTCAAGGCCGACCCCGCCTTCCAGGCCAAGCGGGCCGAGGCCGAGGAGCTGGACCAGATCGCCGAGCAGTCGCTGCGCAAGACCGAGCTGGCGGAGCGGGACCGCGAGGAGAAGGGCCGGCCCTATCGGGACGATCCGCTGTTCATGTATCTGTGGGATGCCGGCTACGGCACCGCCAATTACCGCGCCAACAATCTGGTGCGTTATCTCGACGGGCTGGTGGCCGGGCTGACCGGCTTCGCCAAGGCACGGCCCAATTTCGCCATGCTCAACGAGATTCCGCTGCGGCTGCGCGAGCATGCCGACCGCCAGGAAGCCAATGCCCAGGCGGCCGAGGCGGAGCTGGCGGCGATGGAAAGCGCGGCGGTGGACGCGGCCGGCGGCAAGCCCATCCGCCAGGCGGTGGCAGCGGCCCAGGCGGAGATCGAGGCCATAGACGCGGAAATCCTGGCCTGCGAGGACCAGCGCGACGAGGCGGCCCGGACCCTGCAGGAGCTGGCGGAGGGCCGCGATCCCGCCTTCGAGAACGCCACCTCGGTGCTGGCGGCGGCGCTCGGCCGCGAGGACATCCAGACGCTGCTGGCCGAGGCGCGGCAGACCCGCACCGGCCACGACGACACCATCGTCGCCCAGATCGACGAGGCCCGCGCCCGCATCCGCGAGGAAGACGAGGAGACCCGCGAGCAGCGCGAGCGGCTCAAGACGCTGGCGTCGCGGCGGCGGGAGCTGGAGGACATCCAGTGGGAGTTCAAGAAGCAGCGCTTCGACGATCCCCGCTCCAGCTTCCGCGAGGACCGGCTGGTGGGCGACCTGCTCAACGACTTCCTGCGCGGCGGCATTTCGGCCGCCGCCTATTGGGAGCAGTGGCGGCGCAGCCAGAACTGGGCGCAGGGCAATGAATGGGGCTCGGGCTATACCTCCACGCGCCAGCGCGGCGGGGGCAGCAACAATCCCTGGCCGCCGGGCGGGGGCTTCCAGTGGCCGGACAACAGCTTCGGTGGCGGCGGAAGCAGCAGCGGCGGCAGGAGCAAATCCAAGGGCGGCTTCGGCAGCGGCTGGTCGGGCGGCAGCGGCGGGGGCGGCTTCTCGCGGCCGCGCAGCGGCTCGTCGGGCACGCGCAAGCATGGCGGCTTCAAGACCGGCGGCGGCTTCTAGGCTGTGTTGACAGTTGGATGGTGGTGGGTCTGTGCCTGGTCCGGGACTGGCCCGGCGAGCCATCGACGTCCACCCTTGGTCAGCCTCGGGCTGGACCCGAGGGCGTTTGCGATGCCGGCAAGAGCCCTCGGGTCAAGCCCGAGGGTGACGATCTGGGGGGAGAGGGGGCGCACCAGCCTAAATGTCCACACGCCGGGCCGGTCAATTGACCGGCGGGGTCGCCATCAGCTCCCACACATTGCCTTCGGTGTCCTCGAAATAGGCCGAATAGCCCCATTCGGACTGGGTGCCGGGGGTGACGATGCCGCCGCCGGCGATCAGCACCTGCTCGAGGATGGCATCGACCGCCTCGGGGCTGTCGGCGCGGTGGCTGAGGACGAAGCCGGGCGTGCCCGCCGCCGGCCCGGACTTGCCGGCGGTGCGGGCGATCTGGTCGCGCGGGAACAGCACGAAGGACAGTCGCTCGTCGAGGAAGAAGGCCACGTGGTCCTCGCCGGCCCCGATCTGGTCGTCGGCGATCTCGAACAGGGCCCGGTAGAAGGCGAAGGCCCGCTCCAGATCGTCGACGCCGATGGTGATGATGGAAATCTCCGGCTTCATGGCGGCCCCTCTCCCTATGTCCGTCGGCGCATGGTCCCGGTCCGTGGCCGGACGGTCAAGCACAGTTTCGCAAGCGGATGGAACGATCAGGCCTTTTCGGCGCCGGTGGCGAACAGGGCCTCGAACTGGCCGTCCTCGATGCGCGCGGCGGCGATGACGGCCTGGGTGCGGCTGTCGACGTCCAGCTTCTGCAGGATGGCCGAGACATGCGCCTTCACCGTGGCCTCGGAGATGGACAGCTCGTAGGCGATCTGCTTGTTCATCAAGCCGTCGCTGAGCATCATCAGCACCCGCACCTGCTGCGGGGTGAGCGTCGCCAGCCGCTTCATCAGGGCGGATTGCTCGTCCTCCCCGCCGAGGCTGGCGCCGGCCGGCACGAAGACGTCGCCGGAGAGCACCGTCTCGATGGCGCGGCGTATCTCGGTGGGCCCCTCGGATTTGTGCAGATAGCCGGCGGCGCCGAGCTCGAAGGCGCGGCGCACCACGGTGGCGTCCTCGACCGCCGAGATGATCATCACCGGAATGTCGGGATATTGGGCGCGCAAAAGCAGCAGGCCAGAAAAGCCGCGCACGCCCGGCATGTTGAGATCGAGCAGCACCAGGTCGCAATCGCGGTCGGCGTCCAGCGCGGCGCTCAGCCCGTTGAGATCGCCCGCCTCCTCGACGCTGACGGTCGTGTCGCCGCCGGCCAGAGTCTGGCGCAGCGCCGCCCGGAACAGGGGGTGATCGTCAACGATGATAATGCGGCGGCGCGTCATGGGACCGATCCGTCCTCCCCGTCTTCCAGAGCTCCAGGAAACCACCGTTTCCCGGCCCTCGCCCTTGCATAATGCGGCAATGCTTAACGGCTTCTTTACCATGTTTTACCAAGAGTGACCGTCATACCTTCGTGTGGAATCGCGAGGGGTCCGTCGATTTGTGACAGGAACTGCCATGGCGCCCGCCCTCCCCTATTCGGACTATGCCGACCCGGTGACAGAGGCCGGCGCCAGCGAATGGCAGGCCTTGCGCGGCGAGCTCGTGGCCCTGCTCGACCAGGTCGAAAGCCGCTACGGGCACGATGGCGCCGAGCCGGCCATGTCGGGTCTGGCGCGCCGCGTCCGCCAGCTCCGCGACCAGGTGGGGACGGGCGAGCCCAGCCTGCGCCGGCGCGAGGCGCTGCGCACGGTCAAGCGGGCCGTGGACCGCTTCAGCGAGCGGGACGGCCGCGGCATCGACGACACCGACGACCTCAGTGTCGCCATCGCCGAGATCCGCAGCCGCCAGGGGGTCCAAGCCTCGGCGGGACGGCGAGGCGGCGAGGCGCCGGAAATCCACGAGCTCGGCGCCCTGATCGGCGGCATGAGCCAGCGACTGGAGCGGCTGGAGGGCGAGCTCAAGTCGCAGCGCGCCAATGCCGGACAGGTGCGCGAGGTCGCCAGCCAGGTCGAGCAGCTGACCCATGTGGTGGAGCTCTTGGCCGGCGCCGTGGGCGAGACCGGCCAGGTCAAGCGCCTCGAGGCGCAGATCGCCGCGCTCGGCGCCATGATCGAGGAAGCGCCCAAGGTCGATCTCGGCGCCATCAATGCGCGGCTCGACGACGTGTCGGCGACGGTGGGCAAGCTGGCCCAGCTGCAGGCCGAGCAGATGGAGCGCGAGATCACCCGCGAGGAACGGCGCGCTGCCGAGCCCAAGCCGCGCGATGTCGGCGCCACGCTGGCCCCGACCATGCAGGCGATCGAGGAGAGCGTGCGCAATGTCTACGACCGCATCGACGCCATCGAGCGCAACGTGGCCCTGTCGTCCGGGGATTTCGAGCGGCTGACCAGCGAGATGGCCGCCTTCACCCAGGCGATGAAGGACAATGCCGGCGCGCCGGCCGCGCTGGTGGGCCGGGTGGAAACCCTGGCCGCGCGGCTCGAGGGCATCGAGACCGCCAATGGCGACGTCGCCGGGCTCAAGGCCGACATCGAGGCGCTGCGCGATGCGGTCATGCAGGGCATGGAGCCGCGCTTCTCCCGGCTGGAAAGCCGGATCGAGGCGCTGTCCGACAAGGTGGCGCCGGTGGACACCAGCGCCGTCGAGGACCAGCTCAAGGCGCTGATGGCGCGCATGGACGAGGCCGGCGCCCAGCTCGACGGCCTCGCCCGGCTCTATTCGGCGGGCGACAAGCCGGACCTCGAATCGCTGGCGACCCTGGTGGCCGAGCGGACCAGCGAAGCGGTCACCCGCAAGGCGCCGGCGCCGGTCGCCATGTTCGGGCCGGACAGCCTCAAGAGCATCGAGGACCGGCTGACCGGGCTGATCAAATCGGCGGGCAAGACGCCCGACTACGAGACGCTGGCCGAGCTGGTGGCCACGCGCACCTCGGAAGCGGTGGCCAAATCGACCGGAAGCGGGCTCGGCCCGGACGGCATGGATGCGCTGGAAAAGCGCATGACCGCCCTGCTCAACACCGCCGGCAAGGACACGGCCGAGCGGCTGGCGCGGCTGGAAGCGGCCCTCGCCGCGCGGAACGAGCGGCAGGACAGCGCGGAGGCCGCGGCCGCGACGCCCCAGCGCCGCGCCAAGGCGGCGGCGCCGAAGGCCCCTGCCGTGGACCGCCCGGACGCCGAGGACGATCCGTTCGCCCTGCCCCGGACGGCCGAGCCGTCGCGGCTGGACAGCATCCTCGCCAATCTCGCCAAGGAGCGGGGCGACGCCATGCCAGCCAACCCGGCCGACGACGCGCCGCTGATCGACCCCGGCTTCAAGGATGCCGGGCCGGTGCGGACGGCGCTGGCGGCCAAGCAGGCCGGCCGGACGCATCCCGGCCTCGAGGGGCAGACCCCGGCTTCCGCCAGGGC
>Ga0065721_10049040_pt1 | contig 49711 bp, 54 predicted proteins | sample Mesricmetagenome_FD_59108 | JGI IMG/M metagenome (GOLD analysis project Ga0065721, IMG submission 59108) | Mesophilic microbial community from rice straw/compost enrichment Sample: eDNA_1 v2 (version 2) | ecosystem: Engineered > Solid waste > Grass > Composting > Bioreactor | place: USA: Davis...
GTGGCCGACCATCGGCCGGCCGGCGACGCGGTGCAGGACCTTCGGCAGGTCGGACTTCATCCGCGTCCCCTTGCCGGCGGCAAGGATCACGCAGGCGAGCGGGCGGGCGAGAGGGCGGGTGGTCGGCATGGCAGGCTCGGGCGTTCGTTCTTGCGTTGCGGCGGGGCTGTTATGGGCTTTCGGTCGAAAATCGGGTGCGCCAAATCATGGGCCAGATTACGGATCGTCACGTGTCATGCATCATTGAGTGCCACAGTTGTCGCCCGCAGCCCAAGTCAACTTTTGTGTCAGCCTGTCATATACACACCGGACCAAGTGTCGCCAGAACGGCCCAAGTGATTAGGAGCCTGTCGGCACCCCTGGTTAATCCGGTTTGGAGCGGCGCGGAAAGCGCGGTCGCCGTCGACGCGGCAACCGAGCTATCGAAGCGGGCATCGAATCGCACGAGTCATTGAGCGGCCGCGGCGACGACGGCCCGCAGCGGGAACCCCATCATGACCTTTCCTTCTTCCGGCATTCCCTTTTCCGTCATCGTCTTCGACCTCGACGGCACGCTGATCGACAGCGCGCCGGACATGACCAGGGTGCTGAACCGGACGCTCACCCGCTTCGACCGCCCGGCCCTGAGCGAGGAGCAGGTCCGCACCATGGTCGGCGACGGCTCGGCCAACCTCGTGCGGCAGGCCTTCGCGGCGACCGGCTCCCCGCTGGACGACGAGACCCTGCAACCGGTGCTGCGCCATTACCTCGACGCCTATTTCGAGGATGAGGAACCGTCGCGGCTCTATCCCGGCGTGGCCGAGACCCTGCGGGACTTGGCGGAGCGGGGCGTGCGGCTGGGGCTGTGCACCAACAAGCCGGAGCGCATCAGCCGCAAGCTGCTGGGCATGCTGGACCTGTCCGACCTGTTCGGCGCGGTGGCCGGCGGCGACACGCTGCCGGTGAAGAAGCCCGACGGCCGCCATCTGGCCTGGGTGGTGGAGACGCTGGGCGGCGGCACCGCCGCCATGGTCGGCGACAACGGCAACGACGTGAAGGCGGCCCGCGCGGTCGGCATCCCGGTGGTGGCGATGAGCTACGGCTATCCCCGCATGCCGGTGGAGGACCTGGGCGCCGACATCATCCTGGACCACTTCGCGGAGCTGCCGTCGGCCCTGCGGCGGCTGGCGGGGTGAAGGCCGGCTGGTCGAAGGCGAAGCGGCCCCGGCGGAATGCCCCTTTCGGAACGGCTTTTCGAAACGGGCAGCGAAGCCGGGGCCGTAGGTCCCATCCTTGTCATGGTTAACGGGCGATTAACAGTAGCTAACGAAAAGTAAATGCCGTTAGATGGGGCATCGATTGGTTGCGATTGATGGAGGACCCCGATGGCTCAGATCCTTGCGTTCCCCGGGAAGACCCAGACCGTCGAAGCCAGCCGCGACGAGGCCGCCCGCAGCGTTGCGCGCCGGCAGTTGGAATCGGCGACCGCCGATTTCGACCGCATGATGGCCCATCACAGCGAACTTCAGCGCCAGATGGCCGAATTCAACAGCCTGTGCGAGCAGGCCATGGCCGAGCGTCCCACGGCCGATGTCGTTTACTATCCGGCCTTCCGCGCCGCCGAGCGCCTTTCCGCCTGACGGTTCCGGTTAACGGTTCGGCTTTTCGGGCCCGATCTCGGGGGCCGCGTTTACGGCTTATCCGTCGAAGGCCTTTCCGCCGTTTGGGGCGCCATGGTGGCGCTCGTGAGGTGGATGACCACACCGCCAATACCGCTCTCGGTTTCCAGCCGCACGGGCAGGGGTGGTCCGCCGGGCGTCACCGGAGCAATCCACACATCGACCGGCGCGCGATCCTGCGGGTTGCTGTTGCGGCGCCAAAAGGACTCGTTGGGTTTCCGGTTGTAGCCGGCGACCGGCGTGTAGGAAATGCGGCATTGCCGCGCCGCCCCCGCGAACACCGAATAGCGCGACGCCCCGACCATCTGCATGCCTTGATCCGCAAAGTGCATGTCATAGCGGCGCCGTCCGTCGAAGATCGGGACGGTGCGCTGGCATCCCTCGCCCCGCAGACCGGCGAGAAGCACCCCCACGACTCCGCTGAGCGGATCGAAGGTCGCGCGGCGCAGCGTGTCCGGCACCGGGTCGCGGTCGTCCGTGTCCGGCGGGGGCGTGACCTCCGCCCGGACGTTGCCGCGCCCGTCATAGTCCAGCGTCACGTTGCGCGGCTTGCCGCGCAGGGTGCTGACCTGGGTGTGGTGCAGGGGCGTCACGCCTTCCGGCCGGAACGCCCCGACGCTGCGCGAATGCGTTTCCCACGGGAACATGCGGCCAAGGAAGCCGTCGGCGACGGCGTCCAACTGGACGCTGTAGCGGTCACCGGCCAGCGCAAGCGCCGCCTGCGCGTCGAGAGCCGCGATTCCCCCCACATGGACGCGGTAGGTCACCTGCCAGTGCTGCGCCAATGCGGGCACGGGAGCCAGAAGGATTGGAGCCAGAGCGACTATGGACGCGGTCAGGGCGGCGAGGGGACCGGCTGTCCGGGCGGTGGGCCGGGCGGGGGGCTGGGCGGTCACGGCGGGGGATCTCCGGGCTGACGAATTTCTTTCATATCGGTGCGAAACAGATGCTTGACAGGTGGAGGCGAGCCCTTTAGAAACCCGCCTCACCGCAGCGGCGGCAACGACGCGAAAGCGAAACGAGCCAAACGCCAAAACGGTTCAAGACCTCGCACAGGTCAGTGATCGAGGCGATGGTCAAGTTGGGATGGGCGCATAGCTCAGCGGGAGAGCACACCCTTCACACGGGTGGGGTCGTAGGTTCAATCCCTACTGCGCCCACCATCCCAACTGAAATATAAAAGGCATGGGAATGGTGCGAGGAATGAAAGCGGGGCAGTACCGCTTCAACCAGCACAGTTTCTGCATAGTCGGCTTGACGTGCGAAAAATAGTGGTATTTTCGCGGCTTTGAACGCCGCCACTCATCGCCATTCACTGCGAATATCAACCGGCCACATGTGAGCCGGTGATTTTTCGTGTCTGCGCGATGGAGTAGCTATGTCGCAGTGTACCGAACACCCCGAGTTCCCCTGCTTCGCCAAGGCCCCAAGACCCCCAAAGCCACTTCGGTATTCCGCGTGACCGGCGACGGCTGGCGCCGCGGCATTGGCGTCTACACCGTCAGCCTCGACAAGCCATTCGTTCGCGTCTCCGAAGCGCCCGATGGGAGGATCCTCGACCGACTCGACTTGAGCCATGACGAGTGCCGTCAGGTCGCTCAGAGCATCCTGCGGGAAATCTGCTCTGAGCTCTGGCTGCAGCTGTTTGAGGCCGTACACGCCGCGGCTCCTGGCCTCGACCACCGGGGGCACCACGACGACGTCGCCGAGGCCGCCGGTCGGCATCTCCGGCTCGCGACCTTCCTGGAGCGCCTTGACGCGCGCCGTGGCCCGGTGGAACAGCACTCGGCCGTCGACGTCGTCCGGCAGGAACACCGGCGACCGCTCGGTCATCCACGTCGTCACGGCGACTTTGGACACCTCGGCCAGGATCTGCGCGCCGGAGTTCCCGCCACCCACAATGAGGACCCGTCGCCCCGCGAACGGCTCGGGTGACTGGTAGGCGCTGGAATGGATCTGCACCCCTCGGAATCCTTCCCGGCCGGGATAGTCCGGGAGGTAGGGATGCCGCCATGTGCCGGTCGCGCTGACCATCATACGGGCCGTCATACGGGCCGTCCAGCCGCCGCGGTCGGCCACCACCCGCAACAGCCCATCCGCTGCCCGTTCGACCGAACGACAGCCCGGTCCGCCGGAGATGATAGCCGACGGCCAACCCCGCCTGCCCGCCGCCGATGACGACGACGTCCGCATGGTCCGTCATAGGAGGCTACGCCTTCCGCTCGCCGTTCATCGCGGCGGCTGCGAGGGCCTGCGCCTCGGTTTCGGCTTTCAGGGCGGCCTCGCGGCGCTCGCTGTAGCGGTCCGTCAGGTAGTCGCTGCGGTCGCGGACGAGGAGTGTGAATTTGTAGAGTTCCTCCATGACGTCGACGACGCGGTCGTAGTAGGGCGATGGCTTCATGCGCCCGGCCTCGTCAAACTCCTGGAACGCCTTGGGCACGCTGCTCTGGTTGGGGATCGTCACCATACGCATCCAGCGGCCGAGCACGCGCATCGCGTTCACCGCGTTGAACGACTGCGAGCCGCCGGACACCTGCAAGACCGCCAGCGTGCGCCCCTGGGTCGGCCGGATGCCGCCGCTCTCCAGCGGCAGCCAGTCGATCTGACATTTCAGGATGCCGGTGATCGTCCCGTGCCGCTCCGGGCTGACCCAGACCTGCCCCTCCGACCACTGCGACAGCGCTCGCAACTCCGCCACCTTGGGATGGTCGGCGGGCACGCTGTCCGGAAGCGGCAGGTCACGCGGGTCGAACACGCGCGTCTCGGCGCCCATGCGCCGGAGCAGGCGGGCGGCCTCCTCGGCCAGGAAGCGGCTGTAGGAGCGTTCACGCAGGGAACCGTACAGCAGCAGAATCCGGGGCGGGTGCGTCGATACCCGTTCCGGAGTGAGCTTCCTGAGGTCAGGGACGTCAAGGAAACGCTCGTCGAGGCTGGGAAAGGCTTCGTCGGTGAATTCAATGTCCGGCATGCTCTCGCTCTACGGTTCCTTGCTCGGCGGGGGTGGTTTCACGCCCTGGGTGCGTTTTCATACCAAGGCTTGGTCGCCTTGACGATGCGAACCACCGACAACATGACCGGCACCTCGACCAGCACACCGACCACGGTGGCCAACGCGGCGCCGGACCCCAGGCCAAACAGGCTGATGGCCGCGGCGACGGCGAGCTCGAAGAAATTGGAGGCCCCGATCAGTGCCGCTGGGGCGGCCACGCACCAAGCCACGCCGAACCGGCGCGATAGCCAGTAGGCCAGCCCAGCGTTGAAATACACTTGGATCAGGATCGGCACAGCCAGCAGCACGATGACCAGCGGCTGCGCCAGGATCTGCTCCCCTTGGAAGCCGAACAGCAGCACCAGCGTGGTCAGCAGGGCGATCAACGAGACCGGCTGGATGATGCCCAGGGTCCGCTTCAGAGCCGCCTCGCCACCCGAGGCCAACAGGCTGCGGCGCCAGACCTGGGCCGCGATGACCGGGATGACGATGTAGAGCACCACCGACAGCAGCAGCGTATCCCAGGGTACCGTGATCGACGCCACGCCCAGCAAAAGGCCGACCAACGGCGCGAACGCGAACACCATGATGATGTCGTTCAGCGCCACTTGGCTCAGCGTGTAGTGAGGCTCGCCCTCGCACAGGTTCGACCACACGAAGACCATCGCGGTGCACGGCGCCGCGGCGAGCAGGATCAGCCCGGCAATGTAGGACGGGATCTGGTCCTGGGGCAGCAGCGGGGCGAACAGGTGACCGATGAACAGGGTGCCGAGCAGGGCCATGGAGAAGGGCTTGACCGCCCAGTTGATGAACAGGGTGACGCCGACGCCGCGCCAGTGCTCCTTGACCTGCCCCAGAGCGCCGAGGTCGATCTTCAGCAGCATGGGCACGATCATCAGCCAGATCAGCACCGCCACCGGCAGGTTGACCTTGGCCACTTCGGCCGCGGCGATCACGTGGAAGAAGCCGGGGATCAGGTGGCCGATGGCGGTGCCCGCGACGATGCACAGCGCCACCCAGACGCTCAGGTGGCGCTCGAAGGTGCCCATGCCTGGGCGGGCCGCCGGCGCGGCGTAGACGTCAGCCGTCATGTCGTACAGTTCCTCAGGAGGCTTTGGCGATGCGGTTCCCGGCTTCGTCGACGACCCGCTCGCCGTCTTCCTTGGTGAAGGCGCCGCGCTGCGGGTCGGGGAGGATGTCCAGCACCGCCTCGGACGGGCGGCACAGGCGGACGCCGAGGGGCGTCACGACGATGGGCCGGTTGATGAGGATCGGGTGCGCCATCATGGCGTCGAGCAGCTGGTCGTCGGTCAGGGACGGGTTGTCCAGCCCAAGTTCGGTGTAGGGCGTGCCCTTCTGCCGCAGCACGGCGCGCACCGGCAGCCCCGTGCGTTGGATTAGGTCGGCCAGCTGCTCGCGGGTCGGCGGCGTCTTCAGATACTCGATGACCGTCGGCTCGACGCCGGAGTTGCGGATGAGCGCCAGCGTGTTGCGGGACGTGCCGCACGCCGGGTTGTGGTAGATGGAAATCGCCGTCATGGCGTGGTTGCTCCCGTCTTGATGTCGGTGGGGGCGGCAGGCCGGACAAGATCGCAGCGCAGGCAGATGACGCTGCTCGGGCATAGGCCCGCGAACTGCGCGCCGGAGGCGATGTCGGGCGGCGCGGAGCCCCGATCCGTCCGCCGGAACCCCAGGCGTTCGAAGAAGTCGGCGGCGGTCGTGGTCAGCAGCCAGAACCGTTCGACGTCGAGCCCGCGGGCCTCTTCGCTCACCGCCGCCACGCCGGTGCCGCGGAACGACGACAGAACGCAGCAGGCCGTCCGGTCCGTGGTGCTCCAGTCCGCCGTCGCCGAGGAGCCCGTCCTCGTCTGCGACGCGCCAGAACCACCGCCCCGGCACCGTCAAGTCGTCGGTCGGAAGGCCATCCGCGGCCAGTAGCCCGGCCAGGGACGCAGATCCCCGTCGGCCGGCGGGGTGACCGACGGCGTCATGCCTCGTCCCCGCCCGCATGGGCCATGTTGTCCAGCGTTTTCTTGAGGGCAAGCCGGTCGAGCGAGGCCAAGGGCAGGCTCACGAAGGCGCGGATGCGTCGATCGATTTGGCGGAACACGTCGGCGGTGAAGGCCGTCCTCTCCGCGTCCGTGCCCTGGGCGCTGGACGGATCGGGGAATCCCCAGTGCGCCGTGACCGGGTGGCCAGGCCACACTGGGCAGACCTCGCCCGCGGCGTTGTCGCAGACGGTGAAGACGAAGTCCATGTGGGGCGCGTCCGGCGTGGCGAACTCGTCCCAGGTTTTGGAGCGCAAGTCGGCGGTCGGGAAGCCCAGCCGCTCGATCAGGTCGCGAACGTACGGGTTGATGCGCCCGGACGGCTGGCTGCCTGCGCTGAAGGCGCGGAACCGCCCTTTACCCTCCCGATTCAGCAGGCACTCCGCCATCACGCTGCGCGCGCTGTTGTGCGTGCACAGGAACAGCACGTTGTAGACGCGGTCCTCGGTCATTCGTCACTCCGGTCGTCGGCAGGCGGCAGGCGGCAGGCGGCAGGCGGCAGGCCGCTGGGGCGGATTCCCCGGGCGGCCATGGTCATGGGGACGGCTGCAGCCTCTCAGCCGCAGCAGGACGCCTTGGCCGGTTCGTCGGCCTTCACCGCGGCGAAGTCGGGCTTGGGGCCGCAGCAGGCGGTTGCCTCGCCGGTCTTGGATCGCTTGATGAGGGCGCTGTCGCCATAGGTCGTGTGCTCGCCGGTGGTCAGGAACGCCTCCCAGGCGATGCCGGTCGGATCGGAGATCCAGGACTTCGTCGACTGAGCGTAGCAGCAGGTGGTGGCGCCCTCATCGAGAACGGGCCCCTCCGCCTCCTTCAGGCGGCCGTACACCTCGCCGAGTTCGGCTTCGTCCTCGACCTGAATGCCGAGGTGCTCGATGCCCGCCGCGACGCCCCGCGCGCTGATGGCGAAGTTCACCCGCGGATCTTCCAGCATCCACTTCGCGTAGTCGTCCTTGAGGACGGTCGGCTCGGCGGCGAACAGGGTCGAGTAGAAGCGGACGGACTGCTCGAGGTCAGCAACCGCGACGTGGACGTGCAGACGCTTCATGGACGGTTTCCTCTTTGTTGGCCGCCTCCGGCGTCGGCGCGCAGACCGGCGCGCAGGCGGCGGCGTTGACGGGGTGGCCGCAGCAGTTTTCGGACAGGTAGCCAAGGACCGCGTTCATGCGGTCGTAGTCGGCGGAGTAGATGAGCGAGCGGCTCTCGCGCCGCTGCACGATCAGTCCGGCATGGGTGAGGTTGGACAGGTGGAAGGACAGCGTGGCGGGTGCCACGCCGAGCTCCTCCGCGACGGCTCCGGCCGAGCGTCCCTCCGGACCGGTCTGGACCAGCAGGCGGAAGATGTCCAGCCGAGTCTCCTGCGACAGCGCCGCCAAGGCGGCAAGGGCATCCTTCTTCTCCATCCCGGTCGTTCGTCCTTCGAAAACCTCGGCTCGTCAGCGTCCAGCGCTTGTGGCCGGATGCCGCTTCGATGTTTCAACAGATGTCAAAATGTCACGCCGCCCGCGCTCTGTCAACGATGTTTCCGGAATTATCGAAACGATGTGCGGATGAACAGCACCTTGCGGCGGCCGCCGGGGCCCCGCCCATCACGGGGAGGGCCGTGCCCGAAGAAACCCGGACTCGAGACCATTCTGTGCCCGCATCAACGATGCGGGCACCCGAGGGGTTGGCACGTTATGCCGTCAGCCATCTGGCGATGTCGTCCGCCCTGGGCAGGCCACCGGCATGCACGACCTTGCCGTCGACGACGACGCCGGGCGTGGAGGCGATGCCGTACCCGGCGATGGCCACGTAGTCGGTCACTTTCTCCACGTGGACGGGGACGCCCAGCCGCTCGGCTTCGGTCCGCACCATCTCTTCCGTCGCCTGGCAGCGTTTGCATCCAGGACCGAGAACTTTCACGTCCTTCATGGATTTACTCCTTCAGGCGAACAATGCGTTGAACAGGAAGCCGACGGCGAGGATGCCTAGGCCGACGACGCCGACGAACACGGCGATCAGGCGCACCGTCAGCACCTTGCGCAGGATGATCATTTCCGGCAGCGAAAGCGCGATGACCGACATCATGAAGGCGAGCACAGTACCGAGCGCGGCGCCCTTACCGATCAGCGCCTCGACGACCGGGATGATCCCGGCGGCGTTCGAGTACATCGGGATGCCCAGCAGCACCGCGGCCGGGACCGACCACCAAGCGTCCCGCCCCATGATGGCGGCGAGGAGGTCGGCTGGCACGTAGCCGTGGATGAAGGCCCCAGCCGCGATGCCCGCGATGATCCACATCCAGACCCGGCCGACAATGTCCTTGACCGCCTCGATCCCGGCCTTGATGCGGTCCACGACCGTGACCTCTTCGACCGGCAGGTCGGCGATGCCCGAGCGGATGTTGCGCACCCACTCCTCCAGCCAGCCCTCCAGGTGCAGACGGCCGATAGCCCAGCCCGCGACGATGGCGACGGCGAGCCCGAAGGCGAGATAGGTCAGCGCCACCTTCCAACCGAGCAGCGCGAACAGCAGACCGAGCGCCACCTCGTTGACCATCGGCGCGGCGATCAGGAACGAGAAAGTCACCCCGAGCGGCACGCCCGCCGAGACGAACCCGATGAACAGCGGCACGGCGGAGCAGGAGCAGAACGGCGTGACGACGCCGAGACCGGCGGCCGCCACGTTCCCCACACCCTCGCGCCGTCCGGCCAGCACCGCACGCGTCCGCTCGGGCGAGAAGAAGCTCCGCACGACGCCCATGGCGAACACGACTAGGGTCAGCAGCATCAATACCTTGGGCGTGTCGTAGACGAAGAACCGGACGGCCTCCTCCAGATGACTGCCGCGCTCGAGTGGCAGCAGCGACACAACCCAATTCGAGAAGGGGACGAGTTGGCCATAAAGGGCGAACCAGAGCAGGACGAAGGCTGTCGCCCCGGCAATCCAGAGCCAGGGGCTCGGCCGTTGCGGCTCCGTTTGCGGGGCCAGGGAGGTCTCGATGCTCATGCGGCCTCCTTCCGCTCCTCGGCCATCGCGGCGATCACCGCGTCGATGATGGCGACGACATGAGGGGTCAGGGCGGGGTTTCGGCGGTAACGAACCCATTGGGCGTCACGGCGATCGACGACGAGGCCAGCACTCTTGAGCGCCGCCATGTGGCGGGACATCCGGGACTGTGTGGCCACGAGACGATCCATCAGTTCGCAGACGCAGTGCTCCCGGCCGTCCCACAGCAGGCGCAAGGCGCCGAGCCGCGTCGGATCGGAGAGAACGGACAGGAGGGAGGTCACCGCTTCGGTTTGCATGCGTCACTCCGCTTATGCGCGTAGGCGCATTATCGCTCCCAGGGAGCCCGGGCCGTCAATCAGCCACCGCTGGGGCATCTTGTCGCGGGATGACGGAGGAGCGCACCATCCGCGCCATTGTGATGTCTGTCGTGACACTGATAATCTGTGCTGCAAGCATATGGCCCGGACGGGGCCGCCCAAAAGCGTTGTCGCCCAGCGTCCTCAGCCGGACCGACCGGGAGGAAGACATGCCGGACAGGCTCAAGCCGGGGCATGATGCACACCGTGGGGGCTGGACCCGTCGGTCAGTTCTGGGTGCGCTCTGCGCGACCGGACTGGCGGGCTCCAGAGCCATCGCCGCGACTGCGACGACGGCTCCGCTGCGGTTCGGCCTGACCCCCGTCTTCCTGGACTCTGACACCGACCTGTTGGCCGCGCTGGAACGCTATCTGTCCGTGCAACTGGCCCGCCCGGTCGTTCTGGTGAAGCGCCGCAGCTACCAGGAAATCACCACGTTGCTGCTGACCGGGCAACTCGACGCCGCGTGGATTTGCGGTTTTCCGTACGTTCAGTTCCGAAGCCAGCTGGCCTTGGTCGCCGTGCCCGTCTACCGCGGACAGCCTCTCTACCAATCCTACGTCATCGTGCACGAGGGCGACCCTGCCGCCGCCCTCGGCGATCTGCGCGGGCAGGTGCACGCCTTTTCCGACCCCGACAGCAACTCCGGCTTTCTGGTCACCCGCTACCTGCTGGCCACCATGAAAGAGACCCCGGCTTCGTTCTTCCGGCGGAGCTTCTTCACCTATGGCCACCGCAACGTCGTGCGCGCCGTCGCGAGCGGCCTCGCGCAGAGCGGCAGCGTGGACGGCTACGTCTGGGATGTCATGACCGAGATCGAGCCCGATCTGGTCGTGCGCACACGCGTCCTCCACCGCTCGAAACTCCTGGGATTCCCTCCCGTTGCCTGCCAAGCGGCCCGGCTCGGGACGCCCCTCGTCCGCGATCTGCGTGAGGCGCTCGTTGGCATGCCGGAAGACGCGACCGGTCGGGAGATGCTGCGCCTGCTCCGGCTGGACGGCTTTGCCGTCAGCGAACCGTCCCTGTTTGACGGAATCGCCGCCATGTACGACCACGTGAGGACGCAGTCATGAGGTGGCCCACCGGACCCGGCGCGTGGCCACTCACGGCAAAGGTGCCGCTGCTCGTGGCAGGCCTGATGGCGACCGTTGGATCGGCCATCTCGTACTCTGTCCTCACCCGCCTCGCCACCGACCAGGAGGCGCAGCTGCGCCAGCTTGCGGCGGCCCACCTCGGCAGCCTAGCGGTGGCACTTGAGCCGCATCTCGCGCGCCAAGACATTTGGGAAACCTTCGACGTACTGGACCATGCCCGGCGGGTGGCCACTTTCGCCTCCGCACGGCTGCTCGTCGTGACGCTCCCGGACGGCTCGGTCGTGGCCGCCTCGGACCCAATGGAATTCCCCGTGGGGGCGCCGCTGCCTGAAGACCTGCGCACGCGCCTTCACGCCTCCGGCAATTTGGTGGTCGATGCCGACCACGACCTCGCGTGGTCCCACCGGCCTATCGGGACGGAAAGCGCGCCGCTCGGCCACATCTTCGCCGAGTTGGACATGGGGCCGTTCATGGCGGTCCGCAGAGAGGTGCTGGCCACCCTGATCGCGGTCAACGCGGGGGTCACGCTTCTCCTGGCCGCCATCGGGTATGCGGTGGTCCGGCGGCTCCTGCGGCCGCTGTGCGTTTTGAATGACTATGTCGAGCGCGTCAGGACCGGCGCCGTGGAGCCGATTCCCGCGCGGTTCATCGCCGAGGAGGGGGGCGAGTTTGGCCGCCTTTTCCGCCGTTTCAACGCCATGGCCCAGGCTGTGGCCGAACGCGAGGCCTTGGCCGCGCGCCTGGCCGATGAGGAGAAGCTGTCCCTCCTCGGGCGCCTGGCCTCCGGCATGGCGCATGAGGTGAACAACCCGCTCGGCGGCATGCTGACCGTCGTCGACACTCTGAAGCGCCACGGAAGCGACGACGCCGTGCGCCAACGCTCAGCAGCGTTGCTCGAGCGGGGCCTGCGGGGCATCGGCAACGTCGTTCGTGCCGCCCTCGTCGCCTACAAGGAACCCCAGGGCGCCACGGCGATGGCCCCGGAGGACTTGGACGATCTCCGCTTTCTCATCTCCCACGAGGCCCAACGGCGGCGCATCGACCTCGTCTGGCAGAACCGGCTGGAAGACTCCATGGCGGTCGACGGCGCCGCGGTGCGCCAGATGGCCCTGAACCTCCTCTTGAACGCCTGCCGGGCGTCGCCGCCCGGCGCGACTGTCACCATGACGGCGGAGGCCTTGGACGATGGCTTGCGCCTCACCATCCAGGACGAGGGACCGGGCATCCCCGCGGCGATGACCGTGCTCCTGCGCAGCAAGGCGGCCGCGCCTCTTCCACGAGGCGGCCGGGGACTCGGTCTGTGGACGGTTGCCCGGCTGCTCGACCGCGTTGGTGGTGAGGTCAAGGCCAGCATCGGGCCGCAGGGCGGCACCACGGTGACGCTGTCCATTCCATTCGTCGAAGGGAGACGGACCTATGCAGCGGCATGAGGCACCGACCATCGCCATCGTCGAAGACGACCCGATCATGGGTGAATCCTTGGTCGAGCGCCTGTCCCTCGAGGGCTACCGGTCGGTGTGGTTGACCACCGGCGACGAGGCGCTGACGGCCCTGCGTGGCAAGCGGCCGGACCTGCTGGTGTGCGACATCCGGCTGCCGGACATGACCGGCGAGGAACTCTACCACAGCCTGCTCCCGCGACTGGGCGGGACGCCGGTGGTGTTCATGACCGGCTTTAGCGACGTCAGCCAGGCGGTTCGCCTGGTCCGTGCCGGGGCCGACGACTACCTGACCAAGCCGTTCGCCGTCGACGAGTTCCTGACACGCATCGGCGACCTCCTACGCTCGCGCGGCATCGGTGCCGGAGATCCCGATGCGGTGCTCGGCACGTCTCCGACGATCCGGCAGGTCGAGCAGCTGCTTCGGCGCGTGTCTGACGTGCACAGCACGCTCATCATCACCGGCGAGAGCGGCGTCGGCAAGGAGGTGGCCGCGCGCTTCGTCCACCAGATCTCGAAGCGCGCCGAAGCGCCCTTCATGGCGGTAAATTGCGCGGCCATCCCGTCGGAGCTCATCGACAGCGAGGTGTTCGGGCACGAGAAGGGCGCGTTCACCGGGGCCCACGCGCTGCACCGCGGCTACGCCGAGCGCGCTGCTGATGGCGTGCTGTTCCTCGACGAAGTCGGGGAGTTGCCGTTGCCGTTGCAAGCCAAGCTGCTGCGCCTCGTGCAGGAGCGGGTGTTCTTCCGGGTTGGGGGCGAGAAGCCGTTGCCGTTCGCGGCCCGCCTGATCTGCGCGACCAACGTGGATCTCGAGCAGCGGGCCCGAGAGGGGAGCTTTCGGCGCGACCTCTTCTACCGCCTCAACGTCATCCCAGTCACCGTACCGCCCCTCCGCGATCGTCGGGATGATGTCCTGCTGCTCCTGCAAACCTACCTGCGCCAGTTCGCCGAGGCCTTCCAGCGACCAGCCCAGCGGCTGACGCCGCACGCGGAGGCAACGGCACTGGCTTATGAGTGGCCCGGCAACGTCCGGGAACTGCGGAACCGCATCGAGCGAGCCGTTGCCTTGGCGACCGGCCCATGGATCGGCGCCGACGACCTTTTCCCTGAGGTTGCTACTGTCGACGACTTCGGCGAGGACACGGATTGGCCCCAGTTGACGGCCGTTCGGGACGAGAGTGAGCGAACACACATCCTGGTGACGCTCCAGCGGGCGAACGGCCAGTTGGGCAAGGCGGCCGACCTCCTGGGCGTCGGGCGCACGACCCTGTGGGAGAAAATGCGGCGGCTCGGTATCGCGGTGGAACATACGGAGTAGCCCCCGCCGTTCCGGTCGCGGCAACGGGCCTGCGTTCGGGAACACGAACATGCCGAGGCTTCCAGAGGCGGCTTCCAGCCTGTCCGATGTTCGGAGTTCCGAACATCCGGCATCCGTTGTTTTCCAGAATTCCAGGCCTTTCCGGCGCCTTCCCGCCCTTGGCACGTCCGATGCTACGCGCACCGGACAACAACAATGCCAAGGGGGGATTTCCCATGAATGAGTGCCCGAAGCTCGTTGAACTGGGGCGCCGCCAGTTCCTGCGCGGCGGCGCGGTTGCCGCCGCGGGCGCCGCCGCTGTCTCCGTCGTGGCACCTGCACCGGCCAAGGCGGCCCTGCCCGGCGCCCGGGTGGATTACCCGACCAATCGGCTCGCCAACATCAAGGACCTGAAGGTCAACGAGCCGATGCAGATCGCCTACCCGGACGCCGACTCGCCGGGCGTGCTCATCAAGCTCGGAGCGCCGGTCGAGGGCGGCGCCGGGCCGGACCGCGACATCGTCGCCTACTCCACGCTGTGCCCGCACAAGGGCTACCCGCTCGCCTACGACTCCAAGGACAAGACCCTGAGTTGCCCCGGCCACTTCTCGCGCTTCGACTGCGAGAAGGAAGGGCAGCAGGTCTGGGGGCACGCCACCCAGAACCTGCCGATGTTCCGCTTGGCCGTGGACGGCTCAGGAGACATCCACGCCGTCGGCGTCGATGAACTGATCTACGGCCGCACCCGGAACGTCCTTAACGAGGACGCCCTTTCGCTGCGGCGCGGGTGAGGGAGGATTCCATGACCTACAAGAGCGGTACCGACCAACTCCCGATCCCACCCAAGGACGCCAAGGTGCAGAATGTTACCTGCGACTTCTGCATCGTCGGCTGCGGCTACAAGGCGATCTCCTGGCCGATCGACAGGCAGGGCGGTCCTGACCCTGGCGACAACGCCTTCGGCGAGAACCTGAACCGGCAGCAGGGCGCCGAGAGCGCAGCTTGGTACAACCCGTCCATGTACAACGTTGTCGAGCAGGACGGGCGGCTAGTCCACCTCATCATCAAGCCGGACAAAGAATGCGAGGTGAACGCGGGCCTCAACTCCGTCCGCGGGGGGCGCATGGGCGTGACGCGCTACTCCGAGCAGACCGGCACCATGACGGCGCGGCTCACCCAGCCCATGGTGTGGCGCTACTCGCAGATGATGCCGACCTCCTGGGACGATTCCCTGGCCCTGGTGGCCGACGTGACCCGGCGGGTCATCGAGGAGATGGGCGAGGACGGCGTCATCGTCTCGGCCTTCGACCACGGCGGGGCGGCTGGCGGTTACGAGAACACCTGGGGCACCGGCAAGCTGTACTTCGATGCGATGAAGGTGAAGAACATCCGCATCCACAACCGGCCCGCCTACAACTCCGAGGTTCACGCCAGCCGCGACATGGGCGTGGGCGAGCTCAACAACAGCTACGAGGACGCCGAGCTCGCCGACACCATCTTCGTCGTTGGTGCCAACCCGCTGGAGAACCAGACCAACTACTTTCTGGCTCACTGGATGCCGAACCTGCGCGGCGATACGCTGAACAAAAAGAAGCAGATGCTGGCGTCCGAGCCGCATGCGCCGGGCAAGATCATCTTCGTCGACCCACGCCACACCGTCTCGGTGAACGCCTGCGAGGCCGTGGCGGGCAAGGACAACGTCCTGCACCTGGCGATCAACCCGGGCACCGACCTGATGCTGCTGAACGCCCTGCTGACCGAGGTGGTCAACCGCGGCTGGCACGCCAAGGACTTCATCGCCCAGCACACGACCGGCTTCGACGCGGCGGTCGCCACCAACAAAATCTCGGTCGAGGACGCGGCCGCGGTCACCGGGCTGCCGCCCGCCGACATCCGCAAGGCGGCCCAGTGGATTGCCGAACCGAAGGCGGACGGCAAGCCGCGGCGAACCATGCACGCCTACGAGAAGGGCCTGATCTGGGGCAACGACAACTACCGCTCCAACGCGGCCATGGTGAACCTGGCGCTCGCCACCTGGAACATCGGGCGCGAGGGGACCGGCTGCGTGCGCCTCGGCGGCCACCAGGAGGGCTACGTGCGCCCGTCCGACGTCCATGTCGGGCGCCCCGCTACCTACGTCGACCAGCTGCTCATCAGCAACCAGGGCGGCGTCCATCACGTCTGGGCGACCGATCACTTCAAATCGACGCTCAACGCCGAGGAGTTCCGCCGCGTCTACCGGCGGCGCACCAACCTGGTGAAGGAGGCGATGGACAGCGTCCCCTATGGCGACCGCGAGGCGCAGCTGGAGCAGATCGTCGCCGCCATCAAGCGCGGCGGCCTGTTCAGCGTCGTCGTGGACATTCTGCCGACGCAGATCGGCGAGGCGGCGCATGTGTGGCTTCCCGCGGCGACCGCGGGTGAGATGAACCTGACGTCGATGAATGGCGAGCGGCGGCTGCGGCTGACCGAGCGCTACATGGACCCGCCGGGCGCGGCGCTGCCCGACGCGCTGATCGCGGCCCGGATGGCCAACGCGCTGGAGGCCTCCTTCCGCAAAGTCGGCAACGAGACCTACGCCAACCAGTTCAAGGGCAAGTTCGACTGGAAGACCGAAGAAGACGCCTTCATGGACGGCTATCACGAGCACGCTGATGGCGGGAAGTTCGTGACCTACGAGCGGCTGCGGACGATGGGCACCAACGGCGTCCACGAACCAGTCGTCGGCTTCGAGAACGGCAGGCTGATCGGCACCAAGCGCCTGTACGCCGACGGCAAGTTCAAGACCGACGACGGCCGGGCCAAGTTCATGAAAGCCGAGTGGCGTGGCCTCCAGGTGGCCGGGCGCGAGCAGCAGCGGGAGAAATATGCGTTCCTGATCAACAACGGGCGCAACAATCTGGTTTGGCAGAACGCCTTCTACGACGTGCACACACCGTTCGTGCGCGAGCGCATGCCGGTGGCGCCCATTGAGATGAACCCGGCCGACATGGAAAAGCTGGGGCTTGCCGCCGGTGATCTGGTCGAGGTGTACAACGACGTCGGTTCGACCCAGGCGATGGTCTACCCGACGCCAACGGCGAAGCCGGGGCAGGCATTTATGCTGTTCATCGCGCCGACCGGCCAAGTGGGCAACGTGATCAGCAAGGGGACCAACGAACTGATGATTCCCGACTACAAGAACGTCTGGGCAAACATCCGCCGGATTGGCCATGTGCCGAGCGCGGACGGCATGAGCTTCAAGAACATCGAGTACCCCAAGGATCTCTGAGGACGGTTCCTCCCAACCTCAGGCTGGGGCGTTTCGGCGCCCCTTTCTTTACTGGAAGATTCCGACAATGCTCGCTCGCGTGGCCCGTGGACGCTTCGCGGCGCGCACGTTCCCTCAGTGGCTGAACCCGCCCCTTGCCATGGCGAGGTGGTGCGCCTGATGGTGGCCGCCTTGGGCCATGATGCCTATGAAGCCGAGCCCGCGGATGTGCGCGGATTCGCCCGGGGCCGCCGCGGTGACGGTCAGCACGACGCCGTTCGCCACCGGCTCAGCCTTCGCGGTCCAGCCACCAACGCCATTGATCTCATGGGCGTGCGCCGGGACCATGCGCCGGATCGCCTCCATGGTACGCCCTTCGCCGGTGATTTCGTAACGTGCGCCACCGTCCAGAAGCGTTGCCGTCGACTTCGCGTTCAGCGTGACTTCGTTCATGTCGATCAGGTGCTGGCGCAGCCCCTCGATGTCCACCCGAGACCAATCCGTGCCCGGGTCGGCCTCGAGGATGCGGATGATCTCCTGAATTGTGCCGAAGGCATCCTGGCCTGGCATCGTCGGGACCGCACCGGACGGCGACACGGGCCCTCCGGCGTGGTGCGAAGTGTGGTCCATCGGCATCACGGTCTCGGCGGCGCCATTCCCCAATCCAAAGGCAACGACGAGGGCAAGGGCTGCTGTGGTGCGGATCGGCATGGCGTTCTCCTGATGAGCGACCTCTTCGGACAGTAGTCGGACGCCGCGCGCCACCATATGATTGCAATCATATGGCTGAGATTTTGGGACGAGGCAGTCTTGGGTATTCAGGGAGCAAGCGCATGGGTCGGGCTCGTCGAACCGGAGCGGCGCCTTCGTCGACGCCTAAAGCCGGGCGACGGGCTATTCCGGCAGGGGACGCGACCGTGGCGGTGTTCCGCGTCGACCATGGGCGGGTGCGCCTCGTCCGGCACCTTGAGGACGGTTCGTCGGTGACGCTGCACGTCGCCCGCGATGGTGAGACCTTCGCCGAGGCCGCTCTGTGGGCGGAGGCGTACCACTGTGATGGCGTCGCCGAGGCGCCATCCGAGGTCACGGTGATCCCCAAGACGGACCTGCTTGTCGCCCTGGAGGACAGTCCCCAAGCAGCGCTCGCCCTGGCCCGTGACCTTGCTTCCCAAGTCCGCGACCTACGTACCCGCCTTGAGCTGCGAACCATCCGTTCGGCGCCGGAGCGGATCGTGGCGTGGCTCCGGCTCCAGGCGTCGGGCGACCCACCAACAGTACGGCTCGATCGGCCCTGGACAGAGATCGCCGCCGACATCGGACTCACGCACGAGGCCATTTACCGGGCGCTGGCGGTACTGGAACGTGCTGGGCGGATTGCCAGGAGCAACGGCTCCGTTATCGTTGCCAAGCCTCAAGGAGCATAACCGGGCAGTTGTCTCCGGCTCGTCAAGATTCAAGTCGAAAGTGGCAGCCGCGCTTCGATGTACCATGGGCATCACCCGATCGTGATTGCCGAGACCAACAGTAGTTACTGTTCCAACTTGCCTTGGTGGGAACCGGCTATTCGGGACATGCCGCGACCAAACCATTGCCGGACAAGATGGTATTGTGATCGGCATCGAACAGTTCCAGATGGCCTGCAATATCTGGTTCGACCGGCCGTTTCTTCAGCCGTTCCGTAAATGAGCACGTTACCACGGCGTGCAGCGTGCCAAAGCGTTGCTGCTCAACCGTGGCGCGGCTCCGTTCCATTCCGCTGGTCCGCACCTCCGGAAGGCACCGCGGTTCCCTCGTACATGAAGGTCATGATCTTCGGGCCCGACAGGTAGCTTCTCGTCAGGTCGGTGATGTGGAATCCGGCTGCGCGGATCAGGTCGTCCATTTTTCGGTCCAGGTGGCAGCCACCCGAACAACGTGACCACAGCGGCGTCAGGCGATGCTGCCAGCGCTGAACGCCCAGGGCCGGGGCAAGGCCATGCTCCACGAAGCGCAACTCCCCGGCCGGTTTCAGAACCCGGCGCGCCTCCCGCAAGGCGGCAGACGGGTCGGGTATGCTGCACAGCGACCAGGTCACGACCACCGTGTCGAAGCTGCCGTCCTCGAATGGCAACCGTTCCGCGGTTTGTTCCACCAACGCCACCGGACGGGACGACTCCGCTGCGACGCATCGGGCCATGGCGAGGAGCTCGGGAGAGGGATCGATGCCGACAACCTCGTCGGCTCCCGCGCCGTAGAACGGCAGATTGCGCCCAGACCCGATTCCGATTTCGAGAACGCGCCCATGCGCGCCACCAACGACACGGGTGCGAAACGCGCCGAGCGTCGCTTGTCCCATGACCCAATTGATCAGCCGGGGCAGGATGTGGTGCCGATAGATGGCCATGCTTCCGTGCCTCCGAAACTTTGCCTGGGCGTGGGTTCCGCTCCAGGCGGTTCAGTACGACAGCAGCGCATACCCGCGCAGCTGACAATCCGCCACGGCGGTCATGGCGGACAGCGCAATGCCAACTTGCGGGTGGCCCGCTTCTGGCCCCAGACCATGCTCGGCCAGCGCCTGACCGCACACGTAGAACCGGACACCCTGCTCGGCGAGCCGGTCCAGCAACGGGGCGTTCGGGTTGGCGGTCGCTCACGGAGCAAAATACCATGCCGTCCAGCTTTCCCAAAACCTCCCTGGCCGTAGTGGCCTTCTCCCTCGCCCTTGCGGCGTTTGCGATCCCCACCGCTGCACCGGCTGGGGTGGTCTTCGCCGCCCCCACCACCGAAACGAGTGTGCCCCCGCCGCAGATGGCCGAATTCGGGCCGGATGCCCTAACCCGCGGACCCAGCGCGGTTGTCGTGGGCAATCCCGAGGGCGACGTCACGGTCGTGGAGTTTTTTGATTACCAGTGCCCGGTCTGCCGTCGCGTCCACCCGTTCCTCGAGCGGTTGGTCGCCGAGGACAGGAACATCCGGGTCATCCACAAGCACTGGCCGGTTTTCGGCGGAGCGTCAATCTACGCCGCCAAGCTCGCGCTCGCGGCACGCTGGCAAAAACGCTACGAGTTCGTCCACAACGCCTTCATGGCGATCCCCGGACGCCTCGACGAGGAGAAGATCCGGCAGGCGGCCATCGCCGCCGGTCTCGACGTGGCACAGGCCGAGCGGGACCTCAAGGAACGCGACGCCCAGGTCGACATGGCGCTCCGGGAGGCGTCCGCCCAGGCGGCGATGCTGCAACTCCAGGGCACGCCCGGCTTTGTCATCGGCAGCTATCTGGTGCCCGGCGGTCTCGACCTGAAAACCATGAAGGAGATCGTCGCCAACGTCCGCGCCAAGAGGCGCGACGGCAAGCAAGGCTGACCCGGCATGACGCTCACCGACACCCCGCGGCCACCGCTTCGCGCGCTGCGAGGCGCCGCCGCGGCCGCGGCCACCTTCCTGGTGCTGGGGACCGTCACCGCCGTGTGGGCGAACCCCCTGTTCGTCCGGATGACGCCGACCCAAGGCTTCGAGATCTGGCTGCTGGCCGTGCAGGCGCTGCTGATCGGAGCCTTCGTGGCCATTCGGCGGCCGCGATGCCCCGTCCGCGGCGCCGGGTTCGGCAGCGTGCTCGGGTTCCTGGGGGTCGCTTGCCCGACCTGCAATAAGGTCCTGCTGCTCGTCTTCGGGCCCACGCTGTTGCTCTCCTACGTCGAGCCGTACCGCCTGCCCGTGGCGACCGCGGGTGCTATGATCACCGCGGTTGCGGTGGCATGGGAGTGGAGGCAACGTCGCAACGCCGTGACCTGTCCGATCGCCGCGGGATACCCTGAAACAGACGAGGACATGCCCCATGACGACGAACCCCGACCTTGATCGCTGGAACCAGCGGTTCAGCGGTGAGGATTATCTCTTCGGCACCGCGCCGAACGCCTTCCTGGTCAGTCAGCGGTCGCGGTTGCAACCGGGTCAGCGCGCGCTGGCGATCGCCGATGGCGAGGGCCGCAACGGCGTCTGGCTGGCCGGGCAGGGGCTTGAGGTCCTGTCGATCGACTTCTCGCCGGTCGCGCTTGTGAAGGCGCAGCGGCTGGCCGCTCAACAGGGCGTTTCGCTTCAGACACGGCGGGCCAACTTGGAGCGCTGGGACTGGGAGCCCGAGCGGTTCGACATCGTCGCCGCGATCTTCGTCCAGTTCGCCCGCCCGGAACTCCGCGCCGCCATCTTCCAGGGGATCAAGCGCACGCTCACGCCGGGCGGGCTGCTCATCCTCCAGGGCTATCGTCCGGAGCAGTTGCGCTACGGGACCGGTGGCCCTCCGCACGCCGAGAACATGTACACCGCGGCGATGTTGAACACCTCCTTCGCCGACTTCGACATCCTGCACCTGGAGGAGCACGACTCCGTCATCGCCGAGGGGCAGGGCCATCACGGGATGTCGGCCCTGGTTGACCTCGTGGCCCGCAAGCCTGCCGGGTAAGCCCACCCTGATACGCGTCGGCCCGGCAGCAGGCGTTCCGCTCCGGGCCGACACGTGTTCTCCGTCCCGGCGAAGCCGCCTCAGAACAGGCCCAGGGCGCCCGCGTTCCGGTACAGCATGTAGGCGGCCACGGCGAACAGCACGCCTGCGAAGACCTGGGTCAGCGCGCCCTTGCGCGTGGACAACCCCACCGCAGCCTTCATGCCCGCGAAGCCGCCGATCACGCCACCTGCGATGAACAGTCCGGCGACCGTCCAATCCACCAGACCCGAAAGCGCGTAGTTGGCCGCCGTGGTCAGGCCGAAGGCGCCCACCGAGAATAGCGACGAGCCGATGGCGTTGAGCACCGCCATGCCGCTGCCGAGCAGGAGTCCGGGAACGATCAGGAAGCCACCACCAATGCCGAAGAAGCCTGAGACCGCTCCGGTCAGGAAACCGATGCCGACCAGGCGCACCGCGATCGTCTTGTTGATGCGCACCATCGGGTCGCCCTCGCTTCCCCGTCCCCGAAGCATGGAGACCCCGACGACGACCATCACCAGCGCGAACAGGAACAACAGGCTCTCGCCGTTGACCGATTTGCCAAGGCTCGACCCGACGAACGCGCCGACCACGCCGGACGCGGCGAAGGTGGCCGCGCATGGCCATTTCACCGTCCCGGCCTGGGCGTGCTGGGCCAGGTTGGCGAAGGCGTTGGCGGCGACCGCCAGGGCGCTGGTGCCGATGGCCACGTGGGGATCCGGCACGCCCACGACATAAAGCAGCAACGGCACGGCGAGGATCGAGCCGCCGCCCCCGATCAGGCCGAGGGAGAAGCCGACCAGGGAGCCGGACAGGACTGTGAGGATCTCGGACATCCCAGGGTTACTCGGGGCGCCCGGTGTCGCAAAACAGTCGGTAGAGTTCGGCGAGGATGGGGCGAACCCGGTCTGAGCCGATGCGGTAGAAGATGGCCGTGCCGTCCCGGCGGGTCGCCACGAGACCCTCCTCGCGCAGCTTCGCGAGATGCTGGGACAAGTTGGACTGGGAGAGGCCGAGGCGCCGGACAAGTTCACTCACCGGCATCTCGCTCTCGAGCAGCGAGCACAGAATCATCAAGCGATGGCGGCTCGCGAGCGAGCGCAGGAACGCCTCGGCCTCCGCGGCACGGGCTTCCAACTCGGTGGGCTTCAGCAGCAGATCGTTCGGCGCGCCCGGCATAACTTCCAACTCCCTAATTTAGTCTTGACTAATATATAAGATTGGACCACCTGTTCAAGCGGTACCAGGAACGCCCTCCCACCGGGCCAGCCAGGAGGTCTCCATGAAACCCGACGTCATGCCGCTGTTCGACGAAGCGACCAACACCGTCAGCTATGTCGTCGTCGATCCCGCCACCCGGGCCGCGGCCCTGGTTGACAGCGTGCTCGACTTCGACCTGAAGTCCGGTCGTACCGCGACCGCCTCGGCCGACCGCATGGTCGCGCTGGTGCGCGAGCGCGACCTCACGGTCGAGTGGATCCTGGAGACGCACATCCACGCTGACCACCTGTCGGCGGCACCGTACCTGAAAGAACGGGTCGGCGGCCGCATCGGCATCGGCGAGCACATCCGTGAGGTCCAGAAGATCTTCCGCGCCCTGTTCAACATGGAACCGGGCTTCGTGGCCGACGGGCGCCAGTTCGACCATCTGTTCGCCGACGGCGAACGGTTCCGGATCGGCCAGTTGGAGGCGCAGGCCATTCACACGCCCGGTCATACCCCGGCGGACATGACCTACGTCGTGGGCGACGCGGCTTTCGTCGGCGACACCCTGTTCCAGCCCGACTACGGCACGGCGCGCTGCGACTTCCCGGGTGGTGACGCCCACGCCCTGTACCGCTCGATCCGGCACATCCTGGCCCTGCCGCCCGCGACGCGGATCTTCACCGGCCATGATTACAAGGCGCCCGGACGGGACGAGTACGCTTGGGAGAGCACGGTGGCCGAGCAACGGGCGCGCAACGTGCACGTCCGGGACGGCGTGGGCGAGGACGAGTTCGTCGCGCTCCGAACGGCTCGCGACCGGACCTTGGACATGCCGAAACTGATCCTGCCCTCGGTGCAGGTGAACGTGCGGGCTGGACAGCTGCCTCCACCCGAGGAGAACGGCAAACGCTACCTGAAGATCCCGGTCAACGCGCTCTGAACGCAGCGCTCTCAACGCGCCCCGAATGGGCTTTTCGGGGTGACTGGTGGAGGCCGCGGCTATTGCCCGGAGCCCTTCGGTGCGGCACTGGGTCCCATCGGTCCGCGTCCAGCCCCCGGCCCCATCGCCCCGGTGCCGCCGGGACCGCCACCCGGCCCAGGCCCCATGCCCGTTCCCATGCCTCCGGGTGGGGCGGAGCGAGGCTCATCGGGAAGGGTGATGCCCCGCTCCTGCGCGCGCGCCTGCATCTGGCGATGATGTTCCTGGCGCAGGCGCTCCCGCTCCTCCGCGGTCTTCGCCTGGCTCATCCGATTCCGGTATTCGGTGCGCTCCTGCTGCGTCATCAGCTGGCTGCCGTAGATTGGGGGAGCGTTGTCCTTTGCAGGCGCCTGGGCAAGGGCTCCCGAGAGCGCCGACACCGACAAGGCCAGAGCCATGATCGAGGTTTTGAGAATGCGCATAGTTATGCCTCCTTGCCGCAACCGATGAGGAACAAACCGCGAGCCCAATATCCCTGGCGCCTTGAACTCGGCATTAACCTCCATCAAGGTCGCGCCCTGTTCGTTGTGGACGTCCCGCTCTAGCGTTCAACCGGGCCGGAGGCCGCCAGCCAGGCGCTCATGCCGCCGTTCAGGCGGTTGATCTCGCCGGTGTAGCCACTCTCCGCCATCCTGGCCGATGCCGGGCCGCAACGCCGCCCGCTCTGGCAGTGGAAGACGAGGTGCTTGCCGGGCTCCACCGGGACGCGGCTCGGGTCGAACTGCGACAGCGGCACAAGGGTGGCGCCGGGGATGTGGGCGGCTCGGTGCTCGTGCGGTTCGCGGACATCGACGATGGTCGCCGTGCCCTCCTTCAGCCAGCCCATGACGGTGGCCGGGTCGACGGTCTTGATCTGGGCGTTCATAGTGCTGGAACTGCGATTGAGGCCGAAAAGGCGAAGAAGTGTTTTCATCACGGGTTACCCTTGGGTTTCGACGAATTGGCCACTGCGTGTGGACGTGACCGGCGGACGCTCAAGGTCTGCCGGTCGCGCGGGCTGGGCTGGCGGGGCAGGGGCGTCGCCGCGCAGCACGACGTAGATCGCCGGGATGACCAGCACGGTCAGCAGCGTCGAACTCAGCAGGCCGAACAGCAGGGAGATCGCCAGTCCCTGGAAAATCGGGTCGGTCAGGATGAAGGCGGCGCCGATCATCGCGGCGACCGCGGTCAGCAGGATCGGTTTGAAGCGGATCGCCCCGGCCTCAAGCACCGCCTCGCGCACCGGCAGTCCGCGCTCCTGCAGGTGGCGGATGAAGTCCACCAGCAAGATGGAGTTGCGCACGATGATGCCCGCCAGGGCGATGAAGCCGATCATCGACGTGGCGGTGAAGGCCGCGCCGAACAGCCAGTGCCCCAGCACGATGCCGATCAGGGTCAGCGGCACCGGCACGAGGATCACCAGCGGCAGCTTGAAGCTGCCGAACTGCCCGACCACCAGCAGGTAGATGCCCAGGATCGCCACCGCGAAGGCGGCGCCCATATCGCGGAAGGTGACGTAGGTGATCTCCCATTCGCCTTCCCACAGCAGCGTGGGCTTGCTCTGGTCGTCGGGCTGGCCGTGCAGCAGGATGTCCGGAGCCGCGGCAAACCCGGCGGCTTTCCAGTCGATGGCCTCCAGCCGATCCTGCACCGCGAGCATTCCGTAGATCGGCGCCTCGAACCGCCCGGCGAGGTCGGCCATGACCATCTCGGCGAAGCGGCCGTTGCGGCGGAACAGCGGGTAGGAGGCGGGCTCCCGCGCCATGGTGACCAGATCGCCCAGTTCCACCGTGCCGCGCGCGCCGGGCACCGGTGTCGCCAGGATGCGTTCGGACAGGAATAGGCCGGACTTCGGCAGCCGCACCGAAATCTCGATGGGGTTGCGCCCGGCCCCGCGGTGCGAGTAGCCGACCGGCACGCCGCCGACCAGCGCCTGCAAGGTGTCGTAGACCGCCTGCTCCTCCACGCCGTGGAACTCCAGGCTCTCGCGGTCGAGCGCGAAGCGCAGCCGCTCGCCGGGCGGGCGGACGGTGTCGTCCACATCGACGATGAAATCCACGCTGCGGAAGGCGTCCTGGACGATGCGCGTCGCCTTGCGCCGCGTCTCGGCGTCGGGACCATAGACCTCGACCAGCAGGGTGGAGAGCACGGGCGGCCCGGGCGGCACCTCGACGACCTTGATGGAGGTCCCCTCGGGGACGGGCAGACCCTTCAGCCGCGCCCGGATGTCGAGAGCGATGTCGTGGCTGCTCCGGCTGCGCTCGCCCTTGGGAGCGAGGTTGACCTGGAGGTCGCCCTGCTCCGGCTGGTCGCGCAGGTAGTAGTGGCGCACCAGGCCGTTGAAGTTGAAGGGCGAGGCGGTGCCGCCGTAGGCCTGGACGCTCGCCAGTTCCGGCAGGTCGGCGATCTTGTGCGCGGCGGCCAGCAGGACGCGCTCCGTATCCTCCGGTGCGGCGCCGCGCGGCAGGTCCACGACGACCTGGAGTTCGGACTTGTTGTCGAAAGGCAGCAGCTTGACCGCCACGTCCTTGGTGTAGAACAGCGCCGTGGAGGCCAGCGTCGCCACGCCGACCACCAACAGGAAGGCCCAGGCCCGGCGCTTGTTGCGGATGATCGGGCGCGCGACCGAGAGGTACAGGCGCCCCAGCACGCCGCCGCCGTGCTGGTCATGACTGTGGCCGTCTTCGCGCCCTGCAGGCGCCTCGCCGGGGCGCAGCTTCACCATCAGCCAGGGTGTCAGCACCATGGCGACGAAGAAGCTGAAAAGCATGGCGGCCGACGCGTTGGCCGGGATCGGGCTCATGTAGGGGCCCATCAGGCCGGACACGAACATCATCGGCAGCAGCGCCGCGATGACCGTCAGGGTGGCGACGATGGTCGGGTTGCCGACCTCCGCCACCGCCTCGATGGCGGCCTGGACCTTGCTGCGGCCGTCGCGCATCGACCAGTGGCGGTCGATGTTCTCCACCACCACGATCGCGTCGTCCACCAGGATGCCGATGGAGAAGATCAGCGCGAACAGGCTGACGCGGTTGATGGTGTAGCCCATCAGCCAGGACGCGAACATGGTCAGCAGGATGGTCGTCGGGATGACGATCAGCGTCACGATGCCCTCGCGCCAGCCGATCGCCAGCACGATCAGCGCGACGATGGTCGCGGTGGCGAGGGCGAGGTGGAACAGCAGCTCGTTGACCTTCTCGTTCGCCGTCTCGCCGTAGTTGCGGGTGACGGTCAGCGTCAGATCCTTGGGCAGCGACTCCCGCTCGATGGTGTGGACGCGGTCCAGCACGCGCTCCGCGATGGTCACGGCGTTGGCTCCGGCGCGCTTGGCGATGGCGACGGTGACCGCGGGGGTGCGGACGAGGCCGCCCTTGCCGTCCGGCAGCAAGTTCCAGGCCGTACTCTCGTCCGGGCGCGATCCCACCACGATGTCGGCCACGTCCTTGACGTAGACCGGGCGGCCATCGCGGGTGGTGACCAGCAGCAGGCCGATGTCCGCCGTGCCCTGGAGTGTCTGCCCCGCCACCACCGGCAGGCTACCGCCTTGGGCGCGCACGGAGCCGACGATGAAGGAGCGGTTGGCGTTCTTCACCTTGTCGACGAGTTGGTTCAGCGTGACCCCGAACAACGCCAGCCGCTCCGGATCGGGCTCCACGCGGATCTGGTCGGGGCGACCGCCGACGATGAAGCTGCGGCCGACGTCCTCCACCTGCACCAGTTGCGCGAGCAGCTCGTCGGCCACGCCGTAGAGCGCGGTGTCGGTCCAGCGCGAGGCGGCCTCCGGCTTGGGGGCCAGGGTCAGTGTCAGGATCGCCACATCGTTGATGCCGCGCCCGACGATCAGCGGCTCCGGAATGCCGAGCGGGATGCGGTTCATGTTGGCGCGCACCTTCTCGTGCACGCGCAGGATCGCGTCGTCGGACGAGGTGCCGACCAGGAAGCGGGCGGTAACGACCACGCGGTCGTCCAGGGTCTGGCTGTAGGTGTGCTCGACCCCGTCGATGCCCTTGACGATCTCTTCCAGGGGCTTGGTGACGAGTTCGACGGCGTCGTCCGCCTTCAGCCCGTCGGCGCGAACCAGGATGTCCACCATGGGCACGCTGATCTGCGGCTCCTCCTCCCGCGGCAGGGAGAGCAGGGCGACGGTGCCGACCACCAGCGAGGCCAGCAGCAGAAGCGGGGTGAGGGGCGAGCGGATGAAGGTCTGCGTCAGCACCCCGGACAGGCCGAGTTTCATCACGCACCCTCCGGCCGGACGATCACATCGCCCGGTTTCAAGCCGGACAGCACCTCCAGCCCGCCCGGCTGGTCGCCGACCTTGGGGACCGGGCCGCCGACCTGGACCGGCGCCTCTGTTCCGTCGGCCAGCCGCACGAAGTCGGTGCCGAAGCGGCGCAGCACATAGTCGGGCGGAATGACAAAAGCTTCCCGCGTGCCGGTGGCCACGTAGACGCGCACGCGCTCGCCCACAAAGAAGTCGCCGAGCCCGGTCACCGTGGCGTCGGCGACCACCTGGCCGCTGGCCAACTCCGGATAGACCTGGCGGACGGTGCCGCGCTTCAGGTCCAATGTTTTCGGTTCCTGCGCCGCCTCGCCCCCGGGCGGTGTGACCGGGGCGAGCCCGCGGTCGCCGACCAGCACCGGGTCGCCCTCGTGCAGGAAGCGGGCGTGGCGTTCGGGCAGGTGCAGGCGCAGCACGTAGGTTTCGGTCGCGATGCTCGCCACCGGTTCGCCGGGCATAACCACCGCGCCGTCGATCACCTTGACCTGGAGGATGCGGCCGTTGGCCGGGGCGAAAACGTCGCCCTCGCGCAGCTGCTGGTCCACCACCGCACGCTCCGCCTTCATGGCGGCAATCTGGGCGCGTGCCACATCGACCGCGGACTGCGCGTCGTCAAGCCGTTGCTGCGTGCCGGTACCGCTGGCCCGCAACTGGCGGGCGCGGTCCAGTTCCAGTTCGGCCTGGTGCTGCTGCGCCTGGAGAGCCTGGATGCGCGCGTCCAGCGCCGCCAATTGCAGCGGCAGCTTTGGGTCGCGCACGGTGGCGACGACCTGGCCCATGGTGACCTTGTCTCCTTCCTTCGCCTTCAGGTCGGCGATGGTGCCGCCGATGCGGGTGCGCGCCAGCGTCTCATGGACGCTTTCCACGGTGGCGAAGACGGCCTTCAGATCCTCGACCGGGCGGGGCTGCACGGTGAGGCGGTCAGTGTCTGCGTTAGACTGGGCGCGCACGCCGGACAGCGGAACGGCGGCGAGCAGGAGCGTCGCGACCAAAGCGAGGGGTGCGGTTCGACGGGGCATGACGGGCCACCTTGGACGGGATGAATGGGGCGCCTCTTGACCTATAATTTAGAATAAGCTAATTTAGTGTCAATGAATGAATTGGATGGCCGCCCTATCCGTTCGGCGGCGCGCCTGCTGAAGGCGCTGGCCAACGAACGGCGCCTTTCCATCCTCTGCCTCCTGGCACGCGGGGAGATGTGCGTTGGCGCCCTCGTGGACACGGTTGGGCTCAGCCAGTCGGCCTTGTCGCAGCACTTGGCCAGGCTGCGCGCCGAGGGCCTCGTGCGGACCCGCCGTGAAGGTCAGACAATCTTCTACACGCTGGCCAGCGCCGAAGCGGCGGCCGTGATCGAGGTGCTGGCGGGGCTGTATTGCGACCGTTCCCCAACGGGGCATCCGTCCTCAAACCACCCCTTCCATCAGGAGACATCGACATGAGCATCGACCGCATCGTGATGGCCTTTGCCGGGACCATGGTCCTGCTGAGCCTGGCCTTGTCGCAGATGCACAGCCCACAGTGGCTGTGGCTGGCCGCCTTCGTCGGCGCCAACCTGCTCCAAGCCGCCTTCACCGGCTTCTGTCCGTTGGCGATGATCCTCAAGCGGCTGGGGGCCCGACCGGGCGTTGCCTTCACCTGAGGGCGCGGCCACGCGATCGGTACCTCCTCTGCGCCATTCATTAGGAAAGACTAATAAAGTACGGTGGCGTTCGACGCGGGAGGCATGAGCTCCGCTGGGGACGGACCGGGACGTGGCCTTCCTCGCGCGTCCCCACCACACAACGCAAGGGCCGCCGGGCGTCCGAGAACAAGGCCCTGCCAAGGAGAGGAAACCACCATGGCGCACATCGTCGTCCTTGGGGCGGGCATCGGCGGCATTCCGATGGCCTATGAGATGAAGGATTTGGCACGGCCGGAGGACCGGATCACCGTCATCTCCAACACCGATCATTTCCAGTTCGTGCCGTCCAACCCCTGGGTGGCCGTGGGCTGGCGCACGCGGGAGGACATTACGGTTCCGCTCGCCGAGCCCTTCGCCCGCAAGGGCATCGCCTTCAAACCGGTCGGCTGCCGCCGCGTGTTGCCCGGGGAAAACGCGCTGGAGTTGCACGACGGCTCGCGCCTCGGTTACGACCAGCTGGTGATTGCCACTGGGCCGGAACTGGCCTTCGACGAGATCGAGGGATTCGGCCCGCAGGCCAACACCATCTCCATCTGCCACGTCGATCACGCAGTGGAAGCCGCCAAGCGCTGGGAGGCGTTCTGCCGGAACCCCGGCCCGCTGGTGATCGGCGCCGTGCAGGGAGCCTCCTGCTTCGGACCGGCCTACGAGTTCGCGATGATCGCCGACGCCGACCTGCGCCGCCGCAAGATCCGCCACAAAGTGCCGATCACCTTCGTCACGCCGGAGCCCTACATCGGCCATCTCGGGCTTGGCGGGGTCGGGGACACCAAGACCCTGCTGGAATCCGCGCTGCGCGAGCGGCACATCAGGTGGATCGTCAACGCCCGCACCGACCGCTTCGAGCCCGAGGCGGTGCACGTCACCGAACTGACCGAGGACGGCCAGGAGAAGGCCGAGCACGTCCTTGAGAGCCGCCTGACCATGATGCTGCCCGCGTTCCGCGGCATCGGCGCGCTGCGCGGCGTGGAGGGACTGGTCAACCCGCGCGGCTTCGTGCTGACCGACAAGCACCAGCGCAACCCGACGCACCGCAACGTCTTCGGCGTTGGCGTGTGCATCGCCATCCCGCCGGTCGAGAAGACGCCTGTTCCGGTCGGCGTGCCCAAGACCGGCTACATGATCGAGACCATGGTCACCGCCACGGCCCGCAACATCCGGGCGCTGCTCGACGGAACAGAACCAAAGGAGGAGCCGACCTGGAACGCGCTGTGCCTGGCCGACTTCGGCGACAGCGGCGTTGCCTTCGTTGCCATGCCGCAAATCCCGCCGCGCAACGTCAACTGGTCAGCACACGGGCGCTGGGTGCACCTCGCCAAAGTGGGATTCGAGCGTTACTTCCTGCGCAAGGTCCGCAAAGGCGTCAGTGAGCCGGTGTACGAACGCTATGTGCTCAAGCTGCTTGGCCTGAAGCGCGTCCAGGAGCCGAGCCCGGAGACGACCGACGTGTGATCGCTCGTCGTTTGAAATCAGCCGTGGATAAGGCAGATTTGCGAAAGGGCACCCCATATGAAGCCCATCAAGGTCCTGATCGGTGCGCTGGCCGCTCTGACCATCGGCACGGCCATCCACCTGTCGTCGCGCGCGGCCCAAGCTGCGGAGCCACAGTCGCAAATCGTCGACCTGACTGAGTGGACGCCACCGGATCTGGCGACGGTGAAGGACGATGACCTCGGTAAGCTCATCAAGTACGGCTACGCGCTGACGACCGAGACCCACACGCATCTGGGCCCGGAGGTCGCCGACCCGGCCAAGCGCTACTCCGGCAACAATCTGGCCTGCCAAAGCTGCCACCTGAACGCTGGGACCCAGCCCTACGCCATGCCGTGGACCGGCGTGCACGCGGTGTTTCCGATGTACCGGGCACGCGAGGACGCCATCAGCACGATTGAGGAGCGCGTCAACGGCTGCATGCAGCGGAGCATGAACGGCAAGGCTCTGCCCCTGGACGGCACCGAGATGAAGGCGTTCGTCGCCTACATGAAGTGGCTGTCCACCGGCATCCCGGTCGGGGCGAAGATCGAGGGCGCGGGCACCAAGGCGATCAAGGAACCGGCGCGCGCCGCCAACCCGGAACGCGGGAAACAGGTCTACGCGGAGGTCTGCGCCTCCTGCCACCAGCCAGACGGCCAGGGCGTGCGTAAGGGCCAGATCGGCGACGCTGGAGGCTACCAGTTCCCGCCGCTGTGGGGACCGGACAGCTACAACGACGGTGCGGGTATGTACCGCGGCCTGACCGCGGCGGCCTTCGTCCACAGCAACATGCCGCTGGGCACGACCCACGAAGCGCCGGTGCTGTCGAACGAGGATGCCTACGACGTCATCGCCTTCGTCAACAGCCAGCCGCGCCCCCACAAGGAGGGCGTGGAGAAGGACTTTCCGAACCGCCTGCGCAAGCCTGTGGACATGCCGTTCCCGCCGTTCGCGGACGGCTTCCCGGCGGACCAGCACAAGTTCGGCCCCTACGACTCGATCCGTGCCAAGCTGAAGGAAATACAGCGGGCGACTCAGTAATCGGCCCGGCCTCTCTCAGCGGGGGAGCTTTCGGGCTCCTCCGCCACGCTTATCAGCCGCCGGAATGGACCTCGCGTTCGACCCGGGTCAGCAGGTCGACGAAGAATGCCGTTTCCTCCGGCGTCAGGCTCAGCTTCGCGTGGCGCGGCAGGAATTCGGCGACGGGACGGCCGCTTTCGCGGCTTTGCAGCACTCCGTCACGGACGACCAGGGACTCACGCGCCAGATCGGCCGCACTGACGTGGCAGCGCCCGCACCGCTCCTTGAAGCGCGGTGGCGTGCTCGCCTGAGCGAGCAGCATATCGTACATCGGCTGGACAAGGTTTTGCGGCAAATAATGGTGGCTCAGGAAGACGAGCAGGTCGTCTTTATGATGATCGCCCTGCAACTTCCCGTCCCTCACGGCCAGGAACCGTTGTGCGAAGGCACCGGCATGGGGGTGGCAGTCCCCACAAGTCTGTTCCCAGAAACGGTGCAGATCGGTGGCATCGACCGGAGCCGCGGCCTGAAGCAGCGGAACGGCCACCACGATCGCCATCATGCGTTTCATGGCGGAGCCCCTATGCAATAGCAATGCTTCCACGTTACCGCACCGGCAGACAATTGGGCCAATTTGGTCGGTGGGACAATTCGTCTCACCGGTATGAAGCTGACCCTCAGACGCTGGCGGCGACAACCGCGCGGTGGGCGCGGCTCGCCGGAGGCTCGTCCTTTACGCAGCCGTCCAGGCGGGTGAAGTCGCCGCGCAGCACCTTCAATGCGGTTCGCTCGCGGTCGATCTCGGCGGTGGTGCGTACGCCCAAGCGCCGGAACACCGGCACCGGCGGGCACCAGCCTTGGAGCGCGTGCTGGAGGAGGAACCCCGTTACGACCGCGGGCAGGACGAGGAACCGGCGGTCCACGAAGGCCCCCAGCAGGGTACCGGTCAGCCCCAGCGTTGCGGCGTTCACTTCGAGCGTGCGCTCGATGTCCCACTCATGGTCGAGTTCGTCGAGGCGCCGGTCGATGTCCTCCGGGTGCTTGGCATGGTGGCGGACGCTTGCCTCGATGTCGGCGGCGAAGCGCCAGTTGAGTCCCGCGGATGTGGCATTCTCTACGCGGGAGGCGGTGGCAGGCAGCATGGGTATCCTCATCAATGGCGTGTCGGGCCGGATCAAAGGCGCAAGCTTTCAAACATTAGACAGAACTGAAGTGTTCCATCGAAAGCGGCTCAGACTAAGGCCCGCATCCCATCCGGAATGATGCGCCGGGGTTGGCGGGTGTAGCGGCGCCCGGCGGACGGCCGGAGGCGGCTGCCTGCACGCCCCTGAAGACCGAGGGTGACCAGTTCACCGACCTCCACGTCTAAGCGGCGTTATCTGCATCAACGGATTCAGCAACGCTGGGCCAGAGCCAATGAAGGTCCGCGACGCCACCGTGGCCGCAGGCATCACCATCAACGCGCTGGTCCTCCTCGACGAGTTTGGCTGGCTCCAGCGTTACTGCTGCGACCACGTGATCAGCGGCACGGTAGCATTCGTGCGAGTGGCTCCCAACGAGGATGATCTTGTCATTGCGTTGCGCCACAAGCTCGTGGACGAGGTGGCCCGGCTCGAACTTCCACAGTGGTTCGGGGGTTCGGCGGTTCGCCGAAGGCACCGCTCGGAATACTCGGCGCCCTTCCGGCGTCTATCAAAAAGCACGCGCTCTCGCGTGCCGCAAAACGGGAGGAACACCATGCTCAGGAACGTCGCTTTGGCCGCTGTCTTCGCCGTTGCCCTGACCGGTCCAGCGCTCGCCAACAGCTGTCCGAGGCACATGGCCGCCATCGACCAGGCCCTAGCGGCCAATCCAAAGCTGAGCGCTGATCAGATGACGCAGGTGAAGAAGCTCCGAGCCGACGGCGAGACGCTCCATAAGCAGGGCAAGCATGCCGAGTCAGAGGCGACGCTCGCCCAGGCCGAAGCCATCCTCGGCATCAAGAAGTAAGACCGTGCCCACGGGGGCGGGGCGATGCTCTGGCCCCCGCGGGTTGCGCAACGAATTAGCTCTTGTGGGCTCTCCTGCTGACGGCGACCAGCACCCCGGCGAGCACCAGGAACAGCACGGCGCCGCCGCCCCAGACTCGGACGTATCCAGGCATGCCAAGGCTGGGGACCAGGGCGTAGACGGCGGCCAGCACCGCCCACACGGCGGCGATGACGACAACGAGCCAGAGCTCTTCGTTCATTTTCATGGCGGTTCTCCTGCGCTCAGTGGCCGTGCCCGCCGCTGATGGCGATGATCGGCAGCGACTGGATCAACTGGAACGCAATGATGGTGAAGACATACATGGCGGTGACCAGCGCCACGACCGACACCGGTCCGGTCCACGCGGGCGCCGTGCCGACGCCGCGCGACCCGGTCTGCCAGTCGACCACCGGCGCCGGCTCGATCTCTGGGCGCCGCGACAGCAGGGTGCGGACGACGCCGTGGACGCTGACCGCGATGGCGATGGCGAAAATGGTCGCACCGACGCCGACCAGCGCCATCAGCACCGGCCAAGCAGCCGGGGCCATGCCGCCGTAGCTGACGTCGAAGACGCGCCTTGGCACGCCCATGAACCCGGCCGTGATGCCCGCGGCTCCGAAGATGACCAAGCCGATGGTCACAACGACCGGCATCCGCCGCAACACGTCCGGACGCCACAAGGTGCCGCTGCCGAGCGCCGGGAGGATCACCATCAGCGCCGCCAGAAATGTCTGTGTCAGCACCCCGACAGCAAAGAAGTGGAAATACGCGGGAACGAAGAAGGTATCGCTCAGCATCGGCGCCAGCTTCTCCTGGATCAGCACGAAGGCAAAGGTGATGCCGACCATCATGTTCACGACCGCCCAGCCCACGTTCGCCATGGCCGGGTTGTGCCACGGCAGTCCGCGCATCCAGCCGAACAGGCCGGTAGCTCCGCGCGCACGCGCGCTGGCCTCCAACGACGAGATGATGATGGCGAAGGCCGCCAGCGTCGGCACCGAGACGAACAGCGACAGCAGCGAGCCGACCACCCGCACACCCTCGGACAGGTTCGGCTCCAGGAACATGTGGTACAAGGACGTTGGCGGGACGAAGACCAGGTAGGCGGCAAAGACGATCTTCGACATCCGCGCACCGTGGATGGACGTCACGTCGGTCAGATGCTCGGTCAGCACGTACCACACCAGCACGGTGGCCATCAGAGGCAGGTAGTGCAGGTTGTGGAACAGGATGTGCCATTCCGTCCCGTGGTCGGCCGGAAACGGCCCGGCGCCGAGCGCCCACAGCACGCCGGGCGCGAAGGCGTTCGTCGCGGCAATGGCGCTGACCACCAGGAAGCCCGCCCAGGCGAACAAGGCGAAGCCGATGGAGGTGAACTCATCCGCCTCGCCGCGCAGCCGGGGCTGGAGCACGGTCGCAATGCCGCTGACCGCGGCGGCGACAAGGCCTGCCGAGAGCAGCAGGTAACCGAGCGCGAAGAACCCGACCGAGCGCGGGTCGTCCACGGCAAGCTCAGGGCTGCCGTCGTAGAGCAGCGGCGTTCCGGTCGCGGAGATCCACTCGCTGACGCCGAAGCCCGCCAACATCAGGGCGGCGCCGAGCCAGGCGAGGGGGCGCAGGGCGAGGCCTCGGCCGTTCTCGGCGGCTGCCAGCACCAGTAGCAGGGCCGCCTGGATCAGATAGAGCCAGTAGAAGAACACCGAGACGCCATGCAGGGTCAGGATGCGATAGGCATCGTCTGGGAAGAAGGTGAACGCCTTGGCGCGGGAAAGCGCGGTCACGAAGCCTCCAACCAAGCCCAGTACCAATGCCAGCAGGGCCGCGCCGAACAGCAGCCTGAGGAGGGCCTTGTCAGCCGACGGCAGGGAAGCGATGCGGGAGGTCAGGCGCGATGTCGCGCCAACCGGGGCGAAGAAGGTCGACCTGGTATCCATGATTGAATCCTCCCCGGGTCAGCCGACGACGATGCGGCCCTGCATGGCGTCATGTGCCTGGCCGCAGTAGACGGTGCAGTACACGAGGTACTCGCCCGGCTTGGTGAAGGTGATCGTCTGCTCGGTGACGACATTGGGGCGCAGGCGGATGATGCGGCTGGCGGTGCCCAACTGGATCGAGGCGCCGTGCGTAATGTCGTCCGCCATCATGCGGAACCGGTACGCCTGTCCGACCCTGAGACGCAGCACGTCGGGGCTGTAGGCGAACTTCTGCGCCATCAGGTACACGTCTACCGGCTGGCCGCCGGGTTCGTGGCTGTGGTCGTGCCCCTTGGTGGCGTGGCTGTGCGTGTCCTTGCTCACGTGCGGGTTCACGCTGCCGTCGGGCTGCGCGTAGCGCTCGACAAAGTAGTCGTGCTCGAAGCGGAACTCCTCGGGCGCCATGCCCGCCGATCCTCCGTGGGCGCCATGGCCTTCGGCCTTGGGGGGCGCCTTGGCGGCTTCGTGCCCACCGTGGCCTCCATGGCCGCTGTCGTGGGCGTCACCGGCGTGCGGCTCCGCAGCCTCTTTGTGGCCGCCGAAGGGGAGCGGGGCGGCGCCGTAGGCTGCCCAGGCGCCGTACAGGGAGACGGCGCCGAAGCCCAACGCGGTGATGAAGCCGCGACGGGTCGTGAAATGCCTCTCGCACATGGTGAGAGTCCTCTGATCGCTTGGTCGGAATCGCTCGCGGACGCCGCCGGTCGGGCGGCGCTTGGCCGGGCGTCCGACGCGGGCGTCAGGACACTCGACCGATCAGAGGCGGGTCTTCGGAGGCGGCGGTTCCGGCGCGATGCCCCGGGCGTTCGGGATGGACTCGGCTCGCGGATGCCAGGACGTCTCGACCGACGTCATCGGGACGGCGACCGTATGGTCCGCCTGGGCTTCGGCGGCCGGGCAGCACGTGGCGGCGACCGCCAGAGCCGCCTTGTGATGGTCACCCGGAGACGGCGCCGAGGGCGAGTGATGGGAGCCGTGGTGCTCCGTCGAGCCGACCGGGGAGTTCACATGCGCCACGGCTCCGCCCGCCGCGCCCGTCAGGAGCGCGAAGGCGAACGCCAGGATGGCGAGAATGTGGCCCAACCGCTTCATGGCTTCCATCATGCCGGAGACCTGGGACCTTCCGGGTCGGCTCACTTTTAACCCACACCGTAGGTCCGGGCATTGCCCGGCGTCAACCGGCTTCACGCCCGTATCCCACGGAGGCGCCGACGGCTTCGGAAGGGCCGATTTCCCCTTGACCTTCCGGCGGCTGGAAAGTGGATCGTGAGGGGAGGCGTTCGGGCTCGGAGCGGGGTAGGGCGACATTCCGCCACACCTCCCCACCGTCCCCGGCCACGGGCGGCATCTTATCGACCATGCCGTTGCGGACGGCGCGAAAAGGGCCTAGGTTTTCAGGAGAGGCTGGCGGGCACGGCGTGCCGCGTGGGTCTCGATCAAGGGTGAAGGCAATCGCCATGTGGCGCGGAACGTGGTCGACGGCGAGGAGGGTGGTGGTGAGCCTGCTGATGCTGGCCACGCTGCTTGTCTATGCCGTGCCGAGCCATGCCTCCCTGGCGCACCACCAGCCCCCGGCGCCCCACGAGCATGCCGTGGCCGGACCTGATGTGGCCGACCACGAGCACGACCCCTGCAAGGGTCGCGGCCTGCTCGACGACGGTACCTGCTGTAGCGTGGCCCAGTGCGCCACCATGCACGGCGGCCTGCCCGCGGTGTCGTTCGAACCGTTCGTCCCGCACGCGGACAAGACACGCCATCGCGCCGCTTTCGCGACGCCGAAGGGCATCGACGTCGATCCCGCCCTGCGTCCCCCTCTCTGATCCTCTGACGCCACGAGTCTGTCCGCGTCCAACCTGAGCCTTGGCTCGGCGAAGGACGCCGGCCCCAGCCCTCGTGCGCGTGGCCTTCGCGTCCCCGGCGCTCCAGCGCGGAGTCCGGCCGGGGTCGGCTCGAACCAGATGATCAGGAGGACGCCATGTCGTCTCTCACCCGCACGATGCTTCCGGCCTTTGCGCTTGCCGCCATGATGTCGGTTGCCCAGGCCCAGACCGCCCCCAGCCCGGACCAGGGCCAGGACCATCAGGCCCACCACCCCGGCGGTGCCACCACCAGCCAGGCCCAGCCCACTCCCGCTCCGACGCCTGCCCAGCCGCCTCAGGCCGCCCAACCCGGGATGCCCGGCAACGCGCCCATGGCAGGCCAGGGAATGGGCGGCGGCATGATGGGCCAACCGGGGACTCAGGCGCAGGGCGGCCATCCCGGCATGATGATGAACATGGACCAGATGCGCTCGATGATGGGGGGCATGATGGGCCAGCAAAGTGGGCCGCCAGCCATGGGCGCGATGATGCCCATGATGCGCCAGATGATGGGCCAGCCGCGCGGCATGGGGGCCATGGGGCTGCCGTTCGAGCACGTCGAGGGCCGCATTGCCTTCCTCAAGGCGGAGCTCAGGATCTCCGACGCCCAGGCGCCGCAGTGGAGCGCCTTCGCCGACGCTCTGCGGGCCAACGCCAAAGCCTACCAAGCTCAGCACGAGCGGATGGTCAAGGAGGGCATGCCTTCCTCGTGGCCGGACCGTCTGGCGCTCCAGCAGACGGCGCTATCCACCCATCTCGACGCCTTGAAGGCTCTCGACGCCGCCGCCAAGCCGCTCTACGCGGTGCTGACCGACGACCAGAAGAAGGCTGCCGACCAGCTTCTCTCCGGCCCCATGGGCATGATGTGAGGGGGCGGTCATGACGCACGACCACACCCATCACACGCCCGCCCCCCACACGCCGGAACCGCAGGCGCGTCTGCCCTGGTACCGGACCTGGACCGGACTCGGCGCCGATCGCCCCCGAGTGGGAGGGGCATCCGGTGCGTGAGTTCGGCTCCAGGCGCATGAAGCAGGCGGCGGCAACCGTGGTTGCCGTCTGCCTGCTGGCACTTCCAGCCGGGGCACAGACCCTGCGCGATGCCGTGGAGGGGGCGTGGCGGCTCAACCCCGAGATCCAGGCCCTGGAGGCCAAGCGGGGGCAAGCGGTGGCCCAACGCGGCGCCGGAGAGTCGCTGGTTCCGGCCGCGCCGGCCGTCACGCTGCGGAACATCACCGACGTCCTGGGCCGGAACGTTGGGCGGCGCGAGTACGAGGCCGAACTCGGCGTCCCGCTCTGGCTGCCCGGCCAGGGGACCGCGACCATCAAAGCCGCCGACGCGCTGCTGGCGCGCACCGATGCGGAGATCGCCGGGCGCCAACTGGCCGTCGCCGGAGAGGTCCGGACGGCGCTCTGGCAGATTGCGCTCCTCGAGCGGCGCGTCGAGCTCGCCCGCCAACGGCTTGCGGTGGCCCGCCGCCTCGAGGCCGATACGCAGCGGAGCTCCAAAGCCGGGGAAACCTCCGAAGCCGACTACCAACTGGCGCGTGGCGAGGCCCTCGCCGTGGCCGCGGATGTCCGGGACGAGGAACTGACCCTGGAGGAGGCCCGGCAAGCGTTCCATACCCTGACCGGTTCGGCCGTCCCGAAGGCCACGCCGGAGCCGCTGCTCGGCGACCAGCCGCTCGACCAGCACCCGACGCTCCAGGCGGCCCGCCTGGGTGTCCGGTCGGCGCAGGCACAGAAGCAGTTGGTCGACCTCACCACCCGCGACTACCCGGAGGTCGGCGTGCTGGCCCGCAAGGAGCGAGATGTTCGCGAGGAACGCTTCGGCACCATCGTCGGCCTGTCGCTCCGCATTCCCTTCGCGGTGGAGGCCGTGAACGCGCCGAAGCGGGCCGAGGCGGCCACCGAACTCGTCCGCTCCGAGGCCGAGCAGGCCAGCGCGGAGCGCGCCGTCGAGACCGAGATCCGGCAGGCCCGCCTGGCCCATCAGGCGGCCACCGAGCGCCTGTCCATCGCCCGTGACCGCGCGGCCGTGCTCAGGGGACGCCTGTCCAATGTCGAGCGGGCCCGCAGGGCGGGCGAGATCAGCCTCATCGAGTTCGTGCGCGCCCAGGAGGCGGCCTTCGAAGCCGACCTCGCCCGCGCCACGGCTGAAATCCAGGTCGGCGCCGCGCGCGCCCGTTTGAACCAGTCCCTCGGAGTTCTTCCATGACCCACCGACGCCTTCTCGCCGCGGCCTCAATCGCCGCGAGCCTTGCCGCGCCGGTCGCGTTTCCGGCCCTCGCCCACGAGGGGCATGACCATGGCGACGCCCCCAAGCCGGTCGTCGCCACCATGGCCCCGACCATGGAGACGTCCTCGTCGGACTTCGAACTGGTGGCGATCGCCCAGGGGAAAAGCCTGCTCGTCTACCTGGACCGCTTCACCACCAACGAACCTGTGACCGGCGCGACCGTCGAGGTCAGCGCCGACGGGGAAGCCGTGACCGCAGCACCCGTCTCCGGCGAGGAGGGCGTCTACCGCCTCGACACCGCGTGGCTGTCGAAGCCGGGGGCGCACGAGTTGACCGTCTCGATCACCGCGTCTGATGCCGCCGACCTGCTGATCGGCACGCTGGAAGTCCCGGCGTCCGCGGCTGATGCGCAAACCGGCAGCGCGCACGGTGTTTCCGCCGTCATCGGCCAAGTGCGGCACGATCCAGGCCTGACGCTGGGGGCCGTCATGGTCTTCCTGCTCGGGGTGCTGACGGCCGTCGCCCTGACCCAGCGGGGCCGGGCACGCACAGTCGCCGGAGCGGCCCTGATTGGCCTCGGCCTGCTGCTGGCCAGCGGCGCCGCCTTCGCCCATGGCGGTGAGGACCACAGTCACGGTGACGAGGCGAAGGACAAGACTCCAGGAGCAGCGGCCGCGCCGATGGCGGTGACCGGCGCATCGGAGAGCCCTCGTAGGCTGCCGGACGGCAGCCTGTACGTGCCCAAGGCGTCGCAGCGCCTGCTGTCGGTGCGCACCACGGTCGCCAAGCCGCAGGAGGCGGCGCAGACGGTCCAGCTGATCGGCCAGGTCGTCGCCGACCCGAACGGCGGCGGTCACGTCCAGGCGACCCAAAGCGGCCGCATCGAGCCGGGCGAGAAGGGGCTGCCCTACGTGGGCCAGCGGGTCGAGGCCGGGCAAGTCCTGGCCACCATCGCGCCCGCCGTGAACGTGGTGGACCGCAGCGGCATCCAGCAGCAGATCGCCACCGTCGAGCAGGAACTCGTCATCGCCGAATCCCGGGTGCAGCGCCTCCGCAAGCTGGAGGGCAGCGTGCCGCAGCGCGATATCGACGAGGCGGAGGCCAACCTGAACGGTCTGCGTAAGCGCCGCGCGGCGCTGTCGCCGACGCTGACCACCAAGGAGGCCTTGCGCGCGCCCATCGCCGGGGTCGTCACGGCGAACAACGTCAAGGCCGGTCAGGTCATCGAGGCCCGCGACCAGGTGCTGTTCGAGATCGTCGACCCGTCGCGCCTGATGGTCGAGGCGGTCGCCTTCGACCCCCGGGTGGCGACCGCCATCAAGGCGGCCACCGCGACCACCGCCGACGGCACCAGCCTGTCCCTGGAGCTCCTCGGTTCCAGCTTGGCTTTGAGGCAGCAGGCCATCCCGTTGCTCTTCCAAATCAGCAACCCGCCCCGGGGGCTCGGGGTCGGCCAGCCGGTGCGGCTCGTCGCGCAAGTGCAGGGCAAGGCCTCGGGAATCGTCCTCCCGCGCCAGAGCGTGGTCCGCAGCGCCAGCGGCCAGCCCATCGTCTGGCAGCACGAATCGCCGCAGCGCTTCATCGCACGCCCGGTGCGCACGCAAGCGCTGGACGGCAACACGGTGCTCGTGCTGGCGGGTGTTGAGCCGGAGGCGCGCATCGTGACCGATGGCGCCGGTCTCCTCAACCAGGTCCGGTGAGGAGCCCCCGTCATGTTCAATTTCCTTGTCAACACCAGCCTGCGCAACCGGCTGTTTGTCCTGGCCGCGGCGGCGCTCCTGGTGGTCTACGGATCGTTCGTCCTCAAGGACCTGCCGATCGACGTCTTTCCGGACCTGAACAAGCCGACGGTTACGCTGATGACCGAGGCTGAGGGGCTGGCGCCGGAAGAGGTCGAGCAGTTGGTCACGTTCCCGCTCGAGACCTCAATGAACGGCATGCCGGGCATCACCCGCGTGCGGTCGGTCTCCGGCGTCGGCCTGTCGATCGTCTTCGTCGAGTTCGACTGGGGAACGGACATCTACCGCAACCGCCAGCAGGTCGCTGAGCGCCTGGCCATCGTCCAGGGGCAGTTGCCCCCCAACGTCCGGCCGCAGATGGGGCCGATCTCGTCCATCATGGGCGAGATCATGCTGCTCGCCATGTCGAGCGAGACGGGCTCCGGAGTCGGACCGATGGAGGTCCGCGAGCTCGCCGATTGGGTGGTGCGTCCGCGCCTGCTCGCCATTCCCGGCGTCAGCCAGGTCATTCCAATCGGCGGTGAGATCCGGCAGTACCGCGTTGCCCCTGATCCGGCGCTGATGCACGACCTGGAGATCGGCACGGACGTGCTGGTGGGGGCGCTGCGGCAGTTTTCGGCGAACACCGGCGGCGGCTTCATCGACCAGCACACCCAGGAGTACCTGATCCGCAACATCGGCCGGACGACTCGGCTGGAGGACCTGCGCAACCTTGTTGTCGCCTACAAGGCCGGGCAGCCCATCCTGCTTCGGCAAATTGCGGATGTCGCCTTCGCCGCCCGCGTGAAGCGCGGCGACGCCGGGGTCGATGGCAAGCCCGCTGTCATCCTATCCGTGCAGAAGCAGCCGGGCGCCGATACGTCACGGTTGACGATTGAGGTGGAGAAGGCCCTGGCCGACTTGGCGCAGTTCCTGCCGAGAGGGGTGAAGGCGAACGAGATCCTGTTCAAGCAGGCCAACTTCATTGAAACCTCCATCGGGAACGTCGAGAAGGTGCTCAAAGAAGCGGTCGTCGTCGTCGCCGTCATCCTGTTCCTGTTCCTGCTGAACGTCCGCACCACCACCATCTCGCTGACCGCCATCCCGATCTCGATCCTGATCACCGTGCTGGTGTTCAAGGCGTTCGGCATGTCCATCAACACGATGACGCTGGGCGGCCTTGCCATCGCCATCGGCGAGCTTGTCGACGATGCCGTGGTCGATGTTGAGAATATCTACCGGCGGCTGGGCGAGAACCGGCGGGCGGCCAACCCGCGGCCGGTGCTCGAGGTGGTGGCGGGCGCTTCCCAGGAGGTCCGGTCGGGCATCGTCTACGCGACGATGATCATCATCCTGGTGTTCGTGCCGCTGTTCGCCCTGTCGGGCATCGAGGGCCGCCTGTTCGCTCCGCTGGGCGTGGCCTACATCGTCTCCATCCTCGCCAGTCTGGTCACCGCCACCACCGTCACTCCGGTGCTGTCCTACTATCTGCTGCCCAAGCTGAAGCGGCTGGAGGAGCACGACAGCTGGTTGGTGCGGCGCCTGAAGGCCGGGAACGCGCGCCTGCTGACCTGGGCCTTCGCCAATCCCGGCACCCTCTTCACCATGGTGGGAGCCGCCGTGGTGATCGCCGCGGCCACGGTGCCGAGCCTGCCGCGCGCCTTCCTGCCGCCCTTCAACGAGGGCACGTTGACCATCTCCATGGTGCTCAACCCCGGCATTTCCCTTGCCGAGTCCAACCGGGTCGGTCTGGCCGCCGAGAAGCTCATCATGCAGGTGCCGGAGGTGAAGTCGGTCGGGCGCCGCACCGGCCGTGCCGAACTCGACGAGCACGCGGAAGGTGTCCATTCCAGCGAGATCGACGTGGACCTCGTGCCCTCCGCCCGCAGCCGGGCGGAGGTTCTGGCCGACGTGCGCGCCCGGCTGGCTGCTCTGCCGGTGGCGGTGAACATCGGGCAGCCGATCTCGCACCGGCTCGACCACATGCTCTCCGGTGTGCGCGCCCAGATCGCCCTGAAGATCTACGGGGAGGACTTGGACACCCTGCGTAGCCTGGCCGGGCAGCTTCAGCAGAATCTGACCAACATCCCCGGGCTGGTCGATCTTCAGATTGAGAAGCAGATCCGCATCCCGCAGGTGCAGGTCGTTGTCGACTATGAGCGTGCGGCGCTCTACGGCGTCACCCCGGCCATGGCGACGGACGCGCTGGAGAGCCTGTCCAACGGTCGCGTGGTATCGGAGATCGTCGACGGCATGCGGCGGTTCGACGTCGTGCTGCGCCTGGCGGACGAGGACCGCACCACCAGCGGCCTGGCGAACCTGCTGGTCGAGACCCCGGCGGGCCGGGTGCCGCTCAGCCTGTTTGCCTCGGTCGAGGAAACGGACGGTCCCAACCAGATCCTTCGCGAGAACGGCAAGCGGCGCATCGTCATCCTGGGCAACAGCGATGGGAATACCGACATGGCAGCGATCGTCGCGGGCATCCGCGACGTGGTCGCCCGGTCGTCGCTGCCGCCGGGCTACTTCACCAGCCTGGAGGGCACCTTCCAGGCCCAGGAGGAGGCCTCCAAGACCATCGCCGCGCTGTCCCTCGTCTCATTGGCGATGATCTTCCTGGTGCTCTACAGCCGCTACCGCTCGGCGGTGCTGGCGCTGATCATCATGGGCAACGTGCCGCTGGCTCTTATCGGCAGCGTCGCCGCCCTGTGGATCGCCGGGCAACCGCTGTCGGTGGCCTCGATGATCGGCTTCATCACGCTGACCGGCATCAGCACGCGCAACGGCATCCTGAAGATCAGCCACTACATCAACCTCGTCCTGCACGAGGGCGAGACCTTCGGCAAGGCGATGGTGACCCGCGGCAGCCAGGAGCGGCTGACGCCGGTGCTGATGACCGCTCTCTCGGCGGGGGTGGCGCTCGTTCCGCTGATGATCGGCGCCGACGCGCCGGGCAAGGAGATCCTGCACCCGGTCGCCGTCACCATCTTCGGCGGCCTGGTCAGCGCGACCCTGCTCGACACATTCCTGACCCCGGTCCTCTTCCTCAAGCTTGGCGAGAAGCCACTGAACCGTCTGGCCCAAGCCCAAGCCGGTTCGCTGCGTCCGGCCGAGGCCTACTGATTCACCCTTTTATTGTGTCCAACTCAGAAGGAAAGCCCATCGTGAAGTTCCCGACCCTCCTCGTTGCCGCCGCCCTGTTCGCCGCCCCGGCCACGGCCTTCGCCGACGGCGCCAAGACCGGCACGCATGGCGGTCCCCGCACCGACGCCGGTCCGTATCACGCCGAACTCGTGCTCCAGGGCAACGACGTCGTCCTGTACGTGACCGACGGCTCGGACAAGCCGGTCGACGTGACCGGCGCCAAGGCCGAGGCCACCATCCTGGTCAACAAGCAGACCCAGAAGGTCGCGCTGGAGCCCGCAGGCGCCAATGCGCTCAAGGGACGGGCGGCCCTGGGTGAATCCCACGACAGCGTGAAGGTGGTCACCGCGCTGACGATGCCCGGCCAGAAGCCGGTCCAGGCCCGCTTCGAAGTGGGCCACGCGGGCCACTGACCGGCACACGGAAGGGCATGATGCCATGAGCCGCATCTGGGCAGTCCCCGACGACAGGATGACCGCGCTCCGCCGGTACGTGGCGGTCATCGCGCTCGGCAACCTGGTCTGGGAGTTCGCCCAGATGCCGCTCTACACGCTGTGGCGGACCGGGACGGGCGGTGAGATTGCCTTCGCTGCCCTCCACTGCACCGGTGGGGACGTGCTGATCGCGACGGCGTCGCTGGGGCTGGCGTTCCTGATGGCCGGGCGTCCGGCATGGCCGCGGGAGCGCTTTCTCGCCGTGGCCATCACGTCGGTGACGCTGGGCCTGAGCTACACGGTGTTCAGCGAGTGGCTAAACAGCGAGGTTCGCCGGACCTGGGCCTACTCGGACCTCATGCCAACCCTTCCCTGGCTGGGTACCGGGCTGTCGCCGTTGGCGCAATGGCTGGTCGTCCCGATCCTCGCATTCCGGGCGTCTCGTCGCCCGTCGTACGCGGCATCCGCCGCAGTCTCCTTGAAGAACGGAACCGTTTCATGAAACCGAAATCCAAGAAGCCCTTGATCGGTGCCCTGGTCGGAGCTGCCCTGGTTGGTGGCGCGCTGCTTGGCGCCCCTGCCTTGCTGGGTAGCGCACCGGCGGCCGCGCAGGAGGTCGAGGTGTGGAAGTCGCCATACTGCGGCTGCTGCGAAGGCTGGGTGAACCACATGCAGTCGGCGGGCTTCTCCGTGAAGGTCCACACCGTCGAGGATGTCGATGCGATAAAGGCCGCCAAGGGCGTGCCGGACAACCTCGTCTCCTGCCACACCGCGGTCGTGGATGGCTACGCGATCGAGGGGCACGTGCCCGCCAGCGACGTCCGGCGCTTGCTCACCGAACGACCCAAGGTCAAGGGATTGTCGGCTCCGGGCATGCCGCAGTCCGCGCCCGGCATGGACATGCCCGGTCAAGCCTACGACGTGATCGCCTTCGGCGCGCCGGACGGCAACACGGTCTATGCGCACCACTGAACCGGGAGTGTGAGCACTATCCCGTGATGAGACGATCATGCAGGCTTCCACAAAGCTCAAGGTCGGCGTGGCCATGGCAGCAGCGATCGCCGTGGCTGGCGTCGTCATGTTCGCCGGTCCGAACGCGGGCGCCGACCCAACCAATGCCACGCAGGTCGCCCGCGGGAAAGCGGTCTACGCCGAGCGGTGCGCGTCGTGCCACGGGCCTCGGCTCGAGGGCCAGCCAAACTGGCAGAGCCGCAAGCCCGACGGCCGCCTGCCCGCGCCGCCCCATGACGCCTCCGGACACACGTGGCATCACCCGGACGAGGACCTCTTTAAGATCACCAAGGAAGGCATCGCGGCGTTCGCCCCGCCTGGTTACGTGAGCGACATGCCCGCATTCAGCGGCGCGTTGAGCGACGCCGACATCTGGGCCGTCCTGGCCTTCATCAAGAGCTCCTGGCCGGAAGAAACCCGTCGCCGCCACGCCGCCATGAGCGCGCGGGCGGGGAAGTGAGGAGAGGAAGAGATCGGCCTGCACTACGGACTTGACCTTCCAATCGCTGGAAGGCGGAGCATGGATTCCACAGTCGCCGCCACACCGTGATGCCGGGTGGCGCCCCGCAACACCGGGGCACCGACGCCGGGCATGCGAAGGGAGAAGCGAACATGAACGGCTTGCACCACGGCCATGAGCACCAGCATGGACCTGACCATCATGGCCACCATCATCATGCCGGTCCCGACGACCGGGCCAAGGTGAAGGATCCCGTGTGCGGCATGATGGTTGACCCGGAGCAGACCGCGCACCACGCGAAGCATGATGGGCAAACCTTCCATTTCTGCTCGGCGCGCTGCCATGACAAGTTCGTCGCCGCCCCGGAGCAATACTTGAAGCCGGAGGCCAAGCCTGCGGCTCCGGAGAAGGCCGGGCAGGCATCACCGCAGAAGGGCGTCATCTACACCTGCCCAATGCACCCGGAAATCCGCCAGGAGGGGCCGGGCAACTGCCCCATTTGCGGCATGGCCCTGGAACCGGTCGGCGCGAGCATCGAGGAGGGCCCCAACCCCGAGCTCGTCGACATGACGCGGCGATTCTGGATCGGCTTGGCTCTCAGCGTGCCGCTGCTGGTCCTGGAGATGGGCAGCCACATTCCGGCCCTTGGCCTACACGATCTGGTGCCGCCTCGCATCTCCGTCTGGATTCAGTTCCTCCTCGCGACGCCGGTCGTGCTGTGGGCGGGCTGGCCGCTGCTGGAGCGCGGCTGGCGGTCGGTGGTCAACCGCAGCCTGAACATGTTCTCGCTGATCGCGCTGGGCGTCGGGGTCGCCTACGTCTTCAGCCTGGTCGCCACCTTCCTGCCGGGCCTCTTCCCGCCGTCGTTCCGCGGCATGGACGGGGTTGTGGCCGTCTACTACGAGGCGGCGGCCGTCATCACGGTGCTGGTGCTGCTGGGGCAGGTGCTCGAACTCCGGGCCCGCGAGCAGACCGGCGGCGCCATCCGGGCCCTGCTGAACCTGGCGCCCAAAACCGCGCGCCGCATCCGGGAAAACGGCGAGGACGAGGAGATCCCTCTCGACCAGGTGCATGTGGGCGACCGGCTGCGCGTCCGCCCGGGCGACGGCGTTCCGGTCGACGGCGAGGTGCTCGAGGGCCGCAGCGCCGTGGACGAGTCGATGGTCACCGGTGAGAGCATGCCGGTCGGGAAGGAGCCCGGCGCCAAGGTGATCGGCGGCACCCTCAACCAGACGGGTGCGCTGGTGATGCGGGCCGACAAGGTCGGCTCCGACACCATGCTGTCGCGCATCGTGACCATGGTCGCCGAGGCCCAGCGCTCGCGGGCGCCGATCCAGCGCATGGCCGATGTGGTCTCCGGCTATTTTGTGCCGGCGGTCATCCTGGTCGCCGTTCTGGCCTTCGTCGGCTGGACGATGTGGGGGCCGGAGCCCGCCTTCGCCTACGCTCTGATCGCGGCGGTGTCGGTGCTCATCATCGCGTGCCCTTGCGCGCTCGGGCTGGCGACGCCGATGTCGATCATGGTCGGGGTCGGCAAGGGCGCGACGGCGGGTGTCCTCATCAAGGACGCGGCGAGCCTGGAGCGGTTCGAAAAAGTGGACACGCTGGTGGTGGACAAGACCGGCACGTTGACCGAGGGCAAGCCTCGGGTCACCGCCGTGGTGCCGACGCCGGGTGTCGACGAGGCGACGCTGCTGTCGCTGGCGGCCAGCCTGGAGCGGTCGAGCGAGCACCCGCTTGCCGCCGCCATTGTCGCGGCGGCTCAGGAGCAGGGTCTCCCCATGCATGAGGTCGCCGGCTTCGGATCCGTAACCGGCAAGGGTGTGCATGGCAGCGTCGGCGGCCATCTCGTCTTTCTGGGCAACGCCGCGATGATGCGGGACCAGGGCATCGCGCTGGGCGATTTGGAAGCGCGTGCCGATGACCTCCGGCGCGAGGGCGCCACGGCGCTGTTTGCCGCCATCGATGGCCGCCCCGGCGGCGTCATTGCGGTGGCCGACCCGATCAAGGCGAGCACGCCCCAGGCCCTGGAAACGCTGCGGGCCGACGGCGTGCGCATCGTGATGCTGACCGGCGACAACCGGACCACGGCCGAGGCGGTCGCGCGCCGCCTGGGCATCGACGAGGTCGAAGCCGAGGTGCTGCCGGACCAGAAGCACCAGGTGGTGCGCAAGCTGAAGTCCGAGGGCCGCGTGGTGGCGATGGCGGGCGACGGTGTGAACGACGCTCCGGCGCTGGCCGAGGCCGATGTCGGTGTCGCCATGGGCACCGGCACCGATGTCGCGATCCAAAGCGCGGGCGTCACTCTGGTGAAGGGTGACCTGGCGGGTATCGCGCGGGCGCGCGTGCTGAGCCGGGCGACGATGGGAAACATCCGGCAGAATCTATTCCTGGCCTTCGTCTACAACGCCCTTGGCGTGCCGGTCGCGGCGGGCGTCTTCTACCCCCTGTTCGGCTGGACGCTGAACCCAATCATCGCCGCCGCGGCGATGGCCCTGAGTTCGGTGTCGGTGGTGGGCAATGCCCTGCGGCTGCGGAGGGTCCGGCTCTAAGAGTGCGTAACAAAACCGGCCGGGAACGGTTGGTAGGGGCATGGCAGCCCCTCTTGTTTCCGACGCCTTGTGGGCGATCATCGAACCGCTGATCCCGCCGGAGCCGCCCAAGC
>Ga0065721_10004036_pt1 | contig 49684 bp, 30 predicted proteins | sample Mesricmetagenome_FD_59108 | JGI IMG/M metagenome (GOLD analysis project Ga0065721, IMG submission 59108) | Mesophilic microbial community from rice straw/compost enrichment Sample: eDNA_1 v2 (version 2) | ecosystem: Engineered > Solid waste > Grass > Composting > Bioreactor | place: USA: Davis...
GTCGGCGAAATCAAAGATGTCCGCGTTGAACTTATGCTGCGCTTGATGCAGACATAACTCGATCCGTCTTCTGACAGCCTCCTCGAATGCTTTATCCATTTCTGAAAGTATGGAAGGCTCAGTAGGGTTATAGGCTGTCTCATTTTGCACCATATCGCCTTCAACATGCGCTTTGACCGTCATAATCCACTTATCGCCGCGGATCGATGGCACCAGCTTTATTCTTGCTCGAACCGGTTTAAGGGAGATGAACTTTTCTGTACTGCCCTTCATTCCGAAAGTTACCGTATATTCCCCGACTGCATCGGTAATCCACATCATTCCACGCATAATCTTCTCCGACATGGCTCCGATCATGCGATCATCCTTCATGATCGCACTGCCGGATATGTAAGCAATGGTCTGCCGCGGCTCTGCCGATTTGCTGCTCGGCAAAATATGAATATAAGGAATCGCGAAGGCTCTCGATTCATTAATCAGCTTAATGCTCAGCTGCTCGAGCGTAAGCTTGAAGCCAAGGTCCATATTCGATATTTCGCGAAGCGCCTCTGCAGAAGTACGTTCAAGCGGAGGAAACAGCTCAAGCGTATCCGCCGCCTTCCCTTCACTTACGAAAACATAGGATCGTTCGCGCGGCTGCGGATGGCGTGTCAGAAAATCAATGGATTCTTGTATCCCTTGCTTGGCTACCTCATGACTGAATATGAATATTTTGCACTGACCCCAGAATAACTTTCTTGGCAATTCTCTCTGCAGCTTGGCTAGCGCATCTGCGATGTCAATACCTGTTGCATGTCGAACAGCAGTCTCCCTATTCGTACCGCCACCGCCTCCGCCCGTTCCGCCAACACCGCTCTGACTTCGTGGCAGTTGAAACTGGACCGTTGTATCGATTTGGTTATTCTCCCCTGCATCGAGTGCCAGAGCAGTGACCAGAGCCAAGTCGTTAAGCTCGACTCGGTCCCAACAGCCGGTCAGCATGACCATTACAAAGGCAAGCGAGGAAGCGATAATAAGACATCTGGACATCATCCGTTTACGCCTCCTTGGTTCGTCCCCTTTCGACCGGTCAACCATGCAATAAGGAGCAGCAGCAGTGGAATGGCAATCATAAATAAGGGGATTTCGAACACACCAACCTTCTTAATCAAAATATTGAGAGTCGCGGTGTTAGGCAAATCCCATAGGCTGAATATGGAAGCCAGAATAGCGATCGGGAATGCAAGAGACCGATAATCCGATACGCCGAAACATTGACTGAAGGATGTGACCGTCGCATACAGATACACGCCAAGCTTCACGAAATTACCCAGCACCCACATCGCGAGCAGCATCGCCTCTAGATTCTCAAAAAATCCTCCAGCGCTCATGTAGCGAAACGCTACCAATATAGGATACAATTTGTTGCTTGTATCGGGTCCCAGCAAGAATAAGACGCCAAGATCAACCAGTGCCATGCTGATTACAATCAGGCCCAAAACCATATACAACCAACGCTTGGCTTTGTTCTGATCGTTAATAAAGGGTAGAAAATACGTCATAAGGAATAGCTCGCTAACCCAGGCCTGAGGAACGGCCTCTGCCTTCAAGACTGGAACGAAGCCTTGGCTCAGCATAGGAAATATATACATCCAGTTCAGGTCCGGTATCAGCAGCAGCAGAAATAGAAACGGCATGATGAATAGAGTGGTAAAAATAACAGCACTCCTTGCCAGTACGCTGACACCACCCCGTACCGCACAGGCAGCCAAGAAAAACAGCGAGCAGCTGATGAACATCAAAGGCGTGTCAAACAGAAAGCTGCTCTTGACGAATTCGGCATATTCTCTGGAAATGACGCCTGTCAGATGAAGCAAATAAATAAAATAAAGCAAGCCGACCAGCTTGCCAAGCCATTTGCCGATAATACGCTGACTGCTCTCGATAATCGTCATACCAGGAAAACGCTTGTGAAGGCTTGTCGCAAGGACAATGCTGATTACGCCTGGAATGATGACAAGGATGCTGGACATCCAGAAGTCATATGGAGCATACAAAGCTCCCATCGCCGGAAGCACGAGGAAGCCGGTTGCCATAACAGTCGGATAGAGCATGAAGGATAGTTGAATCGGTAATATCGTCTCTTTGTCCTGCACCATTATCCCCCCCGCTGTTCAAGAATGATTAGCTTCCGCCCTCCTGCTTATTCCCCGTCGTCTGATTCACGGGCTGCCGATGCGATAAGGGCTGGTCATCGTATAATTGAGGCCTAGTATCGAGGGCCCACCAAGGTGCTCGAATGAGTATATCCTTCATCTCACTGAACTTAGGTGTGGCAACGGTCTGGAGAAACGGCATGCCGAACGATTTGAGCGCGCACAAGTGCAGGACAATGGCGATAATCCCCATCATAATGCCGAGCAGTCCTAATGTACCTGCCAGAATAATAAGCGGAAAACGCAGCATCCGTATAGCAATGCCCGTTACATAACGAGGAATCATGAAAGAAGCGATCCCTGTAATTGCAACGACGATAACCATCGGCGCAGATACAAGTCCAGCTTGAACAGCAGCCTGTCCGATGACAAGCGCACCAACGATACTGACAGCTGCACCAACCTGCTTCGGCAGTCTCAAGCCTGCTTCTCGCAGCGCCTCGAATGTCACTTCCATCATGAGCGCCTCGAAAAGAGCCGGGAACGGTACAGGCTCACGTGCGGTTGCCATGCTGCTTAGCAATGCTCCGGGTACCATCTCTTGATGAAAGGTCAGCAATGCTACATATAGGGATGGCAGAAGGAGTGACATAACGGCAAAGAAATAGCGAAGCCAACGGATGACCGTGCTTACCCAGAATCGTTGATAGTAATCTTCGGGAGATTGCAGCAGCGTAAATAAGGAGATCGGCGCGATCAAAGCATAAGGACTGCCCTCCGTAAGAATGGCCACCCTTGCTTCCAGCAGCGACGAACAGACAACATCAGGTCTTTCTGTACTTAGCAGCTGGGGAAATGGCGAACGCGGCGTATCCTCGATCATTTCTTCGATGTAGCCGCTCTCGAGTATGCCATCGATTTCAATGCGGCTCAGCCTTGCTCGGACCTCCTGCAGCAGCGTCGGGCTTGCCAGTCCTTCGATATAAGCGATGACGACCTTGGTCTGGGTATATTCGCCCAGCGTAACCGTCTCTAGCTTCAGCAGCGGGCTTTTGATAATTCGCCGAAGCAGCGAAGTATTGACGCGAAGTGTTTCAGTGAACCCTTCTCGTGGTCCTCGAATGGTCGATTCTGCTGCCGGTTCTTCGATCTGTCGCTGCTCCCATTTAGACAAGCCACAGGCCAGTCCAACCGCCTCTTGATCGCGCAGCAGAATTGGCATGCCATTCGAGATCGCACCTATGCATTCCGCCATTGTACTTACTCTTTTTTTGTCCGATACACTTATTCGCTTCTCAGCCAACTGGAGCAGATTAGCTTCTTCCGCATTCTCTTCATTCATGAGAGGCGTTATGATAAACTTCTCAATCCCGCTCGCATCGGATAAACCATCAATATAGATGACTGCAGCCTCAATTCGGCCGCCGATCGCGAACTTGCGTACAATGAGATCCGAACAGCTGGTATAAATCGCCCGAAGCCGTTCGAGGTTGACCATGAGCGCAAGCTCCAGCGGCTGTTTCTCCTCTTCCGACAGCTCACGGCGGGTCCGCGGAGAGCGAACAGCCGAGACCTTGGCGTTATATCGAGTTCGCATGCTCCACGCCCCCTTTACAGTCGGATATGACATAGCTGCTTCCATTTTATAGAATGTTCCATTGCGCTCTTATTATGCAAAATTTACAAGGACCCATTCGGCGCAGCACTAAAAAAGACTGAGCCGACGATTGATTTCGTCTGCTCAGCCTTACTTGCCTGTAATGCCTTTCCCTCCTGTTAAAAGAAGGTTATTCTGGCTCTCCTGTTTCACGCAGCTTCCGCATAGAATCCCGAACCGCCGCGTAGAACGGCCGCCATGCAGGAAGCGCATCCACCGGCCCAGGCGCATCCTCGAATGCAGCATCCTGCGCAGATGGATCATCCGGTTGTATCGTTGTCAGCTTCTGTTCCTGTTCTTGTTGCTGCTTATCTTCTGAACGTTCGATAGGTTTCGCCTCCTGCCTGTAGAGTTCATCCGCAACATGACGGTCTATTACCGTCCGAACCGATCCTTCCGAAGGGCAAACAGCTCACGCAGCTCATCGGTCGACATCTCCGTCACCCACTGCTCCGTCTGACTGACAATCTGGTCGTTGAGCGTCTGCTTGCGATCGATCATTTGGTCAATCCGTTCCTCCAGCGTACCAAGCGTCACGAACTTGTGTACCTGCACCTTCTTCGTCTGACCGATCCGGAATGCGCGGTCCGTTGCTTGATTCTCCACCGCCGGATTCCACCAGCGGTCGAAATGGAACACATGGTTCGCAGCAGTCAGATTAAGCCCCGTACCGCCAGCCTTCAGCGACAGCACGAACGCACAGCCTGGCTCCGACGAATCCTTGAACCGCTCGATCATCGCATCGCGCTGCGCCTTCGGCACGCCGCCATGCAAATACGGCACTGGCATACCCGTACGCTCTTCCAGCAAACGCTTGAGCATCATGCCCATATCGACAAACTGGGTAAAAATAAGGCAGCGCTCGCCTTCAGCCGCGATTTCCTCTACCATCTCCAGCAACCGAGTCGTCTTGTTCGACCGCTCCGGATCCCATTCTGAGCCTGTTACCCCGTCGCCCTGCAGCAGCTGCGGATGATCGCATAGCTGCTTCAGCTTCGTCAATGCGGACAGAATACGTCCGCGTCGTTTCATCGGACCGTCTTTGTCCAGATTGTCCAGCAGATCTGATACGATGTTCTCATACATCGCACCTTGCTCCGCGGTAAGCGATACGAACATCTTCGCTTCGCTCTTATCCGGCAGCGAATCAATGATGGTTGGGTCGCTCTTCACCCGCCGCAGCATGAAAGGCCGCGTCCATCGCTGTAATCCAGCGATCGCCTCCGCGTCGCGCGTCCGTTCGATCGGTGCGATGACATGCTGGCGGAACTCGCTCAGCCTGCCCAGATAACCGGGACTTATGAAGTCGAAGATGGACCACAGCTCCGTCAGTCGGTTCTCCATCGGTGTGCCGGTCATCGCAATGCGATGGTAGGCATGCAGGCGGCGGATCGACGCGGACTGCTTCGTATTCACATTTTTAATATTTTGCGCTTCGTCAAGACAAAGCACGTTCCATTCGATCTGACCAAGTTCATCCTCATCCAACGGAACCAACGAATAGGATGTAATAACAAGATCAGCCTCTTTAGCCGCTGCTTCGAACGCTGACCCTTTATCTCGCTTAGGGCCATAGTGCAGCATAACGCGCAAATCCGGTGCGAAGCGTTCGAGCTCTTTCTCCCAGTTGCCGATAACCGATGTCGGACAGACGAGCAGCGATGGTCCGCCGCGTCCGGTGCCCTCCTCGAATTTCTGCTTCACGCTAAGCAGATATGCCGTAAACTGAACGGTTTTACCAAGTCCCATGTCATCCGCCAGAATCGCGCCAAGCCCGAATCTTCGAAGAAATGCAAGCCACGACACGCCTTGATGCTGATAAGGACGAAGCTCACCGTGGAATGTCTGCGGAATTTCGACGCTCGGAACGCCATTCGTCTGCTGCAGCTGCTCCAGCCACTTGGACAGATGGCTGTTCAGCTCGACTTCCGCAGCCAACGAGATACCGTCATCCTCATCACCGTCTGTGATCGGCGACGTGCCGCGCAGATGCATCTCCAGCACGTCTCGCAGCGTCAATCCTTTGCGTTTGCCGACCTGCTTCATCCACTTCTTGATCCGATCTACATCGGCAGGCTCGAGGTGAACCCATTCCCCTCCGACACGCAGCAGCCTGCGGTTATCTGCTGCGAGCTTCATAAACTCCGCCTCAGATAGATCAAGATTGCCAACCGCAAGCTTCCAATCGAACTGGACTAACTCATTCAAGCCAAACATCGGCTGCTCAGCCGATCCGACGGATGACTTCATCTTCGCCTTCAGACGGAATTTGCGGGAGCGTACCGTCTCCCACCACGATGGCAGCAGCACCGGACAACCCGACTGCAGCAGCTTCAAGCTTATTGATTCCAGGAAGGTGTAAGCTTCGTTATCTGTCAGCTCTGAATGAAGGCGTCCATCGCTATCGATCAGCTCGGGGGCAGTCGTCTGCCATTTGCGATGCTCGCGGTCAAGCCGCTCCTCCAACAATGGCAGCCATTCCTCAGGAAGCTGCTCCTCGGTGTTGATTGGCACAAAATGACCCGCTCCCAGCTCCGCAAGCGGAATCCATGGTCCTCCATCCCGATGCTGAACAGCTGGGCGGAGCCGCCAGCCTTGCTCTTCATCAGGCTCAGTCAGCTGCAATGCCGTACGGAACGGAAACAGGTCCTTCCGTATGCCTGCCGCCACAAGCCAGTCCTCTTCATCGGCGGCGCCGCCTCGCAGTACGGCTGAACCAATGCCCGACAGCGTCGAATGCCACGCGGCAGATACAGCCGAATCCGTGTCTATCAAGCTGTTCACAGCTGTCGTTAGCCATTCATCTATTGCACCTGGCTGCCCCGCTTCATCCCATTGTTGTTGAATTTGGTGCAGTCTAGCAGCTGCTTCAGGCTCTGAAGCTGGCGCATCCGGACGCCATGCCGGTCTCTCTGCTGTCCAGCGTACGCCATCGGGTACGAACCAGCCGTTCTGCAGCGAGTCCCACAGCCATACGGCAGTATCTCGCACGCGCTCCCCTTCAGGGGTCCAACCATAATGCAGCATCCGAACCGGCTTCGGCAGCGACAAATATTCAACTGCAAGCAGAGGCGGCAGCACGATCATCGTACGGCCGAACGCTTCCTTCTTCTCGATGTCTGAGCCATACCACGAAGGCGCATGCCAGGCGAAGAGCAGCCGTTTAAGCCTGCCGGCATAGCCATTATTCTGACGCTCCTCCATCACATACACGCCTTCGCCAGAAGCCCAGCGGGCATCCAATATGAGCGGTTGATTCTTATCTAATCCTCTCATGGGCGTATATTTCCTTTCGCCATTTCTTCCTGCAGCGCACGCAGACGGTGATACTTATCATGAAGCGACTGCACGTATCGGCTCCAATGCTGATCCCGTTTCAGCGTCTTATACAGCTTTTCCAGCTTCTTCATTAGCTTGACGGCTTGTTTATAGCCTTGCCGGTTACGTGCCTGAATCGCATCATCAATCGCTTGATGGTAAATCGGGAGCAGCGACTGCGGCGATGACTTGGCAGCCTCGCGCATATCTTTGGCATCCAGTTCATCAGGCGACAAGCCCATCAGCAGCTGCAAATCAGCCCACTCCTCGTACCGCCCCTGCTCCATCCAATGATCGGCAAGCGAGCTGTAAGAATACGGCAGCAGCGCTGTCATCCAATTCGCCCACTTCGGATTGCCCGGCTGCGCGAGATCGGCTTCTCTGCATAGGAACAGAAACGGGACAAGCGCTCGTGAATTAGCCCCTTTCGAACGGTGCTCGAAGAAAAAACTCATCCAAATATCAAAGCTGTCCCAATTGCGCTCCGTCAGCCTCGTCTGCGCGTACATCTGTACAAGCGGTTCGATCGGTTCGATCGGAGCGTTAGACAGCCGTGCCACTGCTTCTGCATCTCTGCCTTCGAACATATCAAGCGCAGCGAGCGCAATCGCAGCAAAATGACTTCCCCGCTTCGCTCCATCTGAAGGCGCTGCGTTCGCATCCTGCTCTTCCAGACGAGCTCGTTCATCTGAACGCCACCGGTCATCATCAAGCCTACCAGACGTCAAGCTGAGATAGAGAAAATCCCATCGAAATAGCTCATTGTCGGTATCTCCCGCTTGCTTCCGGGCAAACTCCGTCACTGTATCGAACCAATCGAACTGACGCACTTCCCATTGCTGCCAATGCTTCTGCTCGGCCGCCAGTGATTCAAACTGCTCGATCCATGGTTCAGCCATCCGAGTAAAGCTCATTTGCTGATAATACTTACTGAACGGATCAACAAGCGTGAATGCTTTCTCAGCCTGACGCAGCGTGAAGAGGATAGCCAGCATCCATTCATAGGGCTGAATGGTCTTGCTCCAGTCGCGGGCAATTCCTTTCAGTCCCTGCAAGACCGATTGCAGCGGATGCAGCGAATATCGGCACTGCTTCCACGCCTCGCCGTACTGCTCCTCCATCTGTATCGTTATACGCCGATGGTCTTCGGAGGACAGTCCCATCCTTCCGGTTGACGTCTCCTTCTCCGGCGCAGCAGACAATCCCATAAGTCTGCGTCTGGCATCCTCAGGCGATCTTGTACCCGACTTGTCGCACGCGGCAAAATAAACCGCCGCCATATGCTTGCAATGCTCCGGAATCGGGCAAGTGCAAGTGCTGTAGTTAAAATCGCTCACGTCGAGCATTACGCTGTACATATCGGATCCACGAACGGCTCCAATAAGCGTATCGCCATCCATCAGCTTAATGAATTGAACACGATCTTTTATATAATAGTCCCAGCCTCGATCCACAACAGCCGGGGACAGATGTTGTGCAAGCTCTGTTTCGAGTGCCAGCAGCAGCATTTGTTCGGTTTGGAATAAGGAGTCCATGCACCCACTCCGTTCATCTGACATTCGTTTTATTATACCATATTTGCCGCTTGTTTCACGTCTGCTTGAATAGGAATTGCACGAAACAACAAAAGGGCCGCCCGCCAATTTCGAATTAGCGCAGCAGCCCTATTGCGTTTAAGCCCTTAATAATGCGGCAGCCGTACGGCAAAGACGATATTCCCGTCCCCATCCGCTTCCACCTGCAGCGTGCCTTTATAAGACGTTACGATTTCCTTCACAATCGGCAGACCAAGCCCTTGATGCACACCCTTCTTCGTCGAGTAGCCTTGATCAAACAGCTTGCCCTCCTCTGCGATCCGATGGGCATCATCGCATGTATTGCGGATAACGAACTCCAGACGATTGTCGACAAGCACACCCTCAAGCCGGATCAACCGTCGATCCTCCGGGTATTTCATCACTTCATCGAATGCATTATCGATCAGATTGCCGATCACACGGGTCAGATCCAGCGACTTCATACCGAAATCCAGCTTATCGAGACCATGGAAGTTGTTCTCGAATCGAATCTTCTTCTCCTGTGCTTGGGCAAGCTTCGATCGAATAAGCGCTGCAATCGCCGGGTTGCCGATATTAATCATCTCGTTCGTGAGCTGAATTTCACCAGTCAGCTCCTTCATGTAATCCTTCAGCTCGGCGGTTTTGCCAAGATCGACAAGCGATTGAATCGTCTGTACATAGTTGAGAAAATCATGCCGCTGCGCTTTCACAGATACGAGCAGCTGGTTGATCTCTTCGACATACGTGACCTGAGTCTCCTTCACGACCTCGTTGCGAGAGCGGCGGAAGTAAGTCAGAACCAACAGTACAAGCAATACGCTCAGTACGGTAATGAATGTAATGATGAGGCCTATATTAAGAAACTGTGCATCAAGCGAGTCCTGTACGAATTGATAGTCTGATACGATTGTCAAAATATACCGATCAAGCGAGTTGCCCGCTGTATCAAGCACGCTGGACCCTTTCGGAATTTGAACGGGAATATATGTTTTGATGACATGCGTGTCATTAACGGTCGCATTCACCGTCACAATTCGATTAGACTGGTATGCCTTTTCGACGTTGTTAACATCGTCCTTCAGCTTATAAGTGTAATCTCCGTATATGATCGGCGCTTGCGTAATATGCTCGACCCACTCGCCGTAGTTATTCTTCGTTAGTAAAGGCTTGCCAAGTGAAAACGTATCCGGGTTCACGGCGGTAATCTCCAGGAGAGAGGCATTGTCCTCTATCGCACGTTTGATAAGCCGATTTACGCCTGTCGCATCCTCATATTGCTTCATCATATCGTTGCTAATGTAGGGGTCCAGCATATAATTCGTAGAGCCATCATAGTAGTAGCCCCACTTATAAACCTTCTCTACATCCGTAGTAGCAACTTCATAGGGTCCAGTCCAGAAATGATTCAGCACCTGTCCCCATTTGACCGATACCGGCTTCAAGGCGAACAGCTGCTGGAACGCCTGGTACCATGGATCCCATGTCTTAGAGCCTGCGCCCAGCTCCTTCGGATCCGACGATTTCTCGATAATGATATCGTCCTTCTCCTTGTCAGGGCGGAACAACGAGATATGATTGACGTCAAGCTTCGCCGCCAATTCAGTCAGCTGCTCATTCGTCACCTTGTCGATATCAGGATCGAGCGCATACTGCGCGGCAATCGACACCGCCCGCAGTTCGCGCCCGATCTGGTTCTGGAACACTTCGCCGCCCAGCCGCGATTGTTCGATCGACAGCTGAATCTGCTTCGCTACGGCGAGCATCTCGTGCTTCATACTATTCTCAAGCGAACGTTTCGCCGTGAAATAATAAATCGCATTATTCACTCCGATAAGGAGCAATAATCCTATAATGGTTAATACCCAAATCCTGCGCCGCATCATGAATGTCCGTTGCTCCTCTATGAAGAAATTAGCCCATCAAGCGGCTCAAATAGCTGAGCAGCGCCCAACGTCGTTCCTCTCTTCTCTTATATCGAGGAAGCATCCGGTACAGCCTGGCGGACTCCTCGAGCGCACGCTTCGCTTCTGCTTTGCGGCCCATCCGTTTGTTCAACTGTGCTAAACGGTAATATCCTTCACAAGAAGAGGTATGAATTTGCTGGAAAGCCTCGAGATCCTCGAACGCTTTCGCCGTATCGCGCGTACTGTTCATCGCAGCTAGCCGCAAATAAGGCTGGCCGTATTTGACCCGCGGATTAATCGACAGCGCCTGGCGTACTGCCGCCTCTCCGGCTTCAGGCTCGCCCGTTCGGAGAAGGCAAGTACCCAAATCGTCCCAATACTCGGCCGATTGTTCGACCGCTTCCCGATCGCGCAGCGGCTCCAGCAGCTCTCGTGCAGCCCGGAAGCTCTTCTTCTCGATCAACAGCTTAGAAAGCTCGAGCTTCGAGGATAAGTCATTCGGATTCATGTCAAGCTGTTGGCGAAGCTTCCGAATGCGTCCCATCCGGCGCAGCGGCTTGACTATACTCGGCGTCAATCCGACGAATCGGCGATCGATGATATACAAGATGACAAGCATCGCAAGGAGTGCCAAGATGGGATTTCCGAAGATCGACCATAATAGTCCGAACAGTAAAAACTTTCCGAGCATATTGAGCCTCCCGATTTGTTCTAACGGTCTTTTCTCACATCATACCACAGGAACAGTCATTTACGGGAGCTAAAACAATGAATAAGAGGAGTCCTGTCGAAGGATTCCTCTTCTCAATAAGTGCTATTCAAATTGAACCATTGCTTTGACAACGCCCGCTTCCGGCTTCAGCCATGATTCGAAGCGATCCACTAATTCATCAAATCCGCAGCGATGGGTGATGTAGCCTGTCGGCTCTACCGCTCCGCTTCTAACCGCTTCCACCACTGCCGCAAAATCCTCCATCGTCGCATTCCGGCTGCCGAGCAGCGTCAGCTCTTTCTTGTGGAAGTCCGGATCATGGAATGAAATATCCGCCTTCACAAGGCCGACATAAACGACAGCTCCGCCATGCGAAGCATATTGGAAAGCGCCTTCCATCGAGCGGACACTGCCTGTTGCATCGAAAACAACATCTGCCAAGTCGCCGCCTGTCAGCGTCTCCAGTCGTTCAATAGGAGCTTCCAGCGCGTTAATCGTCTCATCAACGCCAGCCCAGCTGCGGCAGAATGCCAGCTTCTCCTCCTGGATATCCATTGCAATGACGCGTGCTCCGCGCGATTTGGCGAATGCCATCACACCAAGTCCAATCGGCCCTCCGCCAATGACAAGCGCCGTATCTCCCTGCTTAAGGCCAGAACGGCGAACGGCATGCGCGCCGATGGCAAGCGGCTCCAGCGCCGCCGCTTGATCAGGCGACAAGTCGTTCACGACGAGCAGCTGCTTGGCAGGAACGACGAACCATTCCCGCATGCCGCCGTCTGCATGAACGCCCAGCACAGAGATCGATGTACAGCAATTCGACTTGCCTTTGCGGCACGCTGCGCAGCTTCCGCACGCGACGTATGGAATAAGCGCTGCCTGATCGCCGATTGCGATGTTCTCCACACCTTCGCCAAGCGACTCCACAATGCCGGACAGCTCGTGTCCAAGAATACGAGGATAGACGAAGAAGGGCTGATTGCCGCGATAGGCATGCATATCCGTACCGCAGATGCCAACCCGCGCCACGCGGAGCAGCACCTCACCAGGTCCCGGCTCCGGCTTGCTCGTCTCGGTCTGAACGAGCCGATTCGGCTCGAGACATACTATTGTTTTCATTCGTACCAATCACCTTTCCAGCATCATGCCTTCGTTGCAAATCATCTTCTAAATAAATTATAAAATAACGCCGTCTTTGAAAATCGCAATCTCGCGGAAGCCGCTCCGTTCATTGCGTGTCTGACGCTGTCCCGAAGCGATCGCTAGAATATGCTCGATCAGCTCGTCAGCCAGCGTCTCCATCGTAACCGTCCCGTCCAGCAGACGCCCCGCGTCGAAATCGATCCAGCCCTTCTTCCGCTCCGCCAGCTCGCTGTTCGTCGAAATCTTGACCGTCGGCACCGGTCCGCCGAATGGCGTACCGCGTCCCGTTGTGAACAATACGATCTGAGCGCCTGCAGCAGACAGTGCGGTAACCGATACGAGGTCATTGCCTGGCGCCTGAACGAGATTGAGACCCGGAACCGTCGAACGCTTGCCATAGAGCAGCACGTCGGTCACCGCAGCATGTCCGCCCTTCTGCGTGCAGCCAAGCGATTTCTCTTCAAGCGTACTTATGCCGCCTGCCTTATTGCCTGGCGACGGATTCTCATAAATCTCTTGCCCATGGTCGACGTAATATTGTTTGAAATCGTTGATGAGCGACACGATCCGCTCGAATACGTCATCCGAAGCCGCACGGTTCATCAGGATGGTCTCTGCGCCGAACATCTCTGGAACCTCCGTCAACAGCGCGGTACCGCCCGCCGATGTCAGCGAGTCGGCCACTGCGCCGACAAGCGGATTCGCCGTAATGCCGGAGAAGCCGTCCGAGCCGCCGCACTTGAGGCCCAGCTTCAGCTTCGCAATCGATACCGGCTCACGCTCGAACTGCTCCGCATAGCTGACCAGCTCCTCGAGAAGCTCCATCCCCCGCTCCAGTTCATCTGCTTCATCCTGCGAACGCATGAACCGAATACGTCCCTCCGGCATCTCGCCCATCATAGCGCGCAAATCTTCCATCTGGTTGTTCTCACAGCCCAGTCCGACGATTAGCACGCCGCCTGCATTCGGATGGTTCGCCAGCGCCGCCAGCAGCGCCTGCGTATAGACCAGGTCATCGCCCAGCTGAGAGCATCCGTACGGATGGGCAAAATGGTGCACCCCATCAATTCGGCCAGCGAATTCCGCCGATGCGGTACGTGCCAGCTGCTCGCACGTCTTATTAATGCAGCCAACCGTGTTCAGAATCCAAATTTCATTACGAATTCCAACATCGCCATTCGTCCGTACATAGCCATCGAATGTCCGCCCCTCGTAACGTCCGCCAGTCATCGGCTGTGGATTCTGTTCGGGCTCATAGACGTATTCCAGCTTGCCGGACAGACCGGTACGCAGGTTATGATGATGAACCCAGCAGCCAGGAGCAAGAGCCGTCTTCGCTATGCCGATGGAATAGCCGAATTTGATAATATGCTCGCCTTCAGCTACCGGCTTAATAAGCACTTTATGTCCACGTCCAACCGGCTCAGTCAATACGATGGAGCCCCCAGGATAATGAAGCTGTTCACCTGTCTCCATATCGCGAAGCGCAATAACAACGTTATCATTGTGATGCAGCACAATGCCGTCTCTCATCGCCGCTCGTCCTCCCACTGTTCCAAGATCGCCGTAACGGTAGACGCCAGATCACAGCCTGCAAGGGTACGAATATCTTGTCCCCACCAGTCGGCGCGGGACAGCACTTGTTCTGCAGCAGCCGCGCTGCTTCCGCCACTCCATGCTGCAGCCATCGCTTCCAGCACATTCGCATCATCTCGTATAGGCAAAGGCGCACCGTCAAATGTTGTACTCGAGTAGCTGCCGTCTGCTTGCTGCTCTACACGATACAGACGTATGAGTGCCGCCAGCCCGCGAACGAGTCCTTCCGGCAGCGCTTGGTTGCTCTCGACATAAGCAATCAGTGTCGGTAGAAGGCGCGCCTTGAACTTGCTCATACTGTTCATGGCTATATCAAGCAGACGGTGACGAATGAACGGATTCAAGTAGCGGTCATAAACATCATTGGCATAAGCCGTAAGCGATGATGAATCAATAGGGACCGACGGAATGATTTCGTTAGCTACCGTTGAACGTACCCATTGACCGAGCGCTGGATGCTCCATCAGACCTCGTACATGCTCAGCGCCGGACAATAGGCCGATCGGCGTCATCAGCGTATGGGCACCATTCAGAATGCGAACCTTGCGCAGCTGATAAGGCTTCAAATCATCAGTCCATACGACGTTCAGTCCTGCCTTCACGAATGGAAGCACGCGCTCGAGCTCAGGTTCTGCCTCGATCGCCCAGAAATGATAAGGCTCCGCCGCATTAAGCATCGCATCGCGGTACTGCAGCTTATCGAACAGCGCTTCCGCATCATCTGCTGGGTAACCGGTTACAATTCGGTCAACGAGCGAATTCAAGAAACGATTATGCGATATTACCCACTGCTTGAACGTCTCGGGCAGGTGCCAATCATCCGCATGCTGCAGCACGCATGCCTTCAGCGTATCACCGTTGCGCTCCAGCAGCTCGCATGGCAGCATAATCAAGCCTCGACTCGTATCGCCGCCGAATGTCTCGAAGCGGCGATATAACAGCAGCGTCAGCTTCGCCGGGAATGACTCCACAGGCTGCTGCGATGTCCAAGCTGTCTCGATATAACGGAGACCTGCCTCCGTCGTGTTCGACACGACGACCTGCAGCTCCGGCTCATCTGCCAGCGCCATGAAGCGCTCCCATTCGAGATACGGATCAATCATCGCGTTGAAAACGGCGATAATTTCAATTTCCTCAATCGGTTGACCATTCTTCAAGCCCCGGATCAGCTGCGTATACAAGCCGTCTTGTGCCTTCAGCTCCGCCAGCTTCTTCGCGCCAGATGGCCGTGGCTGCGTTACAGCAACACCGCCTTGAAACAAGCCTTGTGTTCGGCATTGCTGAATCATCCAATCCGCGAATCCTCTCAAGAAGTTGCCTTCTCCGATTTGCAGTACCCGGACAGGCTCAGATTTGACTGCAGCAAGCCGCTGCTGCGATGAGTCGTCTGCTGTCAAGCGGGATAGCTGGTCCAACGTCTCGCGCACATTCCGTCTCCCCTTCATTTTCTTTTTGATGTTTCTATTGTATCATCATGATCAGACGCAAAAGTATGGTTTCGGTGCGAAAACATGCTCAATTTTGATCATTGAATCTAAGGCGAAGGAGCGATCAGACTATGAAGCCGCTGCGCAAGTCGTTCGATGCGACCGGCCTATTCCCGTTCGCCCTCAACTACCGCGATACGAAGACACCTCAGTTCGAGCTGCCCGATCATGTGCACGATTGGCATGAGCTTGTCTATGTACATAGCGGCAGAGGGACCTTTTTCATCCAGCATACCGTATATGAAATGAAGGCGGGCGACTTGTTCGTCATCCCGTCCAATACGATTCATCGTGCAACGCCCGACAGCGAAGATCCTGTCACATCAACCGCCATTTTCTTCAGCTCGACTTTCATTAAGTCGCCGGCATTCGATGAACAGTGGCAGCCCGATCAGCTATTCCAGTCCAACAACTATCTATACGAACTGACCGAGACCGACCAAGAGCAATTCGAGCAGTCGCTACGCAGCATGAAGCACGAGCTGGAGAAGCAGCAGGAAGGGTTCCGAACGGCCGTCTGGCTTAAGCTGCTGGCTGTGCTCCATCATACATGCCGCTCACATGCCATTAACCGCAGCAGGATTCTTCGATCATCCAATGGTCCCGACTGGCTGGACAAAATTCTTACTTATGTCGAGGCCGAGCAGAGCAAGGACGGCGGCGACAAGCTTTCACTGTCCGCGCTGGCGAAGATTGCGAACGTAAGCGCCGCACACTTCAGCCGCGTCTTCCGTCAGAAGACAGGCATGAACGTCACCGACTATTTGACGACAAGACGCATCATCAAAGCCAAGCAATTGCTCGCGGCCACCGATGACAAAGTAAGCTGGATTGCGACGGTATGCGGCTTCGACAGCATGACTTATTTTCATAGGAGCTTCAAGAAATATGTCGGCATGTCGCCGGCGAAATACCGTTCAACACACACATTGGGATGAAATTTTCTAAACGTGTAAATTTAAGGGTCAAACGCAGAAATTTCACCCCGAAATTCACTTCGTATAGATGTGAAGTTATTAATATATATGTTATGATAAGTATATCGTCTCGTTTATGCATAGCTGTAAATTATATCCGATAATGAGAGCGCTTCATATTGTGTCATTGCTAGTATTTGGTTTATATTGATACTATAGTGTTTTTTCCAATTGTTATCTAAAAGTTGGCGTTCCGACTAATGACGATTTTATTCGAAATAGGAGAGTCCTGCTCATGAAAATCGATACAACCCCGCACTCGCTCCCGATATATGAAGCGCTTGCAAGCAGTGTACGACTGCAAGTTATTAACCTGCTCGCACAGCAGGACATGAACATCAAGGAGCTCGCACAGGCACTTGGGCTCAGCAGTGCGATCATGACGATGCACGTGAAGAAGCTCGAGAAGGCCGGCATTATCCAGGCTACGATGATTCCGAGCAAAGGCGGCATCAAGAAGGTGTGCTCGCTCGTTGCTGAAGCGATTACGATCGACTTCCCGCGCAAGGGCGAATGGTCGCCTAGCCGCTCTTATCATCAGACGATCGTATCGGTCGGACATTACACCGATTTCCAGATCGAACCGACCTGCGGCCTAGCAACAACGGACAAAGTAATCGGCGAATTCGACGAGCCGCGCTGCTTCCTCGACGCTGAGCGCTTCAATGCGAAGATTCTGTGGTTCGGCTGCGGCTTCATTGAGTACAAAGTACCGAACTACTTGCTGAAGAATGAGACGCCGGAGGAGCTGGAGATTTCGATGGAAATTTCGTCTGAAGCTCCATTCACGAACCAGAACTGGCCATCCGACATTACGTTCCATCTCAATGGCGTAGAAGTCGGCACATGGACAAGCCCTGGTGATTTCGGCGGCAAACGAGGCAAGTATACGCCTGACTGGTGGTGGGATGAAGTAAACCAATACGGTCTGTTGAAGGTAATCAAAGTAACGGATCAAGGGACATTCATCGACGGCAACCAAATCTCGAACGTAACGATCAAGTCGCTCAACATTCGTGAGAAGCAGTGGAACTTCCGGATCAGCGTCAAGGAGGATTCCCCGCATGTCGGCGGCGTTACGTTGTTTGGCTCAGGCTTCGGCAACTATAACCAGGATCTTGTCTTCAAGCTCTACTATCAGCAGCAGGAAGAACCGCAGACAGCTGAATAATCTTTTCCTGCGTCACTTCCATTATGGACACGCAAACAGCCTCATCCCGACGGGATGAGGCTGTTTGCGTCAATTCATTTTGGAATACATAACCCTTATGATCGTACCGCTGGCGGTAGAGACCGTGTAATCGCAAAGGAGCTGATCTGTTTCTTCTATTATAATGTAATCCTAATAATGACAGTCGATTGATGGATAATTGAAACCTTCTTCACTATTCCTACGTACGCTTACCCCATACTGCGATACCACGATCATCTAGGCCCGTGAACACAAGTGTCTGCACCTCTCGTTCCCAATCCCAAGCGGCCAACACGCGCGCTTCTGCCATACGCTGCTCACCATTCTCATCCTGCCAACGAAGCGATAGCGTCGCTGACTGCTCCTCCAGCTGCCAATGTCCGCTGCTAAGCTCTGTTCCGTTGATAGCGCCGTCCGTCTCTAATCTGACTTTCTTCGCTTCTACTGCCGTATCAGCGTCAGGCAGATGAACGATCATTTCCCACTCGCCAGCCATTAGTTCCGATGGAATTGGCTGCTCCTTCTCGCCCGCATAACGCTCCGGCGATACAACCGGCCAGCCGTCAGATGTCCAAACGATTCGACGAACGTGAAGGTATGGCCAATGCGGATTGGATTGACCTCTCGCATGGTGTACCATATACCAATCGTCACCCTCATGCAGCACAGAGTTGTGACCGGGCATTACCCAGCCCTCGCCTTCGCTGAACGCGTATCCACCCATCAGCTTCGTACCAACATCGGACTGCGGCATGTAGTGGATATCGTCCAGCCTTCTGCCATTATAGTCTACATAAGGCCCGTCGATGAAGTCCGAACGTCCGACACGAACATTATAGTTACGGAACAGTGAATCATAAGAGACGAATAAGTAATACTGTCGGAATCCTTCGTGATACATAATATAAGGCCCTTCTATCGCGCCTTCTCTCGTCGCTTTGTCGCGAGCTGCAATCCGTTTGCCGAAGCCTGGCTCTGCCGGCAGCCCGGTCTCTGGATTAAGCCGCGTAATATAGATGCCATCAAAGAACGAACCGTACAGGAGCCATTGCTTGCCCATTGCATCCACTGCGATCTGCGCATCAATGGCATTGGGCCCTGGATCGCCGGACTTCGTACGCATTGCCACGCCGCTGTCCTCCCACGGCCCCTCTGGTGACTTAGCCGTCATAAGGCCGATAAGCGATCCATTCGTACCGAAGCTCGATGCGGAGTAGTACATACGGTACGTGTCACCATGCTTGAATACGTCCGGTGCCCATAGATTTGTCGCGCCCGTCTCTTCCTTCGCATGCTCCGGAATGCCAGGGAGTGCCCTTCCTACCCATTCCCATGCGATCAAATCGTTCGACTTGCGCACCATAACGCCTGGCGTCAGCTTCGCCTTCGTCTGTACATCGGTGGAATACACATAATAAGTGCCATCATCATCTCTGAAAATACCAGGATCATGCACGTTCATTGTCTGCCATGCTTGTTCATTATGAATGGCAGCTTCATTATACATCGGATACGTTACAGGTGCCGTAGGGAAAACAGGCTTCGGCATGTCTTGCCTTTGGTTCGAGTCTGTCATCGCTAGATCCAACTCCTCGTCAGTGATAGAAGGGCATGATCGTTATACAAAAAGCCATCCCTCTCACTCTGGTCTTAAGAGTGTGAGGGATGGGCGGATTACGGAGATTAACCTTTGACTGCCGAAATCGCAACCGATTCGATAATTTGCTTCTGGAAGACGAGGAACACGATCAGCATCGGCAGAAGCGAGATGACGGAAGCCGCCATAATGAGCGGGTAGTCCGTCTGAATCGCATACATGGCATTGAAGTTGCCGATTACGAGCTGGAGCGTGTAATTCTCTTCCGACGTCAAGTAGATCGTCGGAGCAAGGTAGTCGTTCCAGACGCCCATGAACCACAGAATCAGCTGAGCTGCAACCGCAGGTTTAATGAGCGGAAATACGATTTTGGCATAAATACCGAAGTAGGACGAACCATCGATCTTTGCTGCCTCGATTATCGCATTCGGCACGCTCGTCAAGTACTGACGAAGGAAGAAGATCATGAATACGTTACCGAACAAGCCCGGTACAATCAACGGGAGGAGCGAGTCGTTCCAACCGACATTCGAGAACATGATGAACTGCGGAATCATAACAGCTGGATAAGGAATCATGATCGATGAGAGCAGCATCAAGAAAATTTTGTTCTTATGCGGAACTTGCAGCTTCGCTAGGGCGAATGCTGCCAAGCTGGACGTGAATGTTCCGATCAATGTTACGGATACAGCAACGATAACACTGTTCTTAATACCGCTGAGCAATGGACCAGCCGTCCAAATTTCCGAATACTTTGCCGTCAGCCACTCTTCTGGAATCCATACGGGTGGAAGCGCGAACACTTCCATCTTCGTCTTGAACGATGTCGAGACCATCCACAGCAAGGGGGCGATCATGAACACTGCGCCGATGCACAGAAGTATGAATATGAGTATATTTGCAGCACTCCACTTTCTAGAAGACAAAACCATTCATCGCCACTCCTTCCTTAGTCGAGGTCACCCGACGATTTCTCATTTAGCTTAAATTGCACAAGCGTTACAATGAAGATAAACAGCGCGAGCAGCACAGCCATTGCGGACGAGTAACCCAGCTGGAAGTTGCCGAACGCTTTTTGCCACATATAGAATACGGCTGAAGCAGACGAATACTCCGGACCGCCTGTCGACGTCATAATGTTGATTTCGGTGAAAATCTGCGATCCGCCGATAATGCTCGTAACCACGATGAAGAACGTTACTGGCTTCACCATTGGCCATGTAATGGCACGGAACGTCTGGAAGCCGTTCGCACCGTCCAACTCAGCAGCTTCATAGTAGCTGCGGGACACGCTTTGCAATGCCGCCAAATACAGGAGCATCGAATACCCTAGACCTTTCCAGATCGCCATTATCATAATTGCCGGTTTTACTGTATGTTTATTAGCCAACCAGTTAGGACCTTTAATGCCGAATAGATCGAGGAACTGGTTTACTAAACCGTAGTCACCATTGTAGGCCCACTGCCACAGAATCGAAATGGCCGCCAAGGAAGAGATAACTGGAACATAGTAAATAACACGGAATGCCGTCGTACCTGGAATACCTCTGTTCAACCCCATCGCCAGCAGAAGCGCCAGCACAAGGCCAATCGGAATGCCGATCATCATGAAGAACGTATTGAACATTGCTTTGTGAAACAATTCATCCGAGAATAAGTCCTTGTAGTTATCCAAGCCGATAAAATTCATTTGGCCGAGTCCGTCCCAGTCTGTAAAAGAGCCGTAGATCGAGTACAACATCGGATACAACGTGAACAACAGCATCCCGATGACCGGCGGCGCTAAAAACAAATAACCGTAAATCATTTCTTTGCGATATAGCTTCGATTTGGCTGGCATGGCTCTCACCCCTGGTTATCCGGAATCAAAATGATGCTAACTGCAGCATCTTAACAGCAGCTAGCATCATTTCTCCCGGCATTAATCTTTGCTGTACACAGTCATTGCTTTATTGATTACTTTTTCGATTTTTGCTCTTGTTCGATTGCTTTATCAAGCAGCTTTTGCATTTTTGGTTGTTCGGATTTCACATAGTCCGCAGCCGTAACTTTACCGTCGAGAACAGGCTGAATATCCGTGAAGAACAGGTTGTACCATTCTGCATTGTACGTTTGCGTACCTGGGATTGGACGACCATACTCATTAACAACTTGCAGGAACTCTTCTTTGTTAGCTGGTTTCGTGGAAGCGTCTGCTGCCCACGTTTGAGCCATGTCGATCAAGTTCGGAATTTGAACCTTCGCGTTCACGAGCTGCTCCATACCTTCTTTGGAAGCCGTCAGGTACATAACGAGCTCTGCTGCGTCGGATTGGTACTTGGAATCAGCGGATACGCCGATACCGAGGGAACCGAGCCACGTAGCCGGTTTGCCCGTGGAACCTGCTGGCATTGGGATCAGGTCATATTCGAATGGCAGGCTCTCGTAAGTGCTCATATCCCAAGGACCTACAGGGAAAAATGCCATTTCGCCTTTCATCCAGCGTTGGTACGTGTCAAGCGTTTGTGCTTCTTCGATCGAAGGCGTGATTTTGTATACATTCTGCATGTCAGCGAAGTATTGGAGCGCTTCAGCGAATTTAGGATCGTCGATCGTAACTTTCGTTTTCGTCGAGTCAAGCCAGTCAGCGCCGTTGCTCCATACGAACGATTGCAGCATCCAGTTCACGTTGAAGCCCGTACCGAACTGGTCGATTTTGCCGTCGCCATTCGTATCTTTCGTCAGCTCTTGGTTAACTTTGATGAACTCGTCCCATGTGTAAGGCTTGTCTTTGTCAGGAATCGCGATTCCTGCTTTCTCGAACATCGTTTTGTTGTAGCCGAGTGCGAAAGGACCAACGTCTTTCGGAAGACCGTAGATGCTGCCTTGACCCGTTACGCTGCCGTCATAACGATAGAAGTTAACGCCATATGGCCAGATATTGTTGATATCAATCGACGAGTTCTCAACGTATTGCGTGATGTCTGCCAGCACGCCGCTGTTAACGTAAGCGCGGAGATCGCCTGGATCATAGTAGAATACGTCTGGTACGGAGTGACCTGCGATGGAAGCTTTCAGCTTCGTCGCGTATTGGTCAGCCGTCGTCGTAATGATTTTTACCTTCACGCCCGGATGATCTTCTTCAAATTTCTTGATAACTGCCGTGTAAGCTTTCTGCTCGTCTGGACCGCCGCGGAACATGAACGTCAAGTTTTTCGTTTCTCCGGATTTTGCTCCGTTATCTGCTGAGTCGGATTTCGAGTCATCTTTGCCTCCGCAGCCTGCAAGGACGCCAGCAAAAACGATGATCAAGGCCAAGATGGAAATAAGATACTTATTCTTTGCCATGTGATATTCCCTCCCGATGATGTTATAATGCAACTACACATCTGAAACCGCATTCATTTCTCTGTTAAAATCACGTTCACGATCCCCTAGCTATACTCTCAGTAATGCTCAATTGAGAGACCTGACGCCACCCCCATTAATGATGGACCAGTTACCAACCGCATTGCCACGCCCTCGACAAGCGACCAATCAGCAAATCCATTAATCATTAATAAATTTGTTACAGCAATCATAATTCAAAGCGTTTTCAAAGTCAATATACCTTGGCTAAACTTTTTTGTTAATAACAAAATTATTAATAGATGACTTCATTTCATCGATTTTCAACGGCAGAATTCATGTTTATAATAACCATATTAGGGTTGGAATATGTCCATCAATAGGAGTGAGATCGATTGCACGAACAATGGCGATTCATCGCATCAAGTATGCCTAAGTGGCTGGAAGACTGCAGGCCTTTCGCTCTCAATGGAGCTCCGGCCGCGTATATCCCGGAACTGGCCAAAGCGTCTAAGGAGACGCTCGGCGTAACGCTGCTCGCATCTGACGGAAGCATGATCAACGGCGGCGATAGCAGCTATATATTCACGATGCAGAGCATTTCGAAAGTATTCACACTGCTGCTCGCTCTGATCGACAACGGCGAAGAAGCCGTATTCGCCAAGGTCGGCATGGAGCCAACTGGCGACGACTTTAATTCCATGCTGAAGCTGGAGCTCGTCGAACCCGGCATTCCGTTCAATCCGCTTATTAATGCAGGCGCAATCGCCGTTACTTCACTCATTCGCGGCACTAGCCACGAGGAAGCAACCGAGCGCATCCTTGCCTTCATTCGCCTTATGGCTGGCGATGACAGCATCGGCTATAACGAAGCGGTCAGCCGCTCCGAGTCTGCAACCGCCTATCGCAATCGCTCGCTTGCTTACTTCTTGAAGGATAATAACGTGCTCGAGGCCCACACAGACGTCGAGCAGGTACTCAGCGTCTATTTCAACCACTGTGCAATCGAGGTCAACTGCCGACATCTCGCAAGAATGGCGCTAATTCTGGCACATGGCGGCTTGGATCCACTCACGAATCGCCGCTTGCTGCCTCGTCGCTATGTGCAAATCGCCAAGACATTTATGCTTACCTGCGGCATGTACAACGCATCCGGTGAATTCGCCATCAAGGTTGGCATCCCGGCCAAGAGCGGCGTTGCCGGCGGCATCATGGCTGTCGTCCCAGGTCAATATGGCATCGGCATCGTCGGGCCTGCACTCGATCGGCGCGGCAACAGCATAGCCGGTGTTAGGCTGCTAGAAGCCATGTCCGTTGAGTGCGATTGGAGCATCTTCTAAAGTGAATGGAGTTACAACGCGCCTATCTTCCACCTTCTGGTTGATAGGCGTGTTATTTATATCTATATTATTCGTTAATGTTTGAATTAATTAATCGCGTTATGTAGAAACTACTTTCGATTGTCGGTTTCTTATGAAGACCTTCATGTTCTTGCTGTGTTTTACACAGTCTATTTGCATACCTATCGCTCTAGTTTGACTCTACCGTTAAATGGCACAATATGCTGCTCGTTCGAAATCTCTTCTATGCGACTGTTGGAGCGTCCAGCCATCGGTTGGTTGATTGCTCGATTGTTCGAACAACAACTCTAATGACAGATAAGCCCCGCCGCTCACCAAATGAACTCCCGTTGCAATGGACTCCCGTTGTATTTCATGCAACTGAAATAGCCAGTCTCCCCGTCCTGCGGCATTCCGATTGTATTCTGTACAACAGAATAGGCTGAAGGAGCTCCTTTTCTAACACTTTTCCACCTTATATGTTGATATCTGTTGTATGAAATACAACAGAATTGCGTAGATAAAGGTGCAAAGCCCAATTCTATTGCATCAATTGCAATAGAATCGGGCTTTGTCTCGGCCGAAGCACTCGACTTAAGTGAGACTTGCAGCTTTCGTTCCGATACGCTTGCGGTGAGGACACTCTATCGATGCAATCCGATGATGTGCGACCTACAGCTTTGCGAAGCAAAGCAGCTTCGTAAGCATGAGGTAGGTTTGATCGCCAATAAAAATTCGTGCTCACGTTAGAAGGAGCTATTGAATTTTTATGCGGTAGAATCTCGCCGCATTTCCTCCGAATAGCGCTTCACGTTCCTGGCTGCCATACTCATCCGGCAATGCCGATTCGAGCACTTCCATGCATTGATCATATGTCGCTGCCAGCAGACATACCGGCCAGTCGCTGCCGAACATCACCCGTTGTGGACCGAAGCACTCGATCGCATGGCGAATATAAGGCACGAACTGCTCTTGCTTCCAATGGCTGTGATCCGCCTCCGTCACCATGCCGGACAGCTTGCAGTAAACATTCGGATAGCTTGCAAGGATGCGAAGCTGCTCCTTCCAAGGCTCCAGCTCACCAGCTGCGATTGGCGGCTTACCGATGTGATCGATTACCGCATGCAGATGCGGCACCTTCTCCAGCAGTCGGACAACTGCGTCCAGTTGTGAAGCACGCATCAGCAGGTCAAGCGGCTGCGCCAGGTCTGCGAAGTAAGTCAGCGCTTCAATATAACGAGGCGTCAACACCTCATTCGCATCCGCCATCTCTTGAATCATCACACGAAACCCTACAAATTTCGGGTCGCTGTTAAACCTCTGGTAAACAGCCTTATAGTCCGGCGATGCAAGGTCAAGCCAGCCGACAACGCCTGCAATGCTTGAGTCTGAAGCTACCAACGACAACAGGAAGTCCGTCTCCTCATGCTTCGGCTCGGCTTGTACAACGATTGTAGCATCGATTCTATGCTTGGCGAGATTTGCTTGCAAATCGTCTGGCAGATAGCTCCGATACAAAATCGTGCCTTCCTCCAGCCACCCTAAGTTGCCACGCTCAATATTCCAATAATGCTGATGCGCATCGATCCGCACGCTTGCATGCCCCTTTCATCGAGAGATATAGGATTGTTTATCCCCACGCCAAAAATGCCGGACGGCCCAAAGCCGTCCAGCCATTACTTGCCTTGTTACGCCTATTGTAGCAAATAGCGCATGGTCGACAAAGTACTGATTAGCTGCGTTTACATACCCAATTATGATATCTAACGCTTGTTGCGCTTGCGGAATTCCTGCGGCGTAAAGCCCTCCTGCTTCTTAAACAGCTTCGAGAAATAGGAAAAATTGCGATAGCCTGTAATCTCCGCAACGTCACTTACTTTAAGGTCCGATTCGCTAAGCAGCCGTTTCGCCTGCGTCATTCGCTGATCCATAATGTAGTCCGACAATGACAAGCCAGTCTCCTTCTTGAACAATCTCGACAAATACGCTGGATTGAAATGAAGAAATGCCGCAATGTCTTCTCTCGTCAGATCTTGTGCAATGTGGGACTGCACATATTGCTCAATCAGCTCAACGACCGAAGGCTCGCGATTGCGATGCTTCTCATGCGCTCTCATCGAGGCATCGATCATTCGCTTCGTCCAAGCTCGCAGCTGCGATAACGATTTCGTAGCTTGAAGCATATCGTTATGCCGATTCAACGATTCCAGCGCATGGTCCACAGAAATGCCGTTCTTATGGAAAGTCTGATAGATCATTGAAACGAAATGATAGTAAAACGCTTTCAAATTCTCCTTCGAAAAGGATTGCTGATTGTCATACACACGGAACAGTTCGTCGAGTCGACGCTGCAGCTCCTCTTTCTTGCCGGATTCGAACAACACCGCTAGCTCGGAAGGCCAATTCACCGACTGCATGCTCGCTTGGTCTTCGTAGTTCTCTCCTTCAACAAAGATGGAATCGGATCTTGATACATTCCGCCTCTCCATATCCAGCAGCTCCGCGCAGCTGCCCGCTATCCCGTTAATCGGACCAGGACGACCGATGTAGCAGGACACATGGGAGTAGAAATATTGGTTGCAATCGGCAATAAACCGGCGGCACCGCCACTCGAGCTCCTTCATGTCGCCAGCAAACCGCTTGGCATCATAAATAATGATAAAGATAGCACCGCTGCGGCATTTGACAACCGTGCCCATCCATTCGCGAAGCACCGTCTCCCGCGCCGAATTCATCATCGCATATTCCAAGATGTTCTCGTCTCGGCTGCCGAAGCTCTGCTTCCAGCGATCCACGCTTACTAGTAACGGAATAAAGACGTCATTGGCTGAAAATTGTGGTTGTATCATCGACAGGTAGCTTGTGTGCAGGTCTGATGCTGACATATTCCCTGACTCGCCTGCCGGCTCAATCAGGTCGGTCCAGAATCGGTCGACCAGCACATCCCGCTGTGACTTCAACAGATTCTCATACCTTTCCGCCTTCGAATGCATCGACAGCTTCCGCCTCGTATCTTCCAGCTTCCGCAGCGCCTTCATGACGGTTTCCTTCAGCCTATCATGGGCGATGGGCTTCAGCAGATAATCGAAGCAGCCGATCTGCAGCGCTGTCTGCGCATAATCGAATTTGTCATGACCGGTGAGAAAAATCGTCTCTGTCGTTATTCCCCGCTTCTTCATCCAATCTAGCAGCTCTAGTCCGTTCTCTCCTGGCATCTCGATGTCGCAAATCATCACGTCCACGGCATGTTCTCTCAGCCGTTCTCTTGCTTCCTCTGCATCAGACGCAGAAAAAACTTCTGTGATCTGTAATGAACGCCAATCAATGGTGTCCACAACACTCTTCAATGCGAACGCTTCATCATCGACGACCAGAAGCCGATACACCATCGATACCCCCTTCCCCATCAAGGATGCGAATAAGGAGACTTCTATCAGATCAAACATTGCAGGCACAAATTCAGTCTATCAAATTTAGAAAGCGCCTACAATATTTACCTGCTAGAATGGACTAACGCTCGCACCCTGACGACCGGACGTCTGCATCGTTTCGACGATTGCAAACGTCCAGCCCTATTCTCGGTGTGTATTACGGCTCAATTCCCCATACGAGAGAAGTATTCTGATATAACGTTACTTTGTTCCAATCGGCGTATGCCGACTTTGTACTATCGAATGAATAGTCATTGCTCTCATTGAGATTCGTCCAATCCGACTTCGCCATTCGGATTTGAATATCGCCCGACTGGCCGCCTGCCGCAATTGAACCTGCAGATGAGCTGAACGATAATTCCAAATACGTGTCAGCCGTTGCTGCTGCCGGGCTGATCGTGCCGACCACGCCGCTCACTGCACTCGTGCCTACTTGCGCGTAGTCCACCCAGTAGTTCAGCGATGCAGATGACGAGTCCTTCGTCAAGTAGTAACGCAGCTTCAGATCGCTTAGATTTACAGCTGTCGTACCTGTGTTCTTTATATTAAATGATGCGTAAATCTGATTGTCATTCGCATTGGCGTTGCTCAGCTTATATTGAACAACAAGGCTGCTGGTTGGCAACGTGCCGCCGCCAACTGGCGTTGCATTAGCAGCCGACGAATTCGCGGATTCGCCTGCGTTGTTCACAGCGCTTACGACATAGTAGTACGTTGTACCGTTCGTCAATCCCGTGTCCGTGTACGTCGTACCCGTTACTCCTGCAGCGATCGTCGTGAACGCGCCGCCGCTTGCCGCCGCTCGCTTCACATTGTAGCTCGCTGCGCCAGTCGAAGCTGTCCATGTCAGCGTTACTTGCGCGCTCCCTGCCGTTGCCGTCAGACCCGCAGGTGCGGATGGCACGGCTGCCTGTGCGACTGGCTTCGCGCTCGCTTGTGGCGAGTTCGAGGATTCGCCAGCGCTGTTAACCGCAGTCACAACGTAATAGTAGGACGAACCATTCGTCAGACTTGTATTCGTGAACGTGGTACCTGTAACACCTGTTGCTACAGTCGTGTACGGACCGCCGCTGACGCTTGCGCGCTTCACATTATAGCTTGACGCGCCAGTTGACGCCGTCCATGTCAATGTGATTTGAGCGTCGCCCGCCGCTGCACTAAGACTTGCAGGCGCAGAAGGAGTGGATACGGCAACCAGCGGCTTTATAATGCGATCGAGCATCATCTGCTTCGGCGCATTCCAAGTCTGCCAATCATCGAGCAGCAGGCCGCCTGTATCGCCGCTGTTCGGATTAAGGCACCAGTAAGTCCAATACAGGTCGTTAGCTTTGATATAATCGACCAGTTTATTTTGCCAAATCCCCTCCGTACTCGTCGTATCGACACTGTGTCCGCCGAATTCGCCCATTAGAATCGGTGCAATATTGTTCTTGCTAATATAGCCCCAGTAGGAATCCCACAGCGCTGGCATATTGTTCGGGAAGCTTGGATCGGAGAACCACGTTTGCGTAGCTACACCCGGGCCATAGTCATGCGGGGAGTAAACGACGCGATTCGGTACATTCAGACGAACCGGGTAGTTCTGTACGCCCCTTAAGTTACCGCCCCACCAGTAGTTGCCACTGTCGCCTTGCACGTTGGACGAGACACCTTCTACGAGAATGAGCCAGTCCGGATTGGCCGCCAGGATGGCATTGCCAGCACGCTCTGCCGCAAGGCGCCAGTCCGTTGCAAGGTTGCCTGTTCCCCAAGAAGCGGTACCATGCGGCTCATTGTGGAGATCCGCACCGATAACCGTCGGGTTATTCGCATAATGCTCAGCCAGCATCACCCAGTCGTTAATCCAACGCTCCTCCGAATATTGCGCTGTATACCACAGCTCCGATTGGCCGCCGGAGTCTGGACGGTGACGGTCGAGAATAATTTGGATGCCGCGCTCGCCCGCTTCTTGAACGACACGGTCCATCAGCTGCAAAGGCGTCAGACCCACAAGATCAGGGTTCGTATTCGGGTTAACACTAACCGGCATGCTTCCTGCATCAAACATTTGCGTGGAATAAGGAAGACGAATCAGATTGTAGCCATGTACTTTAATTTGATCCATGAAACTGTCCAGGGAATAAGACCACAGTCCATGCGGCGAGTAGTTCGCTGTTTCGAAGCCAAACCAATTTAGTCCGTTAAAAATAGCCGGATTGCCCGCTTCGTCTACAATCCGATTGCCAGAGGTATGGTAGTACCCAAGCGCTGCAGCCTCCGTCTTCCGTACACCGATCGTTGCAAACATCGAGCAGACCATCGCTGCAGTCAGCAGCATGAGTCCCCAACGTCTCATCGTGAAAGTCGTCATTACGCCATCTCTCCTCTACTTCTTCATGAATAGAATAGAATCGTTTCGGAGCGCCCCGCAGGGCGCTCCGATTCTTCTGTGCCTATTGAATCCCAGACCTGCCCTTGCAAAATATTGAGACAGGAAGCTTACTCTATTACGATTAGTCTTACGGCTCAATTCCCCACACGAGCGAGCCGCTGTTGTACAACGTCACTTTGTTCCAGTCTGCGAACGATGACTTGGTTCCATCGAACGAATAATCGCTGCTTTCCGAGAAATTCGACCAGTCCGACTTCGCAATTCGGACTTGGATCTCGCCTGTTTGACCGCCTGCTGCAATCGAGCCTGCAGCCGAGCCGAATGATAGCTCCAGATAAGTATCTGCTGTCGTCTTTGCCGGGTTTATCGTGCCGAACATGCCGGTTACTGCACTCGTACCGACTTGTGCATAGTCAACCCAGTAGTTAAGCGATGCGCTCGTCGTATCCTTCGTCAAGTAATAACGGAGCTTCAGGTTGTTAAGGTTTACTGCTGTTGAACCCGTATTCTTAATGTTAAACGTTGCGTAGATTTGATTGTCATTGGCGTTGGAATTGCTCAGCTTGTATTGGACGACAAGGCTGCTCGGAGTTGTCGTACTGCCAGTTGGCGTTGCGCTCACCTGCGACGAGTTAGCAGATTCGCCGGCGCTGTTCACGCTGCTGACCACATAGTAGTACGTCGTGCCGTTCGTCAGGCCTGTGTTCGTAAACGTCGTACCCGTCACACCAGTCGCTACCGTCGTGTACGCGCCGCCGCTTGCCGTTGCACGCTTCACGTTATAGCTCGTCGCGCCGCTCGCTGCTGTCCACGACAGAACCGCTTGCGCATTGCCTGCTGCTGCAGTCAGCCCTGTAGGGGCGGAAGGCACCGTCACCGTTGATGTACCAGGCTTAAGCACGATATGGTAAGCCGTCAGCGGTGGAATCGAATATGTGAATTGGTTGCCGCTAATATTGGAGATGGAGCCTGCTTGACTGAGCGCCGTGCTCGTATTGTTGAAGCCATATACCGTGCCAGACGTGTAGGCTTGGCTGCCGGCAATTTGGATCGTCGCGCTCTGCGCGTTGTCGAAGCTTTTGTTCAGCACGATCAGATGAAGCTCATTATTGGTTGCATCCTTAACCGATGCATACACCGAGCTGTTCTCAATATCCGACGTGTCTGCCTTGACATGAATGTCGCCGAATTTAGAGCCGTTGCCGTCGTAGTTGCGATACAGCTTGAACGCGGAATTGACGTAATCGGAGTTCGTCTCCAGCTTCCAGAACGTAGCGAAATACAAGCCGAGTTTGCCGAAGATACCCAGTGCGTCCGCTTGCGCGATGCCGCCCGAGATATCGCCTTCGCCGCCGTAGCTGTATTCGGTAATGCCTAATTTGGTACCCGGGTAATACGTGTTGATAGAAGATTGCAGCTTCGGAATGATTGGAAGGTAGGACGAGAAATAATCGCCGATCCAGCTGCTTTCATGGTACGTCGAATCCCACAGCGTACGCGGCGCTTGTACGCGCGCCTTCTGCGTTTCGAGCGAGCCGGTTCCGTTGAACGTAATGCGCGTACCGCCGCCCGTTGCTTCGGGATACCAGTGAACGTCGAGTACGTCGAGCAGCCTTGTGCCTGCCGTCGTGCTCGCCTGTTTCATTTTGTCGAGATAGTAGTCCAGGTACCAGCTGTAATTGCCTTGGAGCGAAGCCCAGTCCGGCGCCTCCTGCAGCGAATAAAACCCATTAAAGCCGTAAGATGCTGGTCCGAAAATTTCAGCCGCTGGGTCTACCGCTTTGACCGCCTTAGAGAGCGCAACCGAACGGTCTACCAGCTCCTGAGCGCCAACCGCATCGGGGTGAATACGAGGATGTGTATGCGACCACAAATCCGCTTCGTTATCAAGCGAATAGCCTTTAATGCCTGTCGACGCAGCAGCCGATCCATACTTGTTTACGAGAAAATTCACTTCTTCGTCCATATACACATGATTGTCGTTTACATCTGGTGTCAGGGAGAACGGACTTCCCTTCGAATTGACGACCGTACGCCAACGCGAAGAAGGGGCCGCCTCACTTGTGGATACAGCACCATTCTTGTCGGCAGATACATAACCCGCCATCTGAAGCGTCACGAGCGAGTAGCTTCCATTCGCCAGCGAAATGTCATGGAACTTCGTAACCGCAGCAGCTGGATCGTTGCAGCCGCTAACAGTCGTATTGCACATGAAATCATCACTGGAATGCAGCCAGTCGCTGCCCGCATTCGAAGCGTTGTTCTCCCAGTTGTAGCCCGTCAGGCGGTTGCCGCCCAAACGGCGTGCTGTATAATCAGCCGTATTCGTGAAATCTTGGTTCGTGCCGTAAATATAAGGGCTTATATTCGTTCTTTCGGCAGTTGGATCAACCGTAATGTTTACGTTGGTTGTTGCGGCAGATGCCGTCTGCGATGCAGGAATAACGGACGGAAACAGCAGTGCCGCACTCGCAGCAGCAGTGATCCATCTTGTCTTCTTCTTGCTTGTCAAATCATTCACCCCTCTTCTCACAAATAAGAAGAGGTCTGCGGCGCTCCGGCCGCAGCACCTCTCGTTTCGGTGTTGACTGCTTGCTGCTTATTCAAGCTTACGGCTCGATGCCCCATACGAGGGAACCGCTGTTGTACAGCGTTACTTTGTTCCAATCGGCGAACGACGACTTCGTTCCATCGAACGAGTAGTCATTGCTTTCCGACAAATTCGTCCAGTCCGACTTCGCAATACGTACTTGGATGTCGCCTGTTTGACCGCCTGCAGCAATCGATCCTGCTGCCGAACTGAACGACAGCTCCAAATAAGTGTCGGCGTTCGTCTTCGCCGGACTGATTGTGCCGAACACGCCGCTTACAGCGCTCGTGCCCACTTGGGCGTAGTCCACCCAGTAGTTGAGCGATGCGTTAGTCGTATCTTTCGTCAGGTAGTAACGCAGCTTCAGGTTGCTGAGGCTTACTGGTGTCGTACCGTTGTTCTTAATATTGAACGTTGCGTAGATCTGATTGTCATCCGCATTCGCGTTGCTCAGCTTGTATTGAACAACAAGGCTGCTAGGCGTTGTCGTGCTGCCGGCTGGCGTTGCGCTTGCCGTCGACGAATTCGCCGACTCACCTGCACTGTTCACTGCGCTGACAACGTAATAATACGTCGTGCCATTCGTCAAGCCTGTATCCGTGTATGTCGTACCCGTCACGCCAGTAGCAACCGTCGTGAATGTACCTCCGCTAACTGTAGAACGTTTCACGTTATAGCTTGCTGCACCGCTCGATGCTGTCCACGTCAATGTTACTTGTGCATCACCCGCTGCAGCTGTCAGACCTGTTGGTACTGCAGGTACCGTTACTGGTGCGACAGGCGTTGCGCTTGCCTGCGAAGAATTCGAAGATTCGCCAACACTGTTCACTGCGCTGACAACGTAGTAGTAAGTCGTACCGTTCGTCAGACCCGTATTCGTGTACGAAGTGCCCGTCACTCCCGTTGCTACCGTCGTGTACGCGCCCGTGCTCGACGCTGCGCGCTTCACGTTGTAGCTCGTTGCACCGCTCGAAGCGGTCCATGTCAGCGATACTTGCGCGTTGCCTGCCGTTGCCGTCAGACCTGTAGGTGCGGCTGGAGCTGTCGCCGATGCAACTGGCGCTGCGCTTGCTTGCGAAGAGTTCGCCGATTCGCCTGCGCTGTTCACTGCGCTTACGACATAGTAGTACGTCGTACCGTTCGTCAGGCCCGTATTCGTGTACGAAGTGCCCGTCACTCCCGTCGCTACCGTGGTGTACGCACCTGTGCTCGACGTTGCACGCTTCACGTTGTAGCTCGTTGCACCGCTCGAAGCAGTCCACGTCAGCGATACTTGCGCGTTGCCTGCCGTTGCCGTCAGGCTGGCAGGTGCTGCTGGAGTCGTTACCGTTGTCGAAGTCGGAATTGCTGGGTATGCGTTTGTTACCAGCTCTACGAATTGCTCATGGAACCAGTGACCCGATACAGGAGCGTTAGCGAGCGCACCTGTCGGCTTGCCGCTTGCGCCAATGTACGTCGGATCGCACATTCTATCGAAGCCTTTGCCTTCATCGTTAGGGATAGCCGAGCTTGATCCGTCAGATTCACCCGGTGGTTTCACCCATACGAGCGCATCGATGTGCGAGGATGCATAAGCAGCAGGCGCTACCGTCGGCGCTTCGCCCATGCCTGCGCCTGCTTGGTTACACCAGTTGCCGCGGTGGTAACGAAGGTCGATACGACCAGAATCTGCATAGGCGCTTACGGTCGAACCGCTGGCTGCAGTTGGACGGTTCGGTCCGCCCCAGCCATTTCGGGACGTGTCAACGAGGAAGCCGAGCGACGTTGGCCAGCCTTTTGCAACAAACCCTGAATAAAGCGCTGCTGTGAAATCTACTTCGTCGAAATATGGATTCCATTCATAGTAAGAAGCCGATCTCAGCGGGCTGCCGCCGATTTGAAGATCCGGATTCGGCAGGTTCGGCTCAACGAGCGGCGTTGTGTTCGCCGTGTTCGTAATGAAGCCGTCAACGCTTGCTTTGCCAGCAATCGTGCCATCTACAACCGTCGTGATCAGGTCGATTGCAGGACCGCGGTTCGAATCCCAGCCAAGCCAGCCGGAGTGGCCGATATCCATGTACGTGTACACGTTCGGAATTGCATGCAGTTGATCCAGCGCGTAACGCGTAGCATCAACGTAGATGCCAGAGGAATTCGCTGCAGCGCAGTTCGGATCGCTCAGGTTCGTTACGAGGTTCGGCAGCGAATCTGGCTCGATGATCGTAACGATACGAATGCCTTCATATTTGGATTTGGAGAGGACGCTAGCAATGGCGTCGATATATTCCGTTTTATACGTTGCAAGACCTGCAGCCGTCAGCGGCAGCTCGCCGTTGGATGCGAGCGCGTGGCAATCGCGGCCAGGCAAATCATAGATAACGAGTTGAACGACGATCGGCGTATTGCCTTGCTTCGCTGCAAGGACATTATCCATCGTCTGCTCAAGACTCAGGCGGCCGCCGTTGACTTCTCCACCTTGAATGGCAGCGATACGATCGAGCCAGATTGCCGTCGGATACGATTTAACCGTTTCCATCTTGGCCTTCAGCACGGGATCCGTCACTTGCGCGATCGAGGTATCAATAAGAGCTGCATAGTCCGGGTTGATGTACTGCGTCGCACCCACATAAGGGTTGTCAACATGGGCTTCAGCCGCGCTAGACGTAGCTGCGCCGAACGTTACGAATAGGTTGAATACGATTGCACACATGAGAAGCATCTTCGCCGTACGCTTCGTGATTGACTTGAACAAGAGGTGTCACTCCTTCTTCAACTGTAATTTTAGTGAGAGGAAGGAACCCGGGCGATAGGAGCATTCGGGTCCCTTGCTCTCTCGTTCCTATTCTTCTTACTCTGCTGACTGTGATCTCATTAGCGAATCAGCCTTACGGCTCAATGCCCCATGCCAGCGAACCGCTGTTGTACAGCGTCACCTTGTTCCAGTCTGCGAACGACGACTTCGTTCCATCGAACGAATAGTCATTGCTTTCCGAGAAATTCGACCAGTCCGACTTCGCGACTCGAACTTGAATTTCACCAGATTGGCCGCCTGCCGCGATCGAGCCTGCTGCCGAGCTGAACGACAGCTCCAAGTACGAATCCGCTGTCGTCTTCGCAGGGCTGATCGTGCCAAACACGCCGCTTACTGCACTCGAGCCTACTTGCGCATAGTCCACCCAGTAGTTGAGCGATGCGCTTGTCGTATCTTTGGTCAGGTAGTAACGCAGCTTCAGGTCGCTCAAGCTTACTGCTGTCGTACCCGTATTCTTAATGTTGAAGGTTGCATAAATTTGGTTGTCATTCGCGTTCGAGTTGCTCAGCTTATATTGAACAACGAGATCGCTAGTTGTCGTGCTGCCCACTGGCGTTGCGCTGGCAGCTGGCGAGTTGCCGGATTCGCCTGCACTGTTCACCGCTGTTACGACATAATAATACGTCGTACCGTTCGTCAAGCCCGTATCCGTGTACGTTGTACCCGTTACGCCTGTAGCAATCGTCGTGAAAGTGCCGCCGCTTGTCGTTGAACGCTTCACGTTATAGCTCGTTGCGCCCGTTGATGCGCTCCAGTTCAGAGCAACCTGTTCATTGCCTGCCGCTGCCGTCAGCGTCGTAGGCGCTGTCGGAATCGCAATTGGAGCCACCGGTGTTGCGCTGACTTGCGCCGAGTTCGTTGATTCGCCGGCGCTGTTCACCGCGCTGACGACGTAGTAGTACGTCGTACCGTTCGTCAGGCCTGTGTTCGTGTACGTCGTGCCCACGACTCCTGTTGCAACCGTCGTGTATGGACCGCCGCTCGTCGTCGCACGCTTCACGTTGTAGCTCGTCGCGCCCGTCGATGCCGTCCACGTCAGCACAGCCTGCGCACTGCCTGCCGTCGCTGTCAGACCCGTAGGCGCTGCTGGAGCAGTTGTTGCAGCAGCTGGTACTGCGCTTACTTGCGTCGAGTTCGTCGATTCGCCAGCCGTGTTCACGGCGCTAACAACGTAATAGTACGTCGTGCCATTCGTCAGGCCCGTGTTCGTGTACGTCGTGCCCGTTACACCTGTTGCTACCGTCGTGTATGGACCGCCGCTCGTCGTCGCACGCTTCACGTTGTAGCTCGCTGCGCCGCTTGATGCCGTCCAGGACAACGTCACTTGCGCATTGCCTGCCGCTGCTGTCAATGCAGTAGGCGCTGCTGGAGCAGTCGTTACCGACGAGCTGTTAATCAGGCGGTCATACTCTGCGTACGCCGTCGCAACGTCAACCTGCGACCAGAAGCGGTGGTACGTAAACGTAGGCGTGCCATTCTCCCACTTCTTCGTCGTTGTATTGTAGGAAGTATTGTACAAGTTCGAGAGATACGACCACATTGGATCCTGCGTGATCATTGGACGTTGATCGACATAGCTGATGTACGTGCCCGTACCGCCTTTAGCCGGATCGGATGGAATGCCGTTCGTCCCTGGCAGTGCTGCGCCTTGGCCGTTCGTACCCGACCACGTGGAAGGGATGAACGTTTCTTTTGTGAAGTAACGGAAGTAGTCCGCGCGCTGCTCCGGTTTCACGATACCTACGCCGTCGTTGAAGCTCCAGATCGTGTCCAGGAGCGTTTTCGAGATCGTTTTGGCCTGATTGCCAAGCGTCGTGTATGCGCCCGTATCCGCTTTCGTTGCTGCAGCGTAGAACGTCAGTGCTTTAATGTAGCTGCCGAGAACGCCTACATCTTGGCTAGGATCCTTCGTAACCGTCTTGTACGTTGGGTTTCCTGTGTACGTAGAGAAGCTGTTCCAAGTGTCAGGCTGGCCAATCCATTCAAGCGTCCCTGGAATGTAGAACTCGCCAAGTGCCTGCGTCGTTGCAATTACTGGGTCCGCGCCGCCTAGCACTCGCTGACCACTTGCATTCAAGTAATAGCCGTCAGCGTCTGTAACCGGTTTCTGGTTTACAAACGTATAATCGAGGGCGTAGTCCACCCATCTATCCATAATGCGTTTCGCCATCTGGTAGTTCGTGCTCGTCTTGTCGCCGTTCGATGCGAGAATATAATACAGCTCAGCGATACGTTCAATTGGCCATGCTTGGAAGCCGAACCATTGGTTCGAATCCGGGTCATGATAGACCGGAGCTTGCTGATAAGCCATTCCATAGAACGTGCTGACGCCAGCCGGGTAAGCGGAATAGTCGCCATTCCAGCTGTTCGTTGCGCCGCCGCCGATTGCGCCTTCACTCGATTGCAGCCACGTGTAGAACTCAAGCTGACGCTGGAGCGACGTGCTCCAGTCTGTTTGCGCCGTAGGCGATGCTGGGATCAAGCCTCCTGCCGTCGTTGACAATGCATATGCCGCAACCGGGTTCTGGTAAGCTTGGTGCGCATGGCTGGCGCCGATCCGCCAAGCCCAGTTGCCGCTGCCGTTCTCGCCGAGACCGCCGCCCCATGCCGTATACCAAGCCATCAGGTACATGCTTGCGTCTTTGCCCGTACCTGGCGTTGGGTTGCCCGTGGAGGTGCTGCCGATTTTCTCGAAATACTTGTCATACATGTCATAGCGGAGATAGTCGCCCATCTTCTTCGCCTTGTTCAAATACGTTGCATTGCTGTAGCCGAGCTCCTTCGCCCAGTACATCACTTGGATAACGCGGGCATCCGCATCCGATGCGTTCGTGTAACGCCATTGTGCTGCTGGCGCTTGGCTTTCTTTGTTAAACAGGGACATAAAGCCTTCGCCCGGCTTGCCGAACGTTTTGTTATCTTGAGAAGGATGCGTGACAGACTCGAATACCGACTCTTGCTCGCCGCGTTGGAACGTGTTCACGTACGTTGCCGTGTGGGATGGATTGAGCAGGTTGCCGAAACCATACCAGTTATCAACGTCGACCAGCCAGTGCATCAGATACGTCTGATTGTTGCCGTATGTGGACTTGAGCTCAGCATCAAGCGGGTCCTTGCCCGCGGTTTTGCTATTGCCGAGCACAACTGGGTATTGGTCCGGGTAAGGCTTTTCTGGCGCATAGGTCGCCGGGCTGTTCGGATTGTAGTAGCTCATCGTCGGCTGCTCTTCTTTGCCGTCGCCCTCATTGATTGGGATGATGTACTTCTCCATGTTATCCCAAGCCTTCTCTAGGTGCGTCCAGTCGCCTGTGTAGTAGCCGTACAGCGTCTCCAGCCACAGCCAGTAGCTGTATGCCTCCGACGTCGTCATGTGGCCATAATCTGGCGCTTCGCTGAGCAGCGTTTCAATTGCATGATAAGGAATGCCTTCTGGTGAGAAATAACCACTCGTTGGACTAGTCAGCTGGTTATACAGCTGGAGGAACCGCTGTCCCTCTACCGTTGTTGCTGCCGCTGCCGCTTCCGCTTTCTTCGGTGCAACGTTCAAGGTGCCGACGCCGGTCGAGAGCGTCAGTGCCGTGCCGAGAACGATTGCCAATCCCTTGCGGGTGGCCGATCTTAACATTGCTAATTTCCTCCTTCAAATGAATAAATATATCGCACGGACCAACCGCCTCTCTGTAGACGCCCAGCCCGTCTGCGAACGACAAAAATCACAATTCCACTCTAAGGTTCTCCCTCTCCCTTGCTGCTAGCATTTCAAGTATTGGTTGCGGCGCCTACCTTGCTTCCTCCTTTCTTCGACGAGCCCGCTGCCCGTTAATGGCGGTAATATCAATTTATAGCATCGATACTAGTCGGACTAGCAAATATCATGACTTCTTAGCTGTCACTTTGATGACCTTCCCCTTTCACCAAATGACAACAAACCAGTTGGAACGTATACGCACTCGTAAAATGAAAAGGTGCCAGCGCATGTAAACACGCCTGACACCTTCCTGTAGTGAACTCACTTCGTAACTGACAGCCTTAGAATTTCGCGCCGATATCCGTACCGGAAGGCGTACCAGCGCCCTTCAGATCGCTGCCCGTTGCGAGCTTCAAGAAATTGCCGACAACCGGTGCGCCATTGGCTGCACGCGAGATGCTGGCCGTCAGGCTGACGAAGTCCGCAGAGCTCGCCACAAGTCCTTTGGCATTCGTTGAAGCCTTGTTTTTCCACCATACGTTCGTACTGGATACGTCCGTACCACTTGTCTTGTCGCTCGAACCGCCTTGGAAGCTCAAGTTGTTCGTGAACACATGCGTGCCTGAATCGAATGCAAAATTGCTTCCGCCATTGCTGTACGACGTATTGTTCGTCATCGCGATCGAGCCTGGGTTGCTGTTGTAAGTAAATCCGTGCTTTTTGTTGCTGAAGGCGATGCTGTTGGATACGATATGGTTGACAGCGATACTCTCGCCGCCCAGCTTGAAGCCGTTGCCGTCGCTGTCCGTTGTGCTCGTACCATTCGAAGTCTGACCATTATGATGCGCGATGCTGTTGCGAATCGTAACCGCACCGATTGCACCTGTTTCCGACTTCGTGTACAGGTCCCAGCCATCGTCGACGTTGTATGCCGCTATACAGCCATCGAACACGTTGCCAGGGCCGACGGTCAGCTTCGCTGCGAAGCCGTCTGCATCTTCCCCGTTGTCAGGGTCATAGTTATCGTGGGAATAAGCGTTGATGATTTCGTTATACTTCGGCCAATCTGCGTAACCAGCAGAGGAATTGTAGCGGCCAAGCTGCAGACCCGTATCGCGGTTATGGTCCGTCTCCACATTCTCGATCCGGTTGTAGTTGCCGCCGACATAGATGCCGTTGTCACCTGCGCCCGTAACGCGGATGTCTTTCACGAGCCAGTAGTGGCCGAATACTTGCAAGCCGCGCTGCGAGGAATCAAAAGCTTCACCTGAGAAGTCAAGCACTGGCTTCTCCCCGTTGTATGCTGCGATTTGCTTGCGGGAGCTCGTCGATGCGCCGCTGTTCGTGCGTTCAATCGTCAGCGGTGCCGAATAGGAGTAAGTACCGCCGCGGAGATAAATCGTCTTGCCTGCGGCAATCTTCGTCAGCGCGGATGCCAGCGTCGTTGGCTGGCTGAGTGTGCCTGGATTGCTGGCCAAGCCGTTCGGCGCAACGATGAGATCGCCCGCTGCAGGCGTCGTTGTTCCATTCCCTGTTCCCGGGTCGGTCGTACCCGGATCCGTCGTTCCTGGGTCCGTCGTTGAGCCGGACAAGTCCGAGACGACGATATCGTCGTACTTCGTTGAAGTCTTGAACGCAACAAGCCCTACTGCTCCGCTAGTCAGCGACGAATCGGTGGCCGACAGCTGGAGGACGCCATTGACATACATTTTGATCGAGCTGCCATTCATCTCGAGTTTGATCGTGTACCACGTGCCCGCGGAGAGCGCATACGATTTGGAAGCCAGCGTCGAACTGGATCCGCTTACTTTTTTGCGCAGCTCAAGTGTCCCTCCATCGCTGTTATCAAACGATGCCGCATAGTAGTTGTTGCCATCCTTATACCGTCCTGCCAGGTAGATCCGATTGGAGCCATTGAAGCTGTCCACCTTGATCCGCGATTGTACGCTGTAATTGGTCCATGATGCGCTGCCGCCGGACGTCCGGCCTTCCGAGGTTGACGATTGGTGGTACACATAGTTGCCGCCGTCCTGCACGACCGACCATGTTCCCGTCGTTGCGGTCCAGCCATTCGCATTGCCATCATCAAAGTTATCGGTGAACAAGTCTGCTGCTTGTACGGATCCTCCCGTCCACACGCCTACCGCCATGACTGCCGCCAGCAGCCCTCCACCTATTCGTTTGTTCAATCGCTTCGTCATTATTACGCCTCCCTTATTGTTCATATCATGATCATTCATTCGCAGCCAGCCTTCGTTGTGAATAGGATAAAGCAGGTATGACATTCATCATCACACTAGTCATGTCTGCTGCACGGTTGGTTCTGCTTGCACAATCTTCCTGCACAATCTTAAGAGCAGCTCCTCCTCTCCTGTGGACTCCTATTGAGCGCTGCTGTCAGCCCCCCTGCCGACACCTGTATCATAACAGCATGGCTCTGCATTACTGCAATAATCATGTGCTCACATTTATAGCAAAGCGAGTGACAGCAAGGGGTTGCGTCATTGTTTAATGCTGCTTATTATCTTGATCTCAGGTCATAAACAAGTGCCCATTTTGCCCGGCACATCGCACCATCCGTTCGTCTATTTCATAAGATAAGTTGACTGTATCCCTTAACCTTGTTAAACCATACAAACCCGAGCAAGGAGGGGTGACACTTGAAGGGCAGCGACCACAAGAGCAAATTTTTGTTGACACATCGTGAACGTGAGGTATTCGAGCTGTTGGTACAGGACAAAACAACAAGAGATATTGCTCAGCAACTGTTTATCAGCGAGAAAACCGTGCGTAATCATATTTCAAACGTAATGCAGAAATTGAACGTCAAAGGTCGTTCACAAGCAGTTGTCGAGCTGATCAAGCTTGGGGAGCTACAGATCTAATCGCCGTTGATCGTATAGATCCTGATTCGTTATGGAATCAGCCTTCATGTTTGTGTTTCCGTGATGGAGACATGAATGTGAAGGTTTTTTTGATTGGTTGAAGAGGTGACGCAGAAGGGAGGGAGGTTGAACAATAAGATTCGGGGGGATGGCTGCAGCTGCTCAAATTGCGAGAAAATCACTCGCAGTATACTTGTAGATTTCTCCGGTACGCATTCAGTAGGCGAGGCTGGGTTCCGTAGTCAATATATGTTCGCTATGAAGCATCTTGCGAGGATTTATGGGCGATTGGCCCATGGGAGGCGACAACGGCGATAAAGCTGCCTTCATCGCCGTTGTCGCCTATCGGGACACTTAAGCGCCCCGCCCGAACGCCAATCTGACAAAGGAGTCGGCGCCATGGTGCCACACGTTGAAATCGTGAACCCCGTCTTTGATCGGGACTTGATAGAACGCGTCGAGATAGTCTCCTGCGCAATCTGCAAGACCTTCGATAGATTGCGTATAGCAATCGAACGATACTTTGTCCGCATCCCCGCAGGTTACATACAGCAGCCGAACCTTATGCCCTCCTGATGCAATGCTGGTGCCTAACACCTTGCCATGGCTCGAGGTAGGAGCGTTAGAGAAGGCCCCCACATAAGCGAACAGATCGGTCATCCCTGGTGCAGAAACGGTATCGACAAGTCCGTTGCTCCAGGCGCTCTTCTTGCCGACGACTAGCGCCGAATCAAATCGATATCCGCCCAGAATCAGATTGAACGCCTGCATCCCGCCCATCGACAGCCCTGCGATCGCTCTATGCAACCGGTTGTAAGCGACAGCTTCCGGAGAAGTCTCTCGTATATCCGCGTACGTCCTGAAGTTGGCCTCGATGAATGGGATCAAATCGTATCGCAGCTCATAATCGAAGTAGTAGAACCCGAGCATGTTGGTCCCTTCGGAGTTGAAGGAACGATCCGTCCAGTCGTGCGAGCTCCTGCCGTTAGGCATCACGACGATCACCGGAGCAATAGCTCCTTGGGCGATCAGTTCGTCCAGCATATTGAGCAGGATCGATCGGTCGCCTCCGTTGCCGCGGAGCCATTCGTATTGATCCCCGCCAACTCCGTGAAGCAAGTATACGACATCGTAACGGGTATCCGGGTCGGCGTCGTCGTAACCAGGCGGCAGGTAGACGCTGCAGGACTTCGTGATCGTCTCTCCGCTAACCGTCGGCCTTCCCGCTTCCCGAGGATCGATAGGCCGATCCGTCACTAGCTGGCGATGTGAGTTAATATAGTTGTTCGCCGGATATTGAATCTCCTTGACGATTCCTGACTTTATCATTGCTGCCCCTCCCACTTAATGCCTTATGTATGAAACATAAACGATGAAAGTAACGAGAATTAGAATTTGGATACGTCGGTCATGTCCCGAGGCTGGAACTCGCAGCCGAACGCGAAAGAGCCGCCTCCAACGATGAAAGTCGGAAGCGTGCTCGCGCAGCTGATGACGCGGAAAGGGGAAAGCGAAGCCCGGTTTGCCGGACATGGCCGCCCCTGCGTTGTTCCGCTTCTTCCTAAGAGTGAGACACCGCTCTGTTCTTCTTAAAGTATTGTTCGACCAGAAACCTCATCAACTCGCTTGGTGCTTCCCGAGAGAACTCTGCCTTATCCGCGAACAGCATTCCGTACGGCGCTTCCGGCGTATACGCCTCCCAGCGAGGCAGTTCTTCCCCCGTGGCATCCTGACCGTTCGGATCCCCGGAACGAATGAAGTTCGCCCAATAATTGCACATCTGCCGGGCTAGATCGTAATGCTTGCCGACGAACGGCCTCCAGCACTTAGCCAACGTTTCGAAGAAAAACCACAGATCCACGGAGTGGAACGTGCCAGGATTATCCCATCCTGGAATTTCCGCATCGAAGTTATAGTAGTACAGCGGAACATTGGCTCCAGTATCACTATTCGCTTGTCCAGCGACGCGAATCGCGTATTCAATCGCGCGGACCGAGGCATTTCTCTTCGTCTCCTCGAATTCAGCTGCATGAGCACCGCACAGCTCCAGGAACGTCTGGGCGTCGTTGCCGAACAATTCCGCTGCCAACGTCTTGAATTCATCGAGCGTGCCGATAGGTGGCACGGTGAGGAACTCGGAGGAAGTGTGGCCGAACATGACTGGAACCATCCAGCGCTTGTTCTGGAGGAACATGTCGTACGCATTGCCAAAGCTGAACTTCTGGTCCAGAACCGTCCCCCAGAAGCTTCTATAAGCAACCGCCTTGTCTCTAAGCTCGCGCGCATCCAACCGGCGGGCTTCCGCGAGCGAGGAGACGCCCAGATAATCGAAAAACTTCACGCCCTCCTGCTCGGCCTCCGCTAAGCTCCTCCGCATCCCGGGCATTGGCGTGCTTGGGTACACATTCGTGAAAATGCCGCTTTGAACGATCGCTCTCTGGAACAAGCCTTCGTTCTGAGGCGACGCGAGCTGGCTCATGACACTCCCGCCGCCGGCGGACTGTCCGCCGATCGTGATGTTGTTCGGATCGCCGCCGAAGGCTGCAATGTTGCGTTTAACCCATCTCGTTGCCGCCTGCTGATCCAGATGGCCAAAGTTGGCGGGCGCTTCCGGACATTCCGACGTTATCTCGGGATGGCACAGGAATCCGAACACGTTCAGTCGATAGTTGATCGTAACGACTACGATGCCCCGTCTGGCGATGCGCTCACCGTCGAATTCCATCTCAGCCGTATGGCCCACCTGTAGTCCTCCGCCGAAGTACCATACGAATACCGGCAGCTTCTCATCGGTGTCCTTCGCAGGCGTCCATACGTTCAAGTAGAGACAATCCTCGTCCATCGCGATGTCCGGTTCCACTGCCCATTCCCGCGTGTAAATGTTGTTGTCGTCAATCTCTTGTCTCACTTGCAGCGAGATCGGGGCGAACTCGTAAGCTTGAAGTACCCCTTCCCAATCTTATGCAGGCTGCGGAGCGCGCCAACGATTCTCGCCGACGGGCGGGGCGGCGAACGGAATTCCTTTGAAGCTCGTAATCCGCGGATCTGCAGCCGGAAGACCCCGAACGATGCCATTTTCCACCTTGACGACCCTCATCATGACGGATTCCTCCCTTTCCCTTGTAAACGTTATCATTCAAGGAAAATCTTAATGGAATCGCAAGCGTGATGCAATGATAGAATCCATAAATCATCACAAACCTTGAAAATAATTCCTCTCGTTCGACGCAGCGCTGACCGTCAGTGTTCTTCGCGGTATGCAAAATAATCGAAGTCCGCGGGTTTGCGAGCACCGCTCAGATCTTGGACGCAAATCCCGATGAAAGCTCCGGTGAAGCCTTGATCCAGCAGGATGCCGTCTCGCTTCGATTCGACATGCTCGTCGGACATCCGGCTTGCATCCAACACAGGTCCGATCGCCGTCCATCGTTCGCCATCGGAAGAATAATGGAATTGTGCCTGTTCGTGGTCGAGCGAGAGCTTCATATAGACCCGCCCCGATCCTTCCAAGGCTACCTCACGATCGAGCGGCTCGTCATATTGACCTTGATCGCTCACCATCAAGGCAAGATTTTTACCCAGCGACTCATCATGGCTAATACGCAAATAATACCAATTCCTGGAATTATAATAATAGACGAGGCCTGCCATCTGTTGATAGGTTTCAGGCTCGAACTCGATCACAGTCTCAGCCTCGGCGACGAAGGACTGTTGGCGCCGCGCGACAAGGCTCTGACCGTGCATGGAGGAGAACGATTCCCGCCCATATAACCGTAGGAATCCCGGTCTCTCGCGCAGCGACAGCCAAGTGTCGCTAGGCGGCTCGCGCAGCGTGTTCAGATGGAGCCCCAGCGCCTCTTCATCGAAGTGATCGACGCAAACACCATTGACTGGTTCGTTGAACGGCTGATCAGGTATCGCAGGCCCGTCAACAACAATTCGCGGCTCCTTCCCACCGCCAGACAGCCTCAGCCAATGATCCGCCGTCCACTCGACTTTCTGGATAGCGGTCTCTCGGCCAAGATTGCACCTGCCTGACTTCAGCGGCCGTCCGCACAGGTGAACCATATACCATTCGCCCTCAGGCGTCTCCACCAAGTCCGCATGCCCAGCCCGCTGCAGCGGAAGCTCAGGGTTGTCCCTTGAGGTAAGAATGGGATTAAAGGGGTCTACCTCATACGGTCCAAACAGCGACTTGGATCGCGTCATCGTCACCGCATGATTGGAGCGCGTTCCGCCTTCCGCTGTCAGCAGGTAATAGTATTCGCCCCGCCGATAGAGATGGGGCCCTTCGGTCAGACCTAGTGACGTTCCCTTGAACAGATTGTGGATCGGCCCGGTTAACCGTCGATTTACGGGGTCGTATTCCTGAATCAGGATGCCTCCGAACCGATTGCGGCCCTTCCGATGATCCCAGACCATGTTCAACAGCCATTTGCGACCGTCTTCATCATGGAATAAGGAAGGATCGAACCCGCTGCTGTTCAAGTGTACCGGGTCAGACCATGGACCCATAATATCAGGAGCGGTTACCAAATAATTCGGCGTATCTTTAAAAGGACCAATATGGCTTTTCACATCGGAATAGACCAGGTAGAATAGACCGTCGCTATAGCTTAGACAAGGCGCCCATACCCCGCCAGAGTTTGGGTCTCCAGTCATATCGAGTTGGCTCTTGCGCGTAAGAGGATGCGTCAACAACCGCCAATGACGCAAGTCGCGGGAATGGTGAATCTGGACGCCCGGGAACCACTCGAAGGTAGATGTGGCGATATAATAGTCGTCTCCTACACGTAATATCGAGGGGTCGGGGTTAAATCCTCTTAAAATCGGATTCTTGATCGTAGACATTTCTTATACCTCCATCGGGTTGTCGGACCGTTCTATAATATAGAGCATTCGAGATTGTTTCCTCGTGTATCGGTTTACGCAACGGAGATTAATTCGACATTGCCCAGCCAATCCCCTCTCCTCATCTTATTGCATTCATCCACGAGATTGCGAATATTCCAGTAGAAGGTCATCTTAACGACGATCGGAATTTTCTAATTTTCAAGAAACGTTCAGGCTCGTTTTATGATGCTTAAAGGTTTGTTTAAGACTCGATTAAGGTTCAGCCGTCATGATGAAGACACAAACAAATCCCGTAAACAATCAATAAAGAGGCGGGCAGAGGAGGAAACAATCATGATGAATGATAACTATAACAATCCAAATAACGAGTGGATCGAAACGCAGCAAACAGAGGATGGCACGTACATCGCAACCTTCGGAAGAGGAGCAGCAGCTCAGCCAATGACAAACGGCGGCGATCGTCCAAGCCCTGCAAGACGCCGTTCCTTGCTCCCGCTGGCTACTGCTTTCCTAGCTGGCGTACTTACGATAGGCGGATTCATGTATGCCGCTGACCAGAACAGCTGGTTCGACAATAAGACGGTCGTGCAGACCTCAGCATCGGCTTCGGCTTCACAATCAACGGCTGGACAAAACGCAGGCATTACGACCGCTTCTGTTTCGGTATCAAATCAAGTGGAGACGGGCAATATTTCGTCAATCTACAATGCAGCAAGCCCTGCGGTTGTCAAAATTGAGACATTCGTGCAGCAGCAACAGCAGCAAGGAATGCGGACGAGAGGCGGCATTTGGTTCGAGCCAGGTACACGAGAGGGCTACATGCCGGATGACTCGCAAAGCGGTCAAGGCAGCCAAGGTGCGCAGAGCGGCAGCCTTCAAGCACTCGGTACGGGCACTGGCTTCATCGTGGATGGCTCCGGCTATATGATGACGAATCAGCACGTCATCGCAAATGCAGATGAAATTCAAGTTACGCTGCAGGATGAAGAAACACCTTATACGGCCAAGGTTGTCGGAACGCGTGAGGATCTGGATATCGCCATTCTAAAAATCGAGCGGACGGATGGCAGCACCTTCCCGACTGTATCGTTCGGAGACTCTGACGCAACGAATATCGGCGATATGGTCGTCGCTATCGGCAATCCATATGGCTTTGACCAGACGCTTACAGTCGGTGTGCTGAGTGCGAAAGAACGTCCAATCCAAATCCAAGACGGAAACACCGTTCGCAGCTATGAGCACCTGCTTCAGACAGACGCTTCGATCAACCCAGGCAACTCGGGCGGACCGCTCTTGAATGCGAATGGCGAAGTTATCGGCATGAATACGGCTGGCGAGTCGGAAGCACAAGGCATTGGCTTCGCTATCCCATCCTCGACGATGCTCGAAGTATTCCAGGAGCTTGTTCATTCGCAGACTAGCGTAAATATGTAATGAACGATAAGGCAATTGGGCACAATGTCGATTACGGCAGCACGTATGCAAAATGAAGCAATCACCCCGCTGCGATCGATGCATCGGGGTGATTGTGCATAGTAGAGAAAGTTTGATGATGCCTTTATTTTATCGGCGAGTGTCGACTCTCACAGGGAAGATGCGATCGACCATCGCATTAAACTCGGCAATAAAGCCTTGGATCGGATGGCCGGCTTTCACATCTTCCCAATAACCATTCATTCGGTCTACAAAATCCGGGTTTGCCGAAATGTACACTTGACGAACGCTTGGCGCTATACGCTTCACTTCAGCTGCAATGCTGCTCTTAACTTGCTCGGTCAGCTGCATATCGTCGTTAGCGGCTTCACCGCCGCTGCGTGCCTGATATAAGCTGTCATTACGGTTCGTGTTATACGTGCCATAACGTGGCGAGCCCGTCATGCCGATTCCCGCCATATTGGAAACGCCATTCATCCCGCTTGCACCTTTGTACGCGTTCTTCTTATTACTTAGTCCCATCAAGCGATAGCCGAGTTTGCCTGTACGGTCAATGTCCGTATTGTTTATTGTGCCATTGAAAGATGCGCCCGGCGAAGGCGTAGACGGAAGCGGCTTGCTGCCGTAACCATTGCTGGTCATTCCAAGGCTCGAGGGCTGCATCGAATTCGATCCGCCTGGACTTACACCATCATGCAGTGTTACAGCCACGTATGCATTATAATTAGTCAGCATGACTTTGGCACTCTTGACAAGTTTTTTCGATACTAGGCTGTCCGCAATATTTTGACTCATCTCTAAGCGGTAATTATCATGAATGCCTACAATGTTGTTGCTGTTCTGACGCAGACCATTAATCCGATTCATCTCGTTCATCTGATCATTCGCGAACCGTTTGCTCATAATCCGGTTGCCCATCATATCGTAGCGAACGCTTTGCTGCTCAACGGGATGACGGTTGCCAAGGTCACCTTGATTCGCCGCGCAACCGGCAAGCATCGTACCAAGTGCGACAGAGGCGGCAATCATTTTGAATTTCTGCTGCATCGTACTCCTCCATTTCGATATCGAAATATGAACAGCGTCTTTCCCCTTTATCGTGCGTCTGCAGCGATGCGCGTATGCTAGTAGCCGTCTGGATGAATGGAGAGCGCATAACCATGGGTATTATTGTGCACAATTAGAAAACCTCGTGTTAAAGCCGATTTCAAACAATCAAGACAAGCTTGTGATAAACCGCACTGCGTTCAGAGCATGTCCCGTGTACAATCGCATAAACTTGCAACAAATTACTTCGGGACGGATGGCAGCCGTTCTCTCTCTTCTGATTGCAGCAGGCTATTTGAAATAATGGTTGTGAACGTGCTTATTTCTTATGGTTTGCACCCTTTTGAATTTTAACGGTTGCAAAAGAAGCTTAAGTCGTCTGTTTTCTACCCAAACGTCGCTTTTCCGCACCAATAAAGCTGCTCACAACCGTTAGATTTCAACGTTACCGTCAAATCGGTTTCGATTAGCATTGTTGAGCCACCTACATAATACGCATATCGCAACTTTCTAGCCCTACACCTCATGCATACTCTCCCATTTCGCCAACAGAAACATCGAGCAGCAGCCGCGTAAATGCTAAACTTTTTTATTTTACCCACTTGACGGGTAGGAATTATTGGATTATTATCAACTCAAGATATTTCAA
>Ga0065721_10049041_pt1 | contig 49676 bp, 37 predicted proteins | sample Mesricmetagenome_FD_59108 | JGI IMG/M metagenome (GOLD analysis project Ga0065721, IMG submission 59108) | Mesophilic microbial community from rice straw/compost enrichment Sample: eDNA_1 v2 (version 2) | ecosystem: Engineered > Solid waste > Grass > Composting > Bioreactor | place: USA: Davis...
CCTGCCGCCAGTGGCGCAACTGGGAGGAAACGCGCCGAGAAACTAGAAGCGGTACTGCAGCTCCACGCCGTAGGTCCGCGGCTGGATGAGGCCGCGGGTGATCGCCGTGCGGGTCTGGGTGAGCAGACCGGCCTGCGGGTTCGGCGGGACGTCGTAGATGGCCGACGGGGCGTTCGAGCCGTTGGAGGTGAAGCCCTTGTTGTCGAACACGTTCTTCACGAAGCCGATGACCGTGTAGCGGTCCTGGCCGTCGTTCCAGAGGACGCGCAGGTCGGTGACGTCGTAGGCCTTGACCCGGTTCGCCTCGCTCTTGAACGGCTGGTAGTAGGTCTTGTCGGTCCAGGTGTAGGTGGCCGACAGGATCAGGTCGCCCGCGTCGAAGTTGAAGGTGTAGTTCGCGTTGCCGGCGAACTTGTGCTTCGGCGACTGGTAGATCCGCGAGCCCTTGAGGGTCTGGAACACCAGCGGGGCGCCGTTGGAGTTGGCCGAGCCGCCGGCCGGGGTCGCCCGCGGGTCGAGGGCGCCCGGGTCGGCCGGGTCGTAGAAGCAGCAGCCGTCGGTGATCTCGGTGTGCAGGTAGCCGTAGCTGGCCGACAGGTCGAGGTTCTCGATCGGCCGCCAGATGGCTTCGAGCTCAAGGCCGTAGGCCTCGGCGTCGACGTTGACGAAGTTGTTCGAGGCCGAGGTGCCGGCGGCGTTCAGCTGCGACAGGTTGAGCTGCAGGCCTTCGTAGTCGTTGTAGAAGGCCGCCGCGTTCAGCTGGAAGCGGCCGGCGAAGGTCTTCTTCAGGCCCACTTCGAAGGCGTCGACCTTCTCCTCGTCGGCCTCCGGATCGGGCGCCAGGGTGCCGAGCAGGAAGCCGCCCGACTTATAGCCGCGGCTGTACTTGCCGTAGACCAGGGTGTCGGCGTCGGGGGTCCAGTCGAGGTTGAGGACGCCCGTGACCGCATCCCAGCTGTCGGACAGGCTGCGGTAGTTCTGAACGCCGGGGGCGTTCGGGTCCATGTCGCTGGAGACGTCCACCGCGATCGCGCCGTTCATGACGGAGGGCGATTGCAGGATCAGGCGCTGGTACTCATCGCCTGACTTCTTGTCCTTGGTGTAGCGCAGGCCGACGGTGAGGGCGAACTCGTCGTTGAACTCGTAGGCGCCCTGGCCGAACACGGCCCAGGCCTTGGACTTCAGGGCCGACTGGCTGTCGACGAAGTTGCGCTCGGGGTTCGGCGCGGCGAGGTCGCCCGCCAGGGTGAACGGCGTGGCGAGCTGGACCTGGTTGGGGTTCGCCAGCTGGATCCGCTGACGGTACTTCTCATGGTACTGATAGACGCCGAGGATCCAGCGGAAGGGCCCGTCGCCATTCGAGGTCAGGTTGACCTCGTTGGAATAGTACCACTTGTGCTCGTCGAAATCGGTGGTCTGGGTCGGGAAATACGGGACCGCCAGCACACCGAGGATGGGGTCGGTGCGGCTGGTGTTATCGTAGTCGCCGCCCGTCTGGTAATTATACTTCTGGAAGCCGCCGATATACTTCAGGTCGGCGAAGCCCAGGTCGTAGGTGATCGTGGTCATGGCCACGTGGTTGCCGCGCAGCTGGCCGTAGCCGTCTGTGTTGGTGTCCATCACGTACGGGTCGGCGACGCCCGGGTTCGGCTTGGTGTAGCCGAACTGCGGGTTCACCTGCAGCTGGCCGATGGGGCCGAAGACGCGGGTGGTGTCGTAGGGCGTGGTCAGGTTGGCGAGGCGGTCGCCCACGCCCATGGTGTCGTCCCAGACCGAGCGGTTGTAGCGGACGAAGATGTCGAGCCGGTCGGTGGGCTCGAACTCCATCTGCGCCTCGTAGTAGCTGCGCTTGATGAAGGCGCCGTCGTTGGCCGGGCCGATGTTCTTGATGAAGCCCTTGCCCTGGTCGTCGTGGCTCGCGCCGATCTTGAAGCGCAGGTTGTCGGCCACGGGCAGGGAGACCGCGCCCTCGATCCGGTAGCGGTCGTAGTTGCCCACCAGGCCGCGGATCTCGCCGCTGTACTCGTGGCTCGGGCGCTTGGAGATCTGGTTGACCGCGCCGCCGATGGCGTTCCGGCCGTAGAGGGTGCCCTGCGGGCCGCGCAGGATCTCGGTGCGCTCCACGAACAGCGGGGTCTTGAACAGCTCGGACGAGGAGGCCGAGTAGAAGCCGTCCGAGTAGGAGGCCACGCCCGGGTCGTTGCCGATGTAGTAGGTGTTGCGGCCGGCGCCGCGCAGGCTGACCCGGTCGGTGCCCGAATAGTTCATGCCGGGCGTGAAGTTCACGAAGTCCTGGATGCCGGTGATGCCGGCGATATCGCGCTTCTCGGAGGTGAAGGCCGACACCGCCACCGGCACGTCCTGGAGGGACTGCTCGCGCTTTTCGGCGGTGATGACCAGTTCGTCGAGGAGGGCGCCTTGCGAGGCGGCGTCCTGCGCCATGGCCGGGGCGGCGACGGCGACGAGGGCCAGGGCCGAAGCGCTCGCAGCGAGCAGACTCCGCGCGTGAGCGGTTTGCGACATCAATGTCCTCCCTGGGCGCGCGGTTACGGGCCGCGGCCTCATTGGTTTGTTGGTTGGTGAGGCGCGGGGAGGCGCCTGTGGCGGACCCTCTGGCGCGGAGCCCCGAGACGTCAACTGTACGTCGATAACTTAAGACGATTCAGCGACGGTTTTGCGGGCCTGTTGCGGAAGTACCGCACTTTCAAATCGGATGCACAAAAGTGAACAATGGTTTTCGAATCCCTTGTGCCAAAGGGCCGGTGGAGGCGGCGCACGGCCAGTCGCCGTACCTTCGACTCAAAACGGGCGGGGATTGGTGGAGCCGGCGCGGCCTTGGCGAGCACCCTGAGGCGGGCTGGGCGGACCCTGCGGCGGGCATGAAGAAAGGGCGGCGGATTGCTCCGCCGCCCCCGAAGGCTTCTGGGATGGAACTTCGGTCTTAGAACGACTTGGAGATCCAGATCCCGTAGGTGCGCGGCTCGGTGTAGAACACGTTGCGGAACATGCCCGAGCTGTCGTCGGTGAGGTAGAAGTCGGTGATCGCCTCCTCGTCGGTGGCGTTCTTGACGAAGGCGCCCAGTTCGACGCCCAGGTCCGGATTGCTTACCGTCAGGGTCAGGTTGACGTTGTCCCACGACCGGATGCGATCGGCGTCCGAATTGTAGATTCGGGCGAACGTCTTGGTCTGCTTGTAGTAGTCGCCCCGCAGGGTGGCCTCCCAGTCGCCCAGGTTCCAGGTGTACTGGGCCCCCAGCGAGATGGTCCATTCCGGCGAGTTCGGCAGCTTGTTGCCGTCCAGGCTGACCGGAACGCCTTCCGAGACCAGGCCGCCGAAGGCGTTGGTGCCCGCCGCGATGGCGCCCGTGCCGGCGATGTTCGAGCCGGCCCCGGCCTCGCTGACCAGGGTGCAGACCCCGAGCAGGTTGAACGGGTTGGGCGTGAAGCCCGGCACCTGGCCGTTGGAGATGGCCAGCGCCGTCTGGGCGTCGGCGGTGGAGACCACGCAGTTGGCCGCCGCGCTCGACTTGATCAGGGTCAGACGCGGATCGCTCTGCGTCCGGTTGAAGGTGTCGATGGAGTCGCCACCCTTGATCTTGGTGTCGAGCCAGCCGATGGCGGCGTTGAACCGCAGGCCGTCCAGGGGCTGCCAGATGGACTCGAACTCGAGCCCCTTGACCTCGGCGTCGATGTTCTCGTTGACCGAGGTCCGGTTGACGATCTTCGAGACCTGATAGTCCTTGTAGTCGTAGTAGAACCCGGTGAGGTTCAGCTGCAGGGTGCCGTTGGCCAGGGTGTTCTTGGTGCCGATTTCGTAGGAGTTGATGAACTCCGGCTGGAAGATCGGCGACACCGGCACCACGCCGACGCCCGGGCTGAACGGCGGGTTCACGCCGCCGGCCTTATAACCCCGCGAGTAGAAGGCGTAGACCAGGGTGTCGTTGGTGAAGTCCAGCTCGGGCTTCCAGTCGAAGCCGAAGCGGCCCGTGGTCTCCTTGAACTTGACCTTCTGGGTGCCGATCGGGATCGGGCCGACGCCGGGCGTGTTCAGGGCCACCGAATTGGCCTGCACCTTCTTGTCGTCCACCGTGTAGCGGAGGCCGAGCGTCCATTTGAAGGTGTCGGTCATCTCCCAGTAGAGCTCGCCGAAGGCGGCGTAGGACTTCAGGGAGTACGGCGTGTAGTTGTCGTAGTAGTTGTGGCCCTGGCGGGTCGGGTCGGCGCTGGGGTCGACGCTGATGCAGGGGGCGGCGCCCACGCAGTTGGCGTCGCCGGCCGACAGCAGGTTGTTGATCTGGATGTAGCCGGTGCCGGTGTTGAACATCACGAAGTAGTCGGTCTCGGTCTCGAACTTCGTGAGCATCCCGCCAATGTTGTAGTTGAACGGCCCGTCAAAGTCGGACTGCAGCCGCAGCTCGTGGCTCCACTGCTCGGCGTTGGCCGAGGAGATGTCGCTGGTGGTGAAGCGGTTCTGCGCCCCGTTCTGCGGGTCGTTGATGACGCCGCCCGGGAACAGCAGGTTGTAGACCGCCGCGTAGCCGCCCGGGATGGGGGCGGAGGCGAAGGCGTTCACCGGATTGGGCGTGGTGTTGAAGAGGCTCGACGGCAGGTACCGGTTGTAGTCCTGGCGCGTGTAGAGCTTGTAGAAGGTGAAGGCGCTGAGCCAGTTCACCGTCAGGTTGTCGGTGAGGTCGAACTCGGCGTTGAACTCGTAGATGTCGGTCTTGGACTTGTAGATCGGGTCGAACAGCGACTCGATGTCCCGGACGTCCTTGGTCTGCATCTTGCCGGCGTAGGCGTCGCCGGTCTGGAAGCCGCCGAGGGCGGCGAACAGACCGCCCAGGGTGCCCTGGGAGTTCACCGTGCCGAGGGCGCTGGGGTCGTACAGCGAGGTCGGCAGACAGCCCTGGACGAAGAAGCCGCGCTGAATGTCGGCCACCGCCGGGATCGCCGAATAGGCGAGGCCGCCGATGTTGTCCGGGCCCGGGTCCTTGGTGCAGAACTGCTTGCCGATCCGCGAGCGGTTGTCGTGCTCTTCGAAGTGATCGTAGAGCAGCCAGGCGCGGAAGCGGTCGGAGGGGTTGAAGGAGATGGTCGCCCGGGCGCCCCACAGGTCGCGGTCGTCGGCGTCGTTGCCGGTGGCCAGGTTGGTGCCGTAGCCGTCGCGCTTCAGATAGTTGCCGGCCAGACGGACCGCGAACGTGTCGCCGAGCGGCATGTTCACCATGCCCCGCAGCTTGATCGAGTCGTAGTTGCCGTACTCGGCCCGGGCGTTGGCCTGGAAGGTGTCCACCGGCTTGGCGGTGATGAGGTTGACCACGCCGCCCGTGGCGTTGCGCCCGTAGAGGGTGCCCTGCGGACCGCGGAGCACTTCGACGCGCTCCATGTCGTAGAATTCGGTCTCGAACAGGTTGTTGGCGATCAGCGGGGCGTTGTTCAGGTGGATGCCCGTGCCGGCGTCGCCCGAGGCGGAGACCAGCTTGGAGCCGATGCCGCGAATCTGGAAGTTGTAGCCGGTGAAGTTCCCCTTGGAGAAGTTCACGTTCGGCACGGCCAGCACCAGGTTCGGGCCGCCGTCGATCTTGGACTTCTCAAGGGCGTTCTGGTCGAAGGCGGAGACGGCGATGGGCACGTCCTGAAGCGCTTCGGCGCGCTTCTGCGCGGTGACGACCAGTTCCTCGATGACGTTGGCGCCGGCGGTCTGGGCCGAGGCCGTTCCCGCAAAGGCGCACATCACGCCGAACGACACGCCAGCAGCCAGCACGCCGCGAAGGCTTGCACTTTTCATCAGTTTTCCTCCCAGAGGCGCGGGCTCTTTTCGGCCCTTCTCGCCTGATCGCCGCAGAAATGCGTTGCGGGGAGTGCGGCGTGCCCCCCGGCAACTTGACCATGAGGCTGGCTCTCGATGACGCCCGTGTCAACGAAGGCTAGCGGGCGCCTCGTGTTCAAATATGCGCGTTCGCCCAACAGTGTGGCGCCGGCGCCAACCAACTTTCCCCTACGTCGCTTCCCCTCGAGGGCGTTCCGGCCCATATGGGGCCGATGACCGACCCTTCCGCGGGCCGTGGCGCGGCCCTTGTCCTGTTCTCCGGCGGCCAGGATTCCACCGTCTGCCTGGCCTGGGCGCTGTCCCGCTACGCGCGGGTGGAGACGGTGGGCTTCGACTATGGCCAGCGGCACGCCGTGGAGCTTGAGGCCCGGCAGGAGGTGCGCGCCCGGATGGCCGAGGCCTTCCCCGAGTGGGCGGCGCGGCTCGGCGAGGACCACATGCTGGAGATGCGCGGCTTCGGCGCCATCGGCGGCACGGCCATGACCGAGGCCCGGGCGTTCGAGATCACCGAGAAAGGGCTGCCCAACACATATGTGCCCGGCCGCAACCTGGTGTTCCTGACCTACGCCGCCGCCCTGGCCGACCGGCGGGGCGTCCCGGTGCTGGTGGGCGGCATGTGCGAGACCGACTATTCGGGCTACCCCGACTGCCGCCGGGAGGCGATCGACGCCATGCAGACGGCGCTGAACCTGGGCATGGCGCAGGACTTCCGCATCGAGACGCCCCTGATGCATCTCACCAAGGCCGAGACCTGGGCGCTGGCCAAGCAGCTGGGCGGCGAGGCCCTGGTGACCCTGGTCGTGGAGGCCAGCCACACCTGCTACGCCGGGCAGCGCGGGGTGCTGCATCCCTGGGGCCATGGCTGCGGGACCTGCCCGGCCTGCGAGCTGCGGGCCCGGGGCTTCGAGGAATGGGCGGCGGGAGGCCGGCCGACGCTCGCCGCATGAGCTACGCCGTCAAGGAGATCTTCCTCACCCTGCAGGGCGAGGGCGGCCAGGCCGGCCGGCCGGCGGTGTTCTGCCGCTTCGCCGGCTGCAACCTGTGGAGCGGCCGGGAGGAGGACCGGGAGAAGGCGGTCTGCACCTTCTGCGACACCGACTTCGTGGGCATGGACGGGCCGGGGGGCGGGCGCTTCGCCGACGCCGAGGCCCTGGCCGCCGCGGTGGAGGCCGCCTGGGTCGGCGGGCCGGACCACCGCCTGGTGGTGCTGACCGGAGGCGAGCCGCTGCTGCAGGTGGACCCGCCCCTGATCGCGGCGCTGCACGGCCGGGGATTCTCCATCGCCCTGGAGACCAACGGCACCCTGCCGGTTCCGGAGGGCATCGACTGGATCTGCGTGAGCCCGAAGGCCGACGCCCAGGTGGTGCAGACCTCCGGCCAGGAGCTGAAGCTGGTGTTCCCGCAGGAGAAGGCGCCGCCCGAGCGGTTCGAGCACCTCGATTTCGAGCGTTTCCTGCTGCAGCCCATGGACGGGCCGGACCGCGTCCAGAATACGCAGGCGGCCATCGCCTATTGCCTCGCGCACCCTCGCTGGCGTTTAAGCGTGCAAACCCACAAATACCTCGGCATCGCCTAGGCCTGTCGCCGGGCGGCCGCACCTTGATTGTTTGATGAGCCAGCCAGTCTTCGAGATCACCAAGGCCGCGACCTTCGATGCGGCGCACTACCTGGAGGACGGGCCGCAGCACCGGCCCTATTCGCGCCTCCACGGCCACTCCTTCAAGGTGGAGGCCACGGTGCGCGGGAACGCCCAGGAGCCGGTCGGCTGGGTGGCGGACCTCGCCGACCTCGACGGGGCGCTGAAGGCGGTGGCGGCCGAACTGGACCACTGCCTGCTCAACGAGAAGCCGGGGCTGGAGCGCCCGACCCTGGAGCACCTTTGCATGTATTTCGCAGAGCGGCTGAAGGGCCCGTTCCCCGGCCTGTCGCGGGTGGTGGTCTCGCGCCCGACCATCGGCGAGAGCTGCGCCATGCAGGTGGCCTGACCCGGCCGCCTGGAGGGCTGACCGGGCCGGCTGACTTCAGAACTTACTTCCGGGCCGCGACGCCGGGGTCGGTGGCGCGGCGCCAGGGTCCGGCGTATTCGGGCTCGTTCCGGCGGCGCCGGTCGGGGCCGAAATAGTCGGCGGTGCGCACGAAGGGCCGCGGGTTCTCCACCACCTGATGGATGCGCTCCACCACCCCCCGGGCGGTGAGCGGCTTGGCCAGGAACTCGTTCACCCCGGCGTCGCGGGCCTCATTGACCCGGGCGAAGGTGGAGTGGCCGGTGATCATGATCACCGGGCAGAGCTGGTTGGGACTGTCGGGCGAATTGCGCAGCAGGCGGACGAAGTCGATGCCGTCCAGGGGCTGCATCGACAGGTCGGTCATGACGATGTCGATGGGATGGTTGCGCATCATCTGGAGCCCTTCGGCCCCGTCGTTCGCCTCGTAGATCTGGGTGACGCCGATGGCGCGCAGGATCTCGGCCAACAGCACCCGCATGTGGTGGTTGTCGTCGACGAGCAGAATCCTGAGCAGGTCGTACCGCAACGGCTGACCGAACGTCCCCTCCGCAGCCGACGCCTGCCTCCCGTGGCGACGACGGCGCGCGCTCAATAGGTATGCCGCCGATCCCGGTCAATGGCGAGGCTTGGCCCGCCGGGCGGCCTCAGGCGCCGGGGACGTGGGCGCCGCCGCCGGTCTGGGCCCGGTGCCGCAGCCAGGCGTCGGCGAGGACGCAGGCGATCATGGCCTCCACCACCGGCACGGCGCGGATGCCCACGCAGGGGTCGTGGCGGCCCCTGGTGCGCAGGTCGATCTCGCGCCCGGCCTCGTCCACGCTGCGGCGCGGGGTGAGGATCGAGGAGGTGGGCTTGAAGGCCACCCGCGCGGTCACCGGCTGGCCCGTGGAGATGCCCCCCAGCACCCCGCCGGCCTTGTTGGACAGGAAGACGGGGCCGTCGGCGCCCATCCGCATCTCGTCGGCGTTCTCCTCGCCCGAGAGGGCGGCGGACGCAAAGCCTGCGCCGATCTCCACGCCCTTGGCGGCGTTGATGGACATCAGGGCCGCGGCCAGTTCGGCGTCGAGCTTGCCATAGAGGGGGGCGCCCCAGCCGGCGGGCACGCCCAGGGCCTCCACGGCCACCACCGCGCCGGTGGAGGAGCCGGACTTGCGGACCTTTTCCAGGTGCTCTTCCCAGACCGGCACGATCTCGGGATCGGGGGCCCAGAAGGGGTTCTCGCCGGTGACGCCGAAGTCGATCCGCTCAGGATCGACGGCGTGGGGGCCGATCTGCACCACGGCGCCACGGATGGTCACCCCCGGCAGCAGCTTGCGGGCGATGGCCCCGGCCGCCACCCGGGCGGCCGTCTCCCGGGCCGAGGCCCGGCCGCCGCCGCGGTAGTCGCGCACCCCGTACTTGGCGAAATAGGCATAGTCGGCATGGCCCGGTCGAAAGGCCTGGGCGATCTCGGAATAGTCCTTGGAGCGCTGGTCGGTGTTCTCGATCAGCAGGGAGATCGGCGTGCCGGTGGTGACCTGGCCGTCGGTGCGCTCGTCCTGGAACACGCCCGAGAGGATGCGGACGGCGTCGGGCTCCTGGCGCTGGGTGACGAACTTGCCCTGGCCGGGGCGGCGGCGGTCCAGCCACGGCTGGATGTCGGCCTCGGTGAGCGGCACGCCGGGCGGGCAGCCGTCCACCACGCAGCCCAGGGCCGGGCCGTGGCTTTCGCCCCAGGTGGTCACGCGGAAGAGGTGGCCGAAGGTGTTGTGCGACATGTCGCGGCGTCTCTAGCCCAAGGCCCGCCGGTTCACCAAACGCCGCCGCTCAAGCCGCCCAGGCGGCGGCGAAACGGCGGAGCAGGGAGAGGGCGGCGCTGTCGGCGGCGCCCGAGGTCTGGGCGAGGCGGATGAAGAGATGGCCGCGGGGATGGCGGCCCCGGGCCGGGAGACCCTGGCCCTCGAGCCGCACGAGGCCGCGCTCGCCGGCCTTGCGGGTGATCCAGACGATGCGCTTGCCCAGGGGCGTATCGAGGCTGACCCGGCCGCCCTTCCGGAGCGTGGCGGGGCTGACGTGTGCGGTCATCCAGAGGTCGTGGCCGCGGACCAGGACCCCGTCCTCGGCCCGGACATAGACCTCGAGCTGCGTCCCGCCGGCCCGGACCTTGTCGCCGGTGCGCAGGCCGGCGGGCAGGGTGATGCGCAGGGTGCGCCCATCGGCCGTGCGATATTCGACGGTCCCGCCCAGGAGGGCGGTCTGCGGCGGGATGACGAGCTGGGCCGCGGGCGTCGGCGGCGGCCGATGCGCGGGCGGCGGAGCCAGGCCGTCGTCCACGAGCGGGTTGCGCAGGCGTCGATAGGCCTCGACCACCTGGCGGAAGGCCCCGTCGCTGCCGCCGGCGTCGGGGTGGGCGCGCTTGGCGGCCTCGCGGAAGGCGGCGCGGATTTCCGACGGGGTGGAGAGCGAACTGACGCCCAGCACCTCGCGCGCCATCTTCAGCGTCATCTCGGAACGGGGCCGGGCCATGGTTCCGACAGCCTTGCCGGACAGGGTTAAAGGCGGGGTTAAATCTCGCCGCCCGCGCCACGGGGGCGTATATGCGGGCCCGTGACCGACAAGAGCCTGATCCCGCCGTCTCCGTCCGAGGACGACTATGTCCGCCAGGTGGCCGCCGCCGAGCCGCCGCCGCTGCTGGCCGAGACCGACCCTTACGAGCTGTTCCGCGCCTGGCTGAAGGACGCGGTGGCCAAGGAGCCCAACGACGCCAACGCCATGGCCGTGGCCACGGTGGACGAGACCGGCATGCCGGACGTGCGGATGGTGTTGCTCAAGGACGTCGATGAGCGGGGCTTCGTCTTCTACACCAACCTGGAGAGCGCCAAGGGCCGGCAACTGGCCGCCCAGCCCAAGGCGGCGCTGCTGTTCCACTGGAAGTCCCTGCGCCGGCAGGTGCGGGTGCGCGGGACGGTGAGCCCGGTGACGCCCGAGGAGGCCGACGCCTATTTCGCCACCCGGGCGCGCCCGGCGCAGATCGGGGCCTGGGCCTCGGAGCAGTCGCGGCCGCTGCCCGACCGCATGGCCCTGGAGAAGCGGATCGCCGAGGTGGGTCTGCGCTTCGGCCTGGGCAAGGTGCCGCGCCCTCCGCACTGGTCGGGCTTCCGCGTGACGCCCGAGCGCATCGAGTTCTGGCGGGACCGGCCGTTCCGCCTGCACGAGCGGCTGGTCTTCACCCGCTCGGGCGAGGGCTGGGCCACGCACAGGCTGTTCCCTTGAGCGAAGCCCTGGCCGTGGGCGTCAGCGAGGCCGAGGTGATCGCCTTCCTGGAGGCCCGCACGGAGCGGCGGATCGACACCGCCTGCGCCCATGTGTTCCTGGCGGGCGACACCGCCTGGAAGATCAAGCGGCGCGTGGATCTGGGCTACGCCAACTTCTCCACCGCCGAGCTCCGGCGGTGGGCCCTGGGGCGCGAGCTGGAGTTCAACCGGGCGTCCGCCCCCGACGTCTACCGCGCCGTGCGCGCCATCACCCGCGAGGCCGACGGCAGCCTGGCGATCGAGGGCCGGGGCGAGGTGGTGGAACATGTGCTGGAGATGCGCCGCTTCGACGAGGGCGGGGTGCTTTCGGCCCAACCCGAGACAGTGGACGGGGAGCTGGCCGAGGCCCTGGGGCGAGCCATCGCCGGCTTCCACGCCGCCGCCCCTCTGCGGCCCGAGGGCGGCCTGGCGCCCATCGCCTTCACCGTCGGCTCCAACGCCCAACTGCTGCGGGAGACCTGCCCGGGGCTCGATCCGGAGCGGGTCGAGCGGATGATCGCCCTTACCGAGGCCGAGCTGGAGCGGCAGACGCCGCTGCTGGCGCGCCGCGCCGCCTCGGGCTTCGCCCGCCGCTGCCACGGGGACCTGCACCTGGGCAACATCCTGATGGAGGGCGGCCGGCCGATCCTGTTCGACTGCATCGACTTCAACGACCTGCTGTCGGACCTGGACGTCCTCTACGACCTCGGCTTCCTGCTCATGGACCTGGACTTCCGCGACCGGCGGGACGCGGCGGTGCGGGTGCTGTCAGCCTATGTGGACGAGGCTGCCCGGACCTTTGGCGAAGGGATCTGGGAGGGTCTGGCGACCCTGCCCCTGATGCTGGCGGTGCGCGCCGCCGTCCGCGCCCATGTGGAGGCCCACAGCGGCCGCGACGAGATCGCCCGGGCCTATGTGGAGGCGGCCATCCGCCACCTCGCCCCGACCCCGCCGGCCCTGCTGGCGGTGGGCGGCCTCTCAGGCTCGGGCAAGTCCACCTTCGCCCGCGCCGCGGCGCCGGCGCTGGGGGCCGCGCCCGGGGCGGTGGTCCTGCGCACCGACGAGGTGCGCAAGCGCCTGCTGGGGGTGCCCCCGACCCAGGCCGTCTCCCGGGCGGCCTATACGCCCGAGCTGCACGCGCGGACCTACGAGACCCTGTTCGCCGACGCCCGCGCCCTGCTGGCGGCCGGGCGGGCGGTGGTGCTGGACGCCACCTTCACCAACCCCGCCATGCGGGCCCGGGCCGAGGCCCTGGCGGCGGAGGCGGGCGTCGCCTTCGAGGGCGTCTGGCTGGAGGCGCCCCTGGCGGTGCTGGAAAGCCGGGTCGCGGCCCGCAAGGGCGACGCCTCCGACGCCACGGTGGAGGTCCTGCGCGGACAGTTCGAGGCGCTCGACCCGGCCATCCCCTGGCGGCGGCTCGACACCTCGGTCTCGCCCGAGGCCGCGGCCCGGGCATGGGCTGAGACCCGGGCGGCGTGATTTCGCCGCACGCCGTTGCCTAAATGACGGCGCGTCACTAAGCGTAAACCCAACTAACAAGCGTTCAGTTGGGAGAAGCGCACAGATGCTGGGCCTCATGCAGGATTGGCCGCTGACGGTCGACAAGATCCTCGATCATGCCCGGGACTGGCATGGCGACCGCGAGATCGTCAGCCGCTCGGTGGAAGGCCCCATCGTGCGGACCACCTACGCCCAGGCCCACGAGCGGGCCAAGCGGCTGTCCAACGCCCTGAAGGCCCTCGGGGTGCAGCGGGGCGACCGGGTGGCGACCCTGGCCTGGAACACCGCCCGCCACCTCGAGGCCTGGTACGGGATCATGGGGATCGGGGCCATCTGCCACACCCTGAACCCGCGGCTGTTCGTCGAGCAGCTCTGCTACATCATCAATCACGCCGAAGATAAGATCATCTTCACCGACCTGACCTTCGTGCCGGTGCTGGCCCAGCAGCGGGCGAACCTGCCGACGGTGGAGCACATCGTGGTCATGACCGACCGCGAGGGGATGAAGGGCGTCGACCTGCCGGGCGCGCTCTGCTTCGAGGAACTGGTGGAGCAGCACTCGCCCGACTGCGTGTGGGGCGGCTTCGACGAGAACACCGCGGCCGGCCTCTGCTACACCTCGGGGACCACGGGCAATCCGAAAGGCGTGCTCTATTCGCACCGCTCCAACTTCCTGCACACCCTGGTGACCCTGGGGGCGGACGTGCTGGGCATCACCGCCAAGGACGTGGTGCTGCCCGTGGTGCCGATGTTCCACGCCAACGCCTGGGGCATCGCCTTTTCGGCGCCGGCGGTGGGCTCGAAGCTGGTGATGCCGGGCCAGAAGCTGGACGGCGCCTCGGTGCATGAGCTGCTGGAGACCGAGGGCGTAACCTTCTCGGCGGCGGTGCCCACCGTCTGGCAGATGCTGCTCACCCACCTGCGGGAGACCAAGGGCTCGCTGACCACCCTGAAGCGGGTGGTGATCGGCGGCTCGGCGGTGCCCGAGGCCATCGTCCGCGGCTTCCGCGACGAGTTCGGGGTGGACGTGACCCACGCCTGGGGCATGACCGAGACCTCCCCGCTCGGCACCCAGGCCACGCCCAACGCCAAGATCGCCCAGATGAGCGATGAAGAGCAGCTGCGCTTCAAGCTGAAGCAGGGCCGCGCCCCGCTGGGCATCCAGATGAAGCTCACCGACGACGAGGGCCGGCGCCTGCCGCAGGACGGGACCACCTTCGGCCGCCTGAAGGTGTCCGGGCCGTTCGTGGTGGGCCGCTACTTCAAGGGCGAGGGCGGCGACATCCTCGACGAGGAGGGCTACTTCGACACCGGCGACGTGGCCACCATCGACGAGCATGGCTTCATGCAGATCACCGACCGCGCCAAGGACGTGATCAAGTCGGGCGGCGAGTGGATCAGCTCCATCGAGATCGAGAACCTGGCCGTCGGCCATCCGAAGGCCGCCCTGTGCGCGGTGATCGGCGCGGCCCACCCCAAGTGGGACGAGCGGCCGGTGCTGCTGGTGAAGCTGAAGGAGGGCGAAACGGCCGAGAAGGCCGAGTTCCTGTCCTTCCTCGACGGCAAGATCGCCAAGTGGTGGATGCCCGACGACGTGGTGTTCGTGGACGAGATCCCGCTCGGCGCCACCGGCAAGATCGACAAGAAGCTGATCCGCGAGCGGATGAAGGACTACGTCCTGCCCACCGCCCAGCAGCCGGTCCAGGCTTAGGCGAGGCGGTAGGCTCCGTCCTCGCCCGCCGTCACCTTGCCCTCGCGCTCCAGGTGGATGATCGCCGCCAGCATGGAGCGTGAGGCCGCCGGCCACAGGCGCGGATCCACATCGGCGTAGAGCCTGGGGGTCAGCTCGGCCACGGTGCCGGGGCCGGCCTCCAGGGCGCGCAGGATCTGGTCGATCCGCTCCTGCCGGTGCGCCCGGTATGCGTCGATGAAGGGCGCCACGTCGCGGATCGGCGGGCCGTGGGTCGGCCAGAGGGTGGAGAAGCCCCGGGCCTGGATCAGGTCGAGGCTCTTCAGATAGGCGGTCATGTCCCCGTCCGGGGGCGTGATCACCGTGGTCGACCAGCCCATGATGTGGTCGCCGGAGAACAGGCAGTTCTCCTCCTTCAGGGCGTAGCAGATGTGGTTCGAGGTGTGGCCCGGGGTCGGGATCGCCTCGAAGGTCCAGCCGGGGCCCGAGATCGTCCCGCCGCCGCAGACGTTGACGTCGGGCCGGAAGGCGGCGTCGTGACCGGCCTCCATCTTCACCTCGCCCTCGTCCTCGGCGTCGGCCGTGGGGGCCGGGCAGCCTACGATGGGCGCCCCGGTCGCCGCCTGCAGCGGCCGGGCCAGGGGCGAGTGGTCGGAGTGGTGGTGGGTGATGAGGATCTGGGTCACCCGCTCGCCGGCGATGGCCGCCAGGATCGCCGCTAGGTGCGCCGGATCGTCGGGGCCGGGGTCGATCACCGCCACCTCGCCGCGGCCGACGATGTAGGTGCCGGTGCCGACGTAGGTGAACGGGCTCGGGTTGTTGGCGATCACCCGCCGGATCAGGGGCGAAACCTGATCGCAGCGACCGTAGTCGACGTCGATCTCGCGGACGTAGGGGATCATCCGCCCAGCACGCCGGAAAGGTCGTAGCCGGCGGCCCGGCCCAGTTGCACCAGCTCGTCCCGCGGCCGCGCCCCGGAGAGGGCCTGGCTGAGGGACCAGGTGACGATGGAGCGGGTGCCCGAGCGGCAGAAGGCCAGGACCGGCGCCTCGGCCTCGGCGAGCACGGCCTGCATCTGCGCCACCTGGTCCGGCGTCGGGCCGCCGACGACGGGGATGTGGTGGTAGGCGAGCCCCGCGGCCCGGGCGGCGGCCTCGATCTCCTGGCTGGAGGGCTGGTCCGGCGACTCGCCGTCGGGGCGGTTGTTGATGATGGTCCGGAAGCCCTGGCGGGCGGCCTCCTGCACGTCGGCCACGCTGATCTGCGGGGACGTGGTGAAGTCGTCGGTGACGCGTCGGAAGTCGGACATCGGAACTCTCGGTTCTGGCGGGGGACCCTTCGTTGACATCATCGGGGGCGGGTGGAAGTTTCGCAACGTCCCGCCCGCAAGGTGACCATGGTTCGCTTGATCGGCCGCCGACCGGCCACGATCCCCGCGCATGTCCCGGTGATCACTGCGGCGATGGCCTGCGCGACGCCCCAAGACCTGAAGGACAGGTGATGAACGCCGGCCCCATTCCCTCGCCCGAGCAGCTTCTCGCCGACGCGGCCGACGCCCTGCGGCGCGGGGACGTGGCCGCCGCCCTGGCCGCCATCGGCCGGGCCGAGGCCGCCCAGCCGCACGATCCGCAGATCAAGATGCAGCGGGCCCTGGCGCTGCGGATGTCGGGCGCTTTCCCGGCCGCCATCGCCGCCCTGGACGAGGCCCTGGCGCTCGATCCGTACAACTTCCTGGCCCTGCTCTCGAAGGGGGCCCTGGTGGAGAAGGTCTCGGGCGAGCGGATCGCCGCCCGGGTCTATCAGAACGCCCTGAAGCTCGCCCCGCCCGACGACCAGCTGCCGCCGGCGCTGAAGGCGCCCGTGGAGCGCGCCCGGGAGGTGGTGGCCCGCACCCAGGCGGCCATGGAGGCCTTCCTGCGCGAGCAGATGGGACCGGTGGACAGCGCCGGATCGGAACTGGCCATCGCCCGGGTGGACGAGGCGATCGGCGTCTATTCGGGCCGCAAGAAGGTCTATCAGAACGAGCCGCTGCTGCTGCACTACCCGCGGCTGCCGGCCATTCCCTATTATCCGCGCGAGCTGTTCCCCTGGCTGCCCGAGCTGGAGGCGGCGACGCCGGTGATCCTCGAGGAGCTGCAGGCCCTGCTGGCGGGGAACATGCAGGACTTCGCTCCCTACATCGCCTTCCCGCCCGACGTGCCGGTGAACCAGTGGGAGGAGCTGAACCACTCGCCCCGCTGGAGCTCGCTGTTTCTCTGGAAGGACGGCGAGCGTCAGGAGGCGGTCTGCGCCCGCTGCCCGCGGACGGCGGAGCTGCTGGCGAGCCTGCCCATGGCCGACCAGCCGGAGTTCGCGCCCACGGCCATGTTCTCGGCCCTGGACGCCCACACGCACATCCCGCCGCACACCGGCTCGACCAACACCCGCCTGCTTACCCACCTGCCGCTGATCCTGCCCGGCCCGGCGCGGTTCCGGGTGGGCAACGAGACGCGGGAATGGAAGATGGGTCAGGCCTGGGTGTTCGACGACACCATCGAGCACGAGGCCTGGAACGATTCGGACCAGCTGCGCGTGATCCTGATCTTCGACGTGTGGAACCCATTCCTGGAGGCGGGCGAGCGCGAGCTGATCAAGACCATGATGGTGGCCCGCAACCGGTTCTTTGCGGGCGGCTGAAGCCTATTCGACCCGCCGGACGCGGAAGGCGCGGCGGCCCTCGACGCTGGCCAGGAAGCTGCCGAGGGTGGCCTTGCGGATGGTCACCGACTGGCCGGCCTTGGGGTAGAGCGACAGCTCCTGCACGTCGATCTGCTGCCAGACCGCGCCGTCCTCCAGACGCAGCACCCACTTGCCGGCGCCGTCCTGGCGGGCCGAGGCGATCTTGCCGGTGATGTTGTCGATCTTGTCCTTGTCCTCGCCGCGCTCGAACACCGACAGCGAGGGCAGGCTGAAGCCGAAAGCCTCGCGGCGGACGGTGCGGGCCTGCTCGCGGTCGACCACCACGATGTCGCCCTTGGCCTCGGCCTGCTCCAGGGCGGCGGTGGCGGAATCATAGCAGCCGAGCCGGGCGGCGTCGTCGGTGAGCTTCCGGCAGTCGGCGAGCTGCTGCAGGAGCGCGGCGCGCCCCTCGACCTTGGGTTGGGCCGCCGCCGGGCCGGCCACGGACGTGGCGGCGAAGGCGCAGACGGAGACGGTGAGAAGGGCAGGGCGCAGGCGGGTCATCGGGCGGCTCCTGAGGGCGATTCCTCGCGATCTTGCCGTCTTGTAGCCCGGAGGACGTTTTGGCGCGAATGGGCCGATCAGCGGTCATCCTCTGCAACAATCGTGCTCGCCGCAACCATGCGCGGGCGATCTGTGACCATAATGCGACAGGTTGGCGCCCATGACATTTCCAGAACCTAATGTTCGTTGACCGTTTCTCCCTTAGCCACGTAACTCGACCGTAACCGGAAGCGACCCCGCCTCCGGGATCGATCTCTTTTGTGGGGAGCGGCTGCCGTCTCGGCAGTTCCGCTGGAGGATCCAGACCGTGAAATTCAATTCCGTGCGAGAACGCCTTCTGGCGTCTTCGATGATCTGTGGTGCGGCCCTTATCGGCCTGTCCGCCACTCCGGCCATGGCTCAGGATGAAGTCGCCGAAGTCGTGGTCACCGGTTCGCGTATTCCGCAGCCGAACCTGACCAGCGCCAGCCCGGTGACCGTCGTCGGCGCCCAGGACGTGGTGACGCGCGGCGTGACCCGCTCGGAAGACCTGGTGAACCAGCTGCCGCAGGTGTTCGCCGCTCAGGGTTCGAGCTACGCCAACGGCGCCACCGGCACCGCCACCGTCGACCTGCGCGGCCTCGGCGCCAACCGCACCCTGGTGCTGATCGACGGCCGCCGCCTGCAGCCGGGCACCCCGGCCGCCGGCGCCACCAACACCGCCCCCGACCTGAACTTCATCCCCGCCTCGCTGATCGAGCGCGTTGAAGTCGTGACCGGCGGCGCCTCGGCCGTGTACGGCGCCGACGCCGTGGCCGGCGTCGTGAACTTCATCATGCAGAAGAACTTCGAGGGCGTGCGGATCGACGCGCAGTACTCGGGGTATCAGCACACCAACAACAACGACCGCATCCAGGACCTGGTGACCCGTCGCGGCTCCACCGCCCTGAACCCGGCCGCCTTCGCGCTGCCGGAAAAGGACGTCTGGGACGGCGGCACGACCGACCTGAACATCGTGGTCGGCGTCAACTCGCCGGACGGCAAGGGCAACGTCACCGCCTACGCCGGCTACCGGAACGTCCAGCCCGTCACCCAGAACAACCGTGACTACTCGGCCTGTACCCTGGCCAACTCGGCCACCGACCCGTCGGGCTTCAGCTGCTCGGGTTCGGGCACCACGGCTCCGGCCCGCTTCCTGAACGGCGGCGGCGGCGGCGGCGGCGACTTCACCCTGGATCCGAACGCTCCGGGTGGTCGCGGCCTGCGCAGCTACGTCGGCTCGCGCGACGCCTTCAACTTCGCGCCCTACAACTACTATCAGCGTCCGGACACCCGGTACGTGCTGGGCGCCTTCGCGAACTACCAGTTCAGCGAAAAGGCCGAGCTCTACACCCAGCTGATGTTCATGGATGACCACACGGCCGCCCAGATCGCCCCCTCGGGCATCTTCGGCCAGAACATGAACATCAACTGCGAAAACAACCCGTTCCTGTCGGCTGACATGGTGACGGCGTTCTGCGCCCCCACCATCGACCAGCTGCCGGACGACCCGAACTTCCCGAACACCATCGGCATCAACGACGACGCCGACCCGATCACCCCCGGCCGTCAGGCCTCGGTGGCGGTGCTGCGTCGTAACGTCGAAGGCGGCGGCCGTGTGTCGGACATCCGTCACACCGACTACCGCGGCGTGATCGGCATGCGCGGTTCGCTGGACAACGGCTTCCAGTACGACGTGTACGCCCAGCACGGCGTCGTGGTGTACAGCAACATCTACTTCAACGACTTCTCGCTGGTCCGCTCGGCCCGCGCCCTCGACGTCGTGATCGATCCGGCCACCGGTCAACCGGCCTGCCGCTCGGCCACCTCGCTCGCCGGCACGAACGTCGACCCGGCCTGCCGTCCGTACGACATCTTCTCGTCGAACGGCCCGTCGCAGGAGTCGATCGACTACCTGCAGACCCCGGGCTTCTCGAACGGTGAATACGCCCAGACCGTCGTGTCGGCCTCGCTGACCGGCGACCTCGGCCAGTACAACGTGAAGCTGCCCTGGGCTTCGGAAGGCATCGGCTTCGCCATCGGCACCGAGTACCGTCGCGAGCGCCTCGACTTCAACACGGACCTGGCCTACCAAACCGGCGACCTGGCCGGTCAGGGCGGCGCGACGCTTCCGTCGGCCGGCGCCTACGACGTGTACGAACTGTTCGGTGAAGCGCGGATCCCGCTCATCTCCGACCAGCCGTTCTTCAAGAACCTGTCGGCCGAAGTCGGTTACCGCTGGTCCGACTACTCGCTGGGCTTCTCGACGGACACGTACAAGATCGCCGGCGACTGGTCGATCAACGACGACTTCCGTATCCGCGCCGGCTACAACCGCGCCGTCCGCGCCCCGAACGTGGTCGAACTCTTCTCGACCCTGAACGTGGTGCTGAACGGCTCGACCGATCCGTGCGCCGGGGCCACCCCGGACTGGACCGCCGAGCAGTGCGCCCGCACCGGCGTGACCGCCGCCCAGTACGGCAACATCGCCGCCAACGGCGCCGAGCAGTACAACGGCCAGACCGGTGGTAACCCGAACCTGGATCCGGAAACCGCCGACACCTACTCGGTGGGCTTCGTGTTCACCCCGACCTTCATCCCGGGCTTCTCGGCGTCGGTCGACTGGTTCAACATCAAGCTGAAGGACCGGATCGGTCAGATCGGTCAGGACGTGACGCTCGAGCGCTGCGCCACGACCGGCGATGCGTTCTTCTGCGACCTCATCCAACGCGCCCCGGGCACCGGTTCGCTGTGGCTGTCGCAGAACGGCTACATCGTCGACACCACCTTCAACACCGGCGCCCTGGAAGTCGAAGGCATCGACGTCGAAGCCAACTACCGCTTCGACTTCGGCGACTTCGGCCTGACCCGCGGCCTGGATCAGTTCGGCGGCATGTCGTTCAACTTCCAGGGTTCGTGGCTCGACAAGTACCTGGTCACCACCCTGCCGGGCGACACTCCGTTCAACTGCGCCGGCTACTACGGCGGCGTCTGCACGGGCTCGGCGGTTCCGGCCTCGGCCCCGATGCCGGAATGGCGTCACAAGCTGCGCGCCGCTTGGCGCACGCCTTGGGACCTCGAGCTGTCGACCACCTGGCGCTACGTGTCGAGCGTGACGTCGGACGCCTACCTGGGCGGTGCGACCCGCGGCACGGAACGTGACGCCAAGCTGACCGACAAGAACTACTTCGACATCGCCGGCACCTGGGCGGTCCGTGACAACATGACGTTCCGCTTCGGCGTGAACAACGTGTTCGACAACGAGCCGCCGCTGGTCAGCCAGTCGAACTGCCCGACCGGGCCCTGCAACGGGAACACCTATCCCCAGACCTACGACTCTCTGGGCCGGTACCTGTTCGTGGGTCTGCGCGCGGACTTCTAAGTCCTAGCGATAGCCTCAAGGACGAGGGCGGCGACTTCGGTCGCCGCCCTTTTTCTTTGCGCGGAAGGCCGCCGTGGGAGGCGGGGGCGACGGACGCGCGACGGCGCCCGCCGGCCTGGGGCCGAGGGCGTCAGATGGTTCGCGGTCTGTCCTGGGGCGTCAGCCGACCCGGGGGACGGCGTCGAAGGCCACCGTCATCCGTTCGGCGGGGCTCTCGTAGGGCACCGTGCCGTGCCACATGTAGGACGGGAACATCACCAGCCGTCCGGGCCTTGGCCGCACGAAACGCTCGGCGGCCAGGGGGATCGCCGTGGCGACGCCCGGCTCTCCGAACTTGATCCAGCCGGGCTTGCCCGTCTCGTCGGCCACGTCGTCGGGGACCGAGACGTAGAAGGCCGAGGAGATCCAGCCCATGGGGTGGATGTGGTCGGTGTGATGGCCCTGCGCCCCCATCAGCCGGATCGACCAGGCGCCCGAGAAGTTGGCCGCCCCGGTGTTGCGCTGCTCGAAGAAGCCGGGGCCGGGGCCGACGGCGTCCACCCGGCGGGCCACGGCCTGGCGCAGCAATTCCAGCAGCCGCTCGATGGCCGGCTCGTGCGAGCCGTCCAGCCGCAGCGGGGCCTGGCTGCCCTGGCGCACCGACTGGCCGAAGGGATGGGTGGTGAAGCGATGCAGCCGCCGCAGGGCCGCCCGCAGCTCCTCCAGAAAGGCCGCGCCCTCGGCGGTGTCCGGGTCGATGATGTCGTCGGTGGCCACCAGCCGGTCGTAGTCGTAGGCCTCGTGGTAGCGGGGATCGCCCGTCATCCGCCAGGCGGTGGCGAGGAGGGCGATGGAATACTGGTGGAACGGCTGCTGGCGCACGGCCGCCTCGGCGGCGGCCGCGGCGGCGGGGGCGTCGCCCGAGGCCAGCCAGGCCTGGGCGCGGATCACGTTGGCCACCGGATCGTCCCCCCGCACCGACTCGGCGAGGCGCACCGCGGCGGGGGCGTCGCCCAGCTTGCAGTAGAGCTCGATGGCGAAGTTCATCAGCCGCCGGTCCTGGGGCAGGCGGGCGAGGCCCTGCTCCACCGTGGCCCGGGCCTCGAGGCGGCGGTCTGTGAACTGCTGGGCCATGGCCAGGGAGAAGACCAGGCCCGGGTGCGACGGGTTGAGCGCCACCGCCCGGCGCAGCGGCCCGAGGGCGCGGTCGGCGTCGCCGGTGCGCATCCAGATGAGCTGGGCGAGCTCGGTGTTGGCCTCCTCATAGTCCGGCCGCAGGCGCAGGGCCTCGGCGAAGGCGGCCTCGGCCTCGTCGTAGCGCTGCTCGGACTGGAGCGCCCGGGCCAGGACCAGGCGGGTCTCGGGGGCGGCGATGCCGAGGCTGATGGCCCGGCGGGCGGCCTCGGCGGCCTCGGCCCCGTGGCCCAGGTCGCCCAGGGTGGCGGCGAGGTTGTGCCAGCTGGCGCCGCTGGCCGGATAGCGGCGGACGGCCTCGCGATTGACCGCCAGGGCCTCCTGGGCCCGGCCGGCGGCCTTCAGCGCCCGGGCCCGGGCGGCGTAGGCTCCCGAGGTGGGCAGGGGGGCGGCGAGCAACTGGGCCGTGAAGCGCAGGGCGCCCTCCACGTCGCCGCGGTTGAGCAGCTCGTAGGCCAGGCGGTGATCCAGCGCAGCCACGGCGTCGGCTCCCTAGGGCAGCGGCGAAGGCGCCAGGACCGTGGCGCCCTGGGCGCGGAGGCGGCCCTCGGCGGCCCGCTCGAGGATCGCCTCGGCCCGGGGATCGCCCAGCACCCAGGCGGCGGCGGCCAGGGTCCGGGCCGAGACGGCCGAGACGCCCAGGGCCCGCTGCAGGGCCTCCAGCGGACCTTCGGTGGGGGTCATCCGGCGCAGGGGCACGTCGCCCTTCAGGCCGGCGAGGGCCTTGGCCTTCTCCACGGCCTGGTAGAAGCCGCCCAGCTCGTCCACGAGGCCGAGCTGGCGGGCCTGGACGCCCGTCCAGACGCGGCCCTTGGCGATCTCGCGGACGCGCTCCGGCGGCAGGCGGCGGCCGTCGGCCACGCGGGTGATGAAGTTGTCGTAGATGCGGTCCATCCAGCCGGCGAAGGCGGCCCGCTGGGCCGGGGTGAAGGGCCGGCCGAGGCTGAAGGCGCCGGCGTAGTCGCCGCCGATCTCGGTCTCGCGCACGTCGACGCCGAACCGGGCGAGGGCCTCGCCGAGGGCGAACTTGCCGCCGAACACGCCGATGGAGCCGGTGAGGGTCGTGGGCTGGGCGACGATGGCCGAGGCGCCCGAGGCGATCCAGTAGCCGCCCGAGGCGGCGTAGGTGCTCATGGACACCACCACCGGCTTGCCCTTGGCCTTGGCCTCGCGGATGGCGTCGAGGATCTGTTCCGAGGCGGTGTCGGAGCCGCCCGGCGAGTTCACCCGCAGGACGATGGCCTTCACCGTCTTGGTGCGGGCGGCCCGCAGGATCGCGTCGGCCAGGTTGTCGGAATAGATCATGCCGGTGGCGGCGAAGGGGCTGGCGCCGGCGTCGCGGCCGGTGACGATCGGCCCCTCGGCCTCGATCACGGCCACGGTGTCGCCTGCACGTTCCCGGCGGCTGACGTCGCCCTGGCCGTAGTCGCGGAAGTCGAGGGTCTTGGCGTCCTCGCCGGCCTTGTCGAGCAGGGTCTGGCGGGCCTCGCGCACCTGGCCCACGCGGTCGATCAGGCGCAGGCGCAGGGCGTCCTCGGCGAGGTAGGGCCCGGCCTCCAGGGTGCGGCGCAGCTCGGCGGCGTCGAGCTTCCGGTCGCCGGCGGCGGCGGCCAGGGTCGTCTCGTACACCGAGGTCATCCAGGACAGCGTCGCCTCGCGGTGGGCGGGGGTGTAGTCGCTCTGGGTGTAGGCGTTGACGGCGTTCTTGTACTCCTGCCGCTGCTCGAACTGCGGGCTGACGCCGTACTTGTCGAAGAAGCGCTTGAGGAAGATGTCCTCGGTGGCGAGGCCCGTGGCCTGCAGCGAGGCGCCCGGCTGCATCCAGAAGTTCCCGGAGGCCGCGCCCAGCATGTAGGTCGAGGAGGTGATGCCGCCGGGGTAGAGGCCCTGGCTGTGGGCGATCACCGGCTTGCCCGTGGCCCGGAAACGCAGCAGCGCCTGGCGCAGCTCGTCGGCCATGGCGGGCTCGACGCCGCCCTCGGGCAGGCGGATCAGCAGGCCCTTGATGCGGTCGTCCTTCTCGGCCCGGCGCAGGCCCTCGATCACGGTCATAACCGCCGTGGTGTTGCGGCCGAAGCTGGCGAAGGGGCTGTGCGGCGCCTGGTCGGTGAGAGGATCGCGCAGGTCCAGCTCGAGCACCGCCCGGGCGGGCGTCGGCGAGGAGCCGGCGGCGCTGACCGCCAGGGAGATCAGGACGAAGGGGACGCCCACGAGGAAGATCATCAGCCCGGCGAACACGCCCGCCGCGGTGATCAGAAACTGCTTCATGTCGTCATCGAAATCCTGAAACCCAGTCCCGGCTCTCGCACGAAATCCCGCGTCGGACCAGCGTCCTGCGCGCCGCGGCGGGCCTAGACGATCAGGGCGGCGAGGGCCTGCCAGGCGACGCCCACCAGACCGGCCGCGGCGCCGAGGGCGGCGAACTGGTCCATCAGGGCCGGGGCGGCCTCGCGGCGGGCCTTCATTCGCCGCAGGGCCAGGGCCGCGAGCCCCGCGCAGGCGCCGGCGCAGGCGAGGCTGAGGAGGACGGCGGCCAGCTGCCAGAGCCGGCGGTCGTCGGCGGGCGTCTGGGCGTCGAGGCTGGCGAAGGCGTAGATCCCGACGAAGTGCAGGCCCCAGGCGAAGAGGCCGCCCAGCCCATAGGCCCACCGGCCCATCTCAGGCCCCCGGGAACAGCCGCGGCAGGGCGGCGGCGAAGGCGCCCTGGCCGGCGGCGTAGGCGAGGAACAGGCCGATGACCTCGAAGGTGGCCGGCTGGCCCGGGCGCACATAGCCCCAGGCGAGGCGGAGCAGGGCGTAGAGGCCCATGAACGCGGCGGTGAGGACGAACAGCCCCTGCCAAGAGAGCAGGGCGGCGACGGCGGCGCCCTGGGGCGACTGGGACGGCTGAAGCCCGCCGGCCGCCCAGCCGCGCAGGTCGAGGCCCCAGGCCGCAGCGACAAGGAGGGCGGCGGCGGCGAGCATGAGAGTGGCCGCGGCAGGGGCGCGGGCGCCGCCGCGGGCGAGGGTCTTCACCCCGCCGGCGGCTAGGAGGGCGGCGGCGGCCTGGAGGCCGAGGATCAGGAGCAGGGAATCCTTGGGCGGCGGCCCCCAGAGGTCGGGCCGGCTGCTCCACAGGAAGACGTAGGAGAACCCCGCCAGAAGGGCGACCATGCCGCCGACGATCAGGGTGATGGCCATGGCCCACCAGCCGTGGCTGCGCACGCCGCTGGCGTAGCTGGGGACCCGGATCCCCGCGCCGATGTCCACCTCGGGCCGCTCCATGGGCCGGTCCAGGAGCCAGCACCACTGCAGGATCGTCCAGACCGCGAGCAGGGCGAACACCGCGGCGGCGGCGTAGGCCTGGACGGTCAGCAGCAGGAAGAAGGCGGCCGTGAACACCGCCGCCCAGACGTGCCAGGGCGAGGGCCTGGGCATGCGCAGCAGGTACTGCGGCTCGGCGTTCATGACGCTGGTGACGAGGGTCTCGCGCCCGCCGGTGGGATTGTTCGGCAGCAGGTAGCGGCCGGCTTCCACGTCGCGGGCGAGGTCGGGCTGGTCCCACAGGGGATAGAGGCTGCGGACCACCGGGATGGAACGCACCGAATAGAGGTCGTTGGGCAGCCACTCCAGGCCCGGGCCGTCGTGGACGTTGCCCGCATTCCCGGCCCCGAACGGGCGGAAGTTGCGGGCCATGTCGATGACCCACAGCAGCACCGCCGCGGCGAAGAGGAAGGCCCCGGCGGTGGAGAGGAGGTTGGTGGCCTCCCAGTCGCGGCCCGGCAGGTAGGTGTAGACCCGGCGCGGCATGCCCATCAGGCCGGTGAGGTGCATGGGCAGGAAGGTCAGGTGCATGCCGGCGAACATCAGCCAGAACACCCAACGGCCCAGGCGTTCGCTGAGCGCCCGGCGGCTGATCAGCGGCGTCCAGTAGTAGATGGCGGCGAACAGCGGGAAGACCATGCCGCCGATCAGGACATAGTGGAGGTGGGCGACCACGAAGTAGGTGTCGTGGGCCTGCCAGTCGAAGGGGACCATGGCCACCATCACCCCGGTCAGGCCGCCCATGACGAAGATGACGAGGCCGCCCACGGCGAAGAGCCCGGGCGCGCTGAACCGCATCCGGCCTGCGGCGAGGGTGGCGATCCAGGCGAACACCTGCACCCCCGCCGGCACGCTGACGGCCATGGAAGCAGCGGAGAAGACGTTCACCGACATGGTCGGCATGCCCACGGTGAACATGTGGTGGGCCCAGACGCCGAAGGAGATGAAGCCGGTGGCCAGCATGGCCAGGACCACCAGCCGGTAGCCCACCAGCGGCGCCCGGGCGATGGCCGGGATGATGGTCGACATGGCCCCCGCCGCCGGCAGGAAGATGATGTAGACCTCGGGGTGGCCGAAGAACCAGAACAGGTGCTGCCACAGGAGCGGATCGCCCCCCTTCACGCTGTCGAAGAAGGGCCAGCCGAACGCCCGCTCCAGTTCGAGCAGCAGGGTGGCGAGGATCACCGACGGGAAGGCGATGATGATCATCCCGGCGAAGATCAGCATGGCCCAGGCGAAGATCGGCAGCTTGTCCAGGGTCATGCCCGGGGCGCGGGTGCGCAGGACGCCGACGATGATCTCGACGGCCCCGGCGATGGCGGAAATCTCGATGAAGCCGATGCCCAGGAGCCAGAAGTCGGCGTTGATGCCCGGCGACCAGGTCGTGCTGGTGAGCGGGGGATACATGAACCAGCCGCCGTTGGGGGCGAGGCCGAAAAACAGCGAGCAGAAGAACGCCAGGCCGCCGATCAGATAGGCCCAGAAGGCATAGGCCGACAGGCGCGGGAACGGCAGGTCGCGGGCGCCCAGCATCTGCGGCAGGAGGAGCGCGCCCAGGGCCTCCACCGCCGGCACCGCGAACAGGAACATCATCATGGTCCCGTGCATGGTGAAGAGCTGGTTGTAGGTCTCCTGGGGCAGGAAGCCGTTGAGCGGCAGGGCGAGCTGGGTGCGCATCAGCAGCGCCAGGATCCCGGCGAGCACGAAGAACAGCATCGCCGCGCCGACGTAGTAGACGCCCACGAAGTTGTTGTTGATGACGGTGAGCCACTGCCAGCCGCGGGGGGCGCACCAGGCTTCCTTCAGGGCCTCCAGCTCGCCGGGCGGGCGCGCGCCGCGGGTGGGGAAGCGGTCGTAGAGCCGCCGGTCGAAGCCGGTCTCCGAACTCATTTCAGGGCCTCGAGCCAGGCGGCGATGGCCCGGACCTCGGCCCCGGAGAGCACCGGATAGGCGGGCATCCGGTTACCTGGCTTGATGGCCTGGCTGTCGGCGATCCAGGCGGCGAGGGTTCCCTGGTGATTGGGCAGGATGCCGGCGCCCAGGGTGCGGCGCGAGCCCACATGGGTGAGGTCCGGGCCGGCGAGGCCGTTGGCGGGGCTGCCGCGGACCGTGTGGCAGGCCCCGCAGCCGGCGGCCAGGAAGCCGTCGGCGCCGGGGCCTTCCGGCGCCTCGGCCGGCCGGGCGAGCCGGACGCGGACCGCCTCGAACGCGTCGGGAGCGTGGGCGACCACCACGAGGCCCATCAGGGCGTGCGGCCCGCCGCAGAACTCGGCGCACTGGGCGGGATAGACGCCGGGCTTCTCGGCCTGGACGCGCATGAGGTTGCGGCGGCCGGGGATCATGTCGACCTTGCCCGATAGGCGCGGGATCCAGAGGCTGTGGATCACGTCCGCGGCCTCCAGCTCCAGGGTGACCGGCCGGCCGATGGGGATGTGGATCTCGTTGGCGTCCTGCACGGCCTCGCGGCCGGCGGGATCGAGATAGGCCACCCGCCACCACCACATCTCGCCGGTCACCCGGATGCGCACCTCGCCCGGGCGCGGCTCGGCCGAGAGGTCGCGGGTGAGGGTGAGGCCCCAGAGCAGCAGCGCGCTCAGCACCACCACCGGAAAGGCGAAGCCGCCGATCAGGATCAGCCGCTCATGGGCCAGGCGCGCGCGCCAGCGGCGAGGACCGAACAGCGCCGCCGCGGTGACGCCGAGGACGATGGCCAGGACGATCCCGGCCATGGCGAACAGGGCCCAGGCCAGCACCGTCACCGGTCCTGCGAAGGGCCCGCCCGGCTCCAGCACGGGCGGCGGCCAGCCCGCGAACATGTCGCCGAGCCCGCTCATCGGAGGGTGTAGAGGTAGGCAGCCACGTGGCGGGCCTCCTCCGGCGTGAGCGGCTGGGGCGGCATGCCGGTGTCCGGGGCCAGCGAAGGGGCGTCCATCAGCCAGCGGACCAGGACGGCGGGCTGGTTGGGAAGGCGGCCGGCGATCAGCGGGCGCTTGCCGAAGCCCGCCAGCGGCGCGCCCACCCGGCCCTGGGGCCAGGCGACGCCGGGAATTTCATGGCAGGCGGCGCAGGCGGCGTGCTCGATGAGCCGGCGGCCCTCGGCCGGATCGGCCCCGGCCAGCTCGCGCGGCAGGCCGGACTTGTCGGCGCAGGCGCCTAATACGCCCAGGGCCGCCGCGGCGAGGGTCATCGCCACGATCCCCTTACGCAGGCTTGCTGGGCGCGCATCCAGTCCCACGGCCGCATCGATCCCCTCCGGCATCAGGGTGCAAACCCGCGTGCAGCTTGGCAGTTCCCGGAACCTCGGCCGTGGCGCGGGGTTGGAAGCAGGTGCGCCTCGTCCTTGCGATCCTGTCCGCCGGTCTTGGGCTCGCCGCCTGCGGCGAGATTTCGCGTGCGACCGACGAGGCGTTCAGTCGGACCGGGCAGCTGGTGGCCATGAGCGGCGGCGACGGCGGCGCGGCCAACGCCTGCTTCACCTGTCATGGCCTGGACGGGGCCGGCGACGGGGACGCCGCACCGCGCCTGGCCGGGCTGGACGCGGGCTATCTGCACAAGCAGCTGGAGGACTACGCCTCGGGCCTGCGGCGGCACGACGTGATGGGCGAGGTCGCCCGAAACCTGACGCCCAAGGCCCGGGCGGCGGTGGCGGCCTGGTACGCGGGCCTGCCGCCCAGGGCGGTCTTCGCGGCGGCTCCGCCCGCACCCATCGCCTATGACGCCTGCATCGCCTGCCACGGGCCGTGGGGCGAGGGCGCGGGGGCGGCGGGGCCGGCCCTGGCGGGTCAGCCGGCGGCCTATCTGGCGGACCAGCTGCGCAGATGGCGCCGGAGCGAGCGGCGCAACGATCCGCGCGGGGTCATGCGGACGGCCGCGGCGGGGCTTTCCGCGGCGGACGCAGCGGCCATAGCGACCTGGCTATCCGGACTGTCCGCCGCTCCACGGCCAGGTAGCGCCGCCGCCAGCGTGTCGGCCGCTTCCGCGGCTTCGGAAGCACCGGCAGCATCCCGTGCATCACATCGTCCCGATCCACGAACTGGTGCTTGAGCGCCCCGCCCACATGGATCGGGATCAGCAGCAGGAGGGCGACGACGAGGCCCCAGTGCAGCCATTCGGACGCCGCCTCGATGGCCCACAGGCGCGCATTGTCGAGGCCGTGCAGGGGCAGCAGCGGCCACGGGACGAGGCCGACGAGGGCGAGGTCCGTCTCCCGGGCCGAGGCCGAGATCATCAACCAGCCGGACAGGGGCAGGCCGAACAGGCAGGCGTAGAAGGCGTAGTGGGTGACATGGGCGGCGATGCCCTCCCAGCCCGGCTTATGGGCGTCGTTCACCGGGCGGGGGGCGAAGGCGCGCCAGGCGCCGCGCCCCAGAATCAGCACCAGCATCAGCACGCCCACGGCATAGTGCAGGTCGTAGGCCGCCACCTTGCCGCCGCCGACGGGCCGGCGGCCCATCCACCAGCCGAGGCCGAGCTGGAAGAACACCAGGCTGGCCATGGTCCAGTGGAAGACGATGGCCACCGGGGAATAGCGGCCTTCGTCGGCGTGGCCCGCCGCCCATTCCAGAAGATTGAGCAGCAGCCGGTCGATCATGCGGCGGCGCCGCGGGGCGCAAGCTGGCGGCCGAGCAGGACCATGGCCACGGCCAGGTAGATGGCCGCGGCCGGCGCCCACATGATCAGGCCCGCCGCCTGCTGGTCCTGAAGCGGCGTCAGGCCCCAGGCGAGAGTGGTGGCCGCATGGGGGGCGTAGACCGCCCGGTCGGCGACGGTGAGCAGGGCGCCGAGGAGGCCCATCTGCACCGTGGAAACCAAGAGGGCGGCCACGGCGGCGAGGGGGCGGGCGGCGCGGACCGCGATCCAGAACCAGAGGGCGACCGCGAAGAGGCTCGCCTGCATCAGCCAGTAGGCGCCGTCGTGGCTCATGGCCAGGGCGTAGGCGGCGGGGGCGTGCCAGGCCCAGAACACCGCCGTGGCCGCCAGCGTGACGAGGCCGAGACCCGGCGCGCGCAAGGGCGGCAGGGCCCAGGCGGCAAGGGGCGCCAGGGCCGCGACCAGCAGGACATGGTGAACCGTCCGGGCGGCGAACAGGGCCGAGGACAGGGCGCACAGGGGCGAGACGAACAGCATGACGGCGAGGCCCCAGGCGGCCCAGCCGGCGGGCGGCGCCCGCACCCGCCAGAGGCCCGCCGCCACGAGGGTCAGGGCGGCGAGCAGCACCGGGTCGGCGTTCCAGCGCGCCAGCACGTCCGCTGGCGTCGCGCCGACCCCGCAGTAGGGCGTCCAGACGGGCAGGCCGGTCATCGCCGCGGGCTCATCGCTGGGGCAGGGCGTAGGCGATGACCCAGTCGCCCCTGCGGGTTTCCATGAAGTGATGCCCGCCGGCCATGATGACGAGGTACTGCCGGCCGCCCGCCTCATAGACCATGGGCGTCGCCTGGCCCCCGGCCGGCAGGACATCGGACCAGAGGGTCTTGCCGGTCTCGGTGTCGATGGCCCGGATCAGGTCGTCGGTGGCCGCAGCGATGAAGACGAGGCCGCCCGCGGTGACGGCGGGCCCGCCGTTGTTGGGCGTGCCGATGTCCAGGGGCAGGCGCGAGGGGATCTTGAACGGGCCGTTGTTGCGGGCCGTCCCGAAGGGGCGGTCCCAGACGGTGCGGCCGGTGGCGAGCTCGATGGCCCGGATGCCGCCATAGGGGGGCTGCTTGCAGAGCAGGCCGGTGAACTTCATGCGCCAGCCGGGGTTCACGTCGATGGCGTAGGGCGCGCCGGCCTGGGGATCGCCCGCGCCCTCGGCCCCGCCGGCGCCGGTCTTCTCGCGGGGATCGCCGCGCGGGAACCAGCCGCGCCGGTCCGCCTCGGCCCGGGGCACCAGGCGGTTGTGGTTCGGCATGTCGTTGTAGTTGGCGATAATCAGGCCGCGACGGGGATCCACCGCCACGCCGCCCCAGTCCGAGCCGCCGTTGTAGCCGGGGTACTGGATCCAGTGGGTGCGGGTGGTGGGCGGGGTGTAGAAGCCCTCGTAGGTGGCCCGCCGGAAGCCGATGCGGCAGAGCATCTGGTCGATGGGCGACATGCCCCACATGTCGCGCTCGGTCAGATCGGCCTTGCGCAGGGTATGGTAGCGGGAGATGGGCTGGGTGGCCGCCCGCTGGTCTGGCTCGACCCCGCCCTGGGGCGCGCGGATCTCGCCCACCGGCGTGAGCGGCGCGCCGGTGCGGCGGTCGAGGACGTAGATGTCGCCCTGCTTGCTGGGCAGGATCAGGGCCGGGACGGGCCCGCCGGCGGTGGGGAAGTCGATCAGCGTCGCCTGGGAGCCGAGGTCATAATCCCAGACGTCCTTGCGGACGGTCTGAAACGACCAGCGGGGCGTTCCCGTGGTCACGTCGATGGCCACCAGGGCGGTGGAGAACTGGTCCTCGGCCGGGGTGCGGTGGGACGAGAGATAGTCGGCGGCCGCATTGCCCATGGGCAGGTAGACGAGCCCCAGGCGCTCGTCGCCGGTAGCGGTGGTCCACATGTTGGGGGTGCCGCGGGTGAAGGAGTCGCCCGGCGGCGGATAGCCGGTGAGGTCGGGGCGGGCCATGTCCCAGGCCCAGCGCAGTTCGCCGGTGACGGCGTCGAATCCCTGGATCACGCCCGATGGGGCTTCCAGGTACTGGCCGTCCAGGACCTGGTGGCCGGTGACCACCACGCCGCGCACGATGGTGGGCGCCGAGGTGATGGAGACCATGCCCGGGATGACCTCGCCCATGCCGACCTTGATGTCGACGGCGCCGCCCTGGCCGAAGTCGGCGCAGGCCCGGCCGGTGCGGGCGTCCAGGGCGATGAGCCGCCCGTCGAGCGTGCCGTAGATGATCCGCGCCGCGCAGGCCTCGGTCGGGGAGACGCCCGGGACGTCGTAATAGGCCACGCCGCGGCAGGCGGCGGTGTAGGGGATGTATTCGTCCGCGACCTTGGGATCGAAGCGCCACAGCTCGCGGCCGGTGGCGGCGTCGAGGGCGATGGCCCGGCTGCGGGCGGTGCAAAGGTACAGGGTGGAGCCGACTTTGAGGGGCGTGGTCTCGGCCCCCCATTTTTCGTCCGGCAGGTCGCCGGTGCGGAAGGTCCAGGCCCGTTCCAGGCGCCGGACGTTGGTGCGGTCGATCTGGCCGAGGGGCGAGTAGCGGCGGGCGCTGTAGGTTCCGCCATAGGCCGGCCAGTCGGCGCCGACGTCGCGCAGGGCGGGCTCGGCCATGCCCGCCAGGGGCGCGGGCGACTTGCCGGGGGCGCGGGCGGCGAGGCCCACGGCGAGGCCGCCGATGACGATCACGCCGGCGAAGACCCCGAGGGCGGCGAGGGTGCTCCGGGCGCGGGCGCCGCTCAGCGCCATCAGGGCGAGCAGCACCGGGACAGCGAGCACCAGCGGCGCCACCACCCGCGGGACGAGGGCCCAGCCGTTCAGCCCCACTTCCCAGACCGCCCAGGCCAGGGTGGCGAGCACGGTGGCGAGGTAGAGCCAGGCGCCGGCGGCCATCAGCCGGAAGAGCAGCAGGCCCGAGGCGATGAGCGCGAGCCCAGCAACGAGGTAGTAGGGCGAGCCGCCCAGGGCGATCAGCGCCACGCCGCCGACGGCCAGGACCAGGCCCAGGAGGGCCAGGACGACAGCCAGCGCCTTGATCGCCGGCGCCGCAAAAGCAGGCGGCCGCGGGCCCGTTCCGTGCATCCTCGCCTCCGGTCCAGCTCTGCCGTTCCGAACCGCTCAGCGGCCTCAAGGTTCCGATGAACGATGCGTATGACCGCATGAGAAATCAGCGTTGGACACCTCTGGTCGTTCAGTGAAGCTCGGCGCGTCTTTGCGTAGGGGTGCGTGGGCTATGGCGAAGCGGAAGGATCAGGCTGACGAGGCCCGGCGGCGGTTCCTGAAGGGCGCGGCCGTGGGCGCGGCGGCGGTCGGGGCGAGCGCCGGCGGCGCAGCCAAGGCCCAGGAGGCGCCGGCGGCAGGCCAGGCGGCGCGGGTGCTGCCGCGGCCGAACGAGATCGCCGAGAGCCTGCCGCCGCCCGACGATCATGACGCGGTCGAACAGGCCAACTGCGGCGGCGATTTCATGACCGACGCCATCAAGGCGCTCGGCCTCGACTATGTGATCACCAACCCGGCTTCGAGCTTCCGGGGCCTGCACGAGGCCCTGGTCAACCACGGCGGCAACAAGGCGCCGGAGCTGCTGACGGTGACGCACGAGGAGATCGGCGTGGCCATGGCCCACGGCTACGCCAAGATCGCCGACAAGCCCCTGGCGGTGATGGTGCACGGGACGGTGGGCATCCAGCACGCCTCCATGGCGCTCTACAACGCCTACTGCGACCGGGCGCCGGTGCTGCTGCTGGGCGGCAACACCCTGAACGCCGAGATGCGCCAGCGGGCGGAGTGGGTGCACTCGGCCCAGGACCCCGGCGCCATGGTCCGCGACTTCGTGAAGTGGGACGACCAGCCCTACACCCTGCAGGGCTTCGGCGAGTCCCTGGCCCGGGCCTATCAGATCGCCATGACGCCGCCGAACGGGCCGGTGTTGCTGTCGGTGGACACCGAGCTGCAGGAGCAGCCGATCCACGGCGATCCGAAGATGGTGCGGATGCCCAGGCTGGTCTATCCGCACGCCGACACCGGGGCCCTGGACGAGCTGGCCCAGATGCTGGCCAAGGCCGAGAAGCCGGTGGTCATCGCCGGGCGCGTGGCCCGCAACCAGACCGGCATGGACCGGCTGGTGGAGTTCGCCGAGACCCTGAACACGCCCATCATCGACCAGGGCGCGCGGACCAACTTCCCCTCGCATCACCCGCTCAACCAGAGCTTCCGCGGGCGGGCGCTGCTGGCCCAGGCGGACCTGGTGCTGGCCCTGGAAGTCAACGAGCCTTACGCGGCCCTGCACAATTCCATCGACCGCATCCACCGCTATGACGACCCGGTGCTGAAGCCGGGGACCAAGGTGGTGGCCCTGGGCGCCAAGGACCTGTTCATCAAGGCCAACTTCCAGGACTTCGGCCGCTACCAGGAGATGGACCTGATCATCACGGGCGACGCCCAGACCTCGCTGCCGTACCTGACCGAGGCGGTGCGCAAGGCCCTGGGCGGGCGCAAGCCCGATCCCGCCAAGCTCAAGGCCATGGGCGAGGCCCAGGCGGCCATGCTGCAGCGGATGCGGGTGGACGCCAGCATCGGCTGGGACAACAGCCCGATCACCACGGCCCGGCTGACCATGGAGCTGTGGAACCAGATCAAGGACGAGGACTGGTCGCTGGTGGGCGACGGCCTGATGCCGGGCTGGAAGCGTCTGTGGCCCGCCGACCGCTACTATCGCTACAACGGCGGTTCGGGCGGCTGGGGCCTGGGCTATTTCGCCCCGGCGGCCCTGGGCTCGGCCCTGGCCAACCGAGACCACGGACGGATCAGCGTCGCCTTCCAGGGCGACGGCGACCTGATGTTCGTGCCCGGCACCCTCTGGACCGCCGCGCACCACAAGATCCCGATCCTCTACCTGATGTACAACAACCGGGCCTACCACCAGGAGGTGATGTACGTGCAGCGGATGGCCGGACGCCTGGGCCGCGGCATGAAGAACACCACCATCGGCACGACCCTGACCAACCCCAACATCGACTTCGCCATGATGGCGCGGTCCATGGGCGTCTATGCCGAAGGCCCGATCTCGAACCCGCGCGACCTCGGGCCGGCGATCAAGCGCGCCCTGGCGGTGGTGAAGCGCGGCGAGCCGGCGCTGATCGACGCCATCTGCGAACCCCGGTGAGTACGCCCATGTCCTTCAAGCCTCTCGCGGGCCTGCTCGGCCTCGCCCTCTGCGCCGCCGCTCCGGCGCTCATCGCCGCCGCTCCGGCCGCTCCACAGGGGAACGTCGCCGCCGGCCGCCAGGCCTATGCCGACAAGGGCTGCGCCTCCTGTCATGGCCTCAGCGGAGAAGGCTCGCCCGCCGGCGCGGCGGTGGCGGGGACGGCCCTGGACTGGTCCGCCTACCACGGCCAGCTGCGCAGGCCGCGGGGGACCATGCCGGCCTATGACGCGCGGGTGCTGACCGACCAGGAGGCGGCTGACATCTACGCCTATCTGAAGTCCCTCGCCGCGCCCAAGGGGGCCGCGGGCGCGGCGGCGGTGGCCCAGCTGAAGGGCGATCCCGTCGCCGGGCGGAAGACCTACCTGGAGAACGGCTGCCATGCCTGTCACGGCTCGGTGGGGCAGGGCGGCGGGCCGGGGCCGACCCTGGCCGCCACCTCCATGACCCTTCCCGCCTATCACCAGCAGCTCCGCAAGCCGCGCTCGGTCATGCCGGCGTATGGGCCGACGCTGATGACCGACCAGGAGGTCGCCGACACCTGGGCCTATGTGAAGGGCCTGCCGGGGCCGCGCGATCCGGACAAGCTGCCGGCCCTGCTGCGCGCCCCCAGCCGCTGACGCCTCAGGACGCCAGCCGGGCGGCCTGCGCCCGGACCTCGGCCTCGATGCGCCGGCCGTCCCGCTCGGCGATGCGCCGGAACGTGGCCTGGGCCTGACCCACCACCTGGTCCATGTTGTAGTAGCGGTAGGTGGCGAGACGGCCGACGAAGCTCACGTTGGGCTCGGCCAGGGCCAGGGCCTCGTAGCGCTTGTAGAGCGCCTGGTTCTCGGGCCGGGGCACCGGGTAGTAGGGATCCCCGTCCGCCCGGGGATATTCGTAGGTGATGGTGGTCCGGGCGGCGGATTGGCCGGTGAGGTGCTTGTATTCGGTGATGCGGGTGTAGGGGACCGCCTCGTCCGGATAATTCATCGTGCCGACGGACTGGAACCACTCCTGGTCGAGCGTCTCGTGCCGGAAGGCAAGGCTGCGGTAGGGCAGCGGGCCGAAGCGATGGTCGAAATACTCGTCCACCGGGCCGGTGAAGATCAGGTGGTCGAAGACGGCCTCGCCGCGCACGTCGGCGAACTCCACGCCCGTCTCCACGGTGAGGCCCGGCTGATCCAGCATGGCCTCGAACATTCGCGTGTAGCCGGCGGCGGGCATGGCCTGGAACCGGTCGGTGAAGTAGCGGTCGTCGGTGTTGACCCGCGTGGGCACCCGGGCGGTCACCGACTTGTCGAGCTCGGACGGGTCCATGCCCCACTGCTTGCGGGTGTAGCCCCGGAAGAACGTCTCGTAGAGCTCGCGCCCGACTTGGGAGATGACCACGTCCTCGGAGGTGCGGATCCGGGCCACGGGCTCGGCCCGGGCCTTGAGGAAGGCCTCCGCCTCGGCGTCGTCCTTCAGGCCCGCGCCGAAGAGCATGTTGAGGGTCGTGCGGTTGATTGGGATCGGCGTCTCGAGTCCGCGGACGGCGGCGAGCACGCGATGCTCATAGGGCCGCCAGGCGGTGAACTGAGACAGATAGGCGAACACGTCCTCTGAATTGGTGTGGAAGATGTGCGGCCCGTAGCGGTGCATCAGGACGCCCGCGGCGTCGATCTCGTCATAGGCGTTGCCGCCGACATGGGGCCGGCGGTCCACGAGCAGGACGCGCTTGCCCAGCTGGCTGGTCAGGCGCTCGGCCAACACCGAGCCCGCAAGGCCCGCCCCGACGATCAGATAGTCGAACGGCTTGCGCCGGTCGGCCGGACGCACCGCGGGCGCGCTGATCGCCTGCAGGGCCGCGGCCCGGGCGTTCAGCACCTTGCCGATCTGCGCTTCCATGCCCTTGAAGGTGGCGTCCCAGGACATGGCCGAAAGCAGGCCGTCGGCCGCCTCGAGCCAGGCGTCGTCGCCGCCGGGAAGCCGCAGGGCCATCTCGCAGGCGTCCACAAAGGCGGGGGCGGCGTCGGCGATTTTCACGGCCTCGAGGTCCCCGTAGTGGCGGATCACGTCGGTGATCGGGGTGGAGACCACCGGCCGGCCCCCGCTGAGGTACTCCGGGGTCTTGGTGGGGCTGATGAATCGGGTGGCTTCGTTCACCGCGAACGGCATCAGGGCCACGTCCCAGCCGGACAGGTACTGCGGCAGCTCGCCGTAGCTGCGGCCGCCGAGGAAATGCAGGTTGGCGCGCCGGGGCAGGTCGGCGGGGTCGATCTTCACAACCGGCCCGACGATCACCAGGCTCCAGCCCGGTCGCGCGTCCGCCACCGCGGCCAGGAGGTCGAGGTCCATGCGCTCGTCCACCACGCCGTAGAAGCCCAGCCGTGGCCCTGGGATGGCGGCCTGATCGGGCGGAGAGGCGTCGCCGCTGCGCGCGCCGGCGAAGTGGGCGCGGTCCACGCTCGACGGGAACGGATGGATGTTGGGATGCTGCTCGCGCTTGGCTTCCCACAGGCTGTAGCCGCCGGTGAACACCACATCGGCCTGGGCGAGCAGTTCGCGTTCCAGGGGGATCAGCTCGGGCGGGGCGAACCGGAAGTTGGCCAGCTCGTCCATGCAGTCATAGACGGTGCACGCCCGCTCCAGATGCCGCGAGAAGGGCAGCATCATCGGCGTGTAGTACCAGCAGATGCGGCTTCCCGGCTCGGCCGAGAGGAGCTCGTCCAGAAGGCTGCGCAACGCCTCCTCGCGGGCGTCCGCCGGCAGGTCGTCGGGCAGGCGGGGCGTGGCCACCAGCACCCCGCTCTGGCCGCAGGTCCTCACCTCCAGCACCGGCGGGGTTCCAGGGGCGGCTGGCAGCGGCTCCTCCCAGAACACCACCCGTCGCTCCCGGGCGAAGCGGCTCATCAGATGCTGGGGCCGCTGGAAGACGAAGTCCCAGCGCAGGTGAGAGAAGCAGATCAGCACGTCGGCGCGCGAGGGGGGCACTTGGCGTCCTTTCGGGGAGGGCGGCGGGCTTCACGCCCGGCAAACGGGAGGAGGGGGGGCAAAGGCCGCTGGTCGGGATGCAGACGCGGCTGGGGCCTGAGCCCTCACGGCGGACGCGTGGGCGGTCGTGCGCGGGCCAAGCTGACGTATGCGTCGCCCGCCCGAGGCGCGGCGCGCGGAATCTCCCGTTCCATGGGGGAGATAAGTCAAGAACATCTAAAGTGTTCCGTTGGACTTTCGTTTGTCTGCTGGTTGGAAAATATTTGAAATAAGCTGTACTATTCCGATTTATCTAAAGATAAGCGGTGCAACAGAATGGCAATCTACATGTTCGCTACCCGACGCATGGACGCGGGTGGTGAATGCTGGAGCTTTGGGGCGGACACGAGTGCACGGTGAACCGCGTAGGCGACCTCTGGCGCGACCAGACGGTCCGCTCGGGCCATGAGCATCGCCCCGACGATCTCGACCGGTTCGCCGCCCTGGGGCTGCAGGCGCTCCGCTATCCCGTCCTGTGGGAGCGGGTGGCGCCTGACGATCCGAAGGTGTTCGACTGGCGCTGGAGCGACGCCCGGCTGGCGCGCATCGCCGAGCTTGGTATGCGGCCGATCGTGGGCCTGCTGCACCACGGCAGCGGCCCCGCCTACACGAGCCTGGTGGACGAGGCCTTCCCGGCCAAGTTCGCCCGCTACGCCCGGGCCGCGGCGGAGCGCTATCCCTGGGTGCGCGCCTGGACCCCGATCAACGAGCCGCTGACCACGGCGCGGTTCGCCGCTCTCTACGGCCTGTGGTTCCCGCACGGCCGGGACGAGGGCCTGTTCTGGCGGGCGCTGCTGAACCAGATCGAAGGCGTGCAGCGGGCCATGGCGGAGATCCGGGCGGTGATCCCGCAGGCCGAGCTGGTGCAGACCGAGGACCTTGGCCGCACCTATGGCCGCGCCGCCACGCTCGAACAGGCGGCCCATGACAACGCCCGCCGCTGGATGACCTGGGACCTGCTGGAGGGCCGGGTGGTCCCGGGCCATGAGCTGTGGGAGCGCGTGACCGCCTTGGGCCTCGAGGCGCAGCTTCGGCGGCTGGCCGAGGCGCCGTGTCCGGCCGACCTCCTGGGCGTGAACCACTACCTGACCAGCGACCGGTTCCTGGACGACGACATCCTCGCCTATCCCGAGGCGGCGCGGGGCGGGAACGGCGCGATCGCCTATGCCGACGTGGCCGCCATCCGGGTGGCCGTGCCGGCGCCCGGCGGGCTGGAGGGCGCGCTGGAGGAGGCCTGGGCGCGCTACCGCCGCCCGCTCGCCGTCACCGAGAGTCACAATGGCTGCACCCGCGAGGAGCAGGTGCGCTGGCTGCGCGAGGGGTGGGAGACCTGCCAGCGCCTGCGCCGCCGGGGCGTGGACCTGCGGGCTTTCACCGCTTGGGCGCTGCTGGGCTCGCACGACTGGTGCCGGCTGCTGACCTGCGACGGCGACCTCTACGAACCCGGCGCATTCGACGTGCGCGGGGGCGCGCCCCGGCCGACAGCCATCGCCGCCGAACTGCGCCGGCTGGCAGGAAGCCGCGCCCCGCCGCATCCCGCCGTCGAGGGCCCAGGATGGTGGCGACGGGACATCCGTCTGGAGCACCGGCCGGCGGCCGCCGAGACGCCGCAGCCGACCCGCCGGACCTGGAGGCCCCCTGCGGCCCGGGCGGCGCGGCCGCTGCTGATCGCCGGGGCCACAGGAACCCTCGGCCAAGCCTTAGCCCGGGCCTGCGAGCTCAGGGGGCTCGCCTATGAACTGACCGACCGCGCCTGCCTGCCCATCGAGGATGGGGCGCGGGCCGCCGAGCTGTTGGACGAGCTCGACGCCTGGGGCGTGATCAACGCCGCCGGCTGGGTGCGGGTGGACGAGGCCGAGGCCGATCCCGACGCCTGCCACGGGGCGAATGCGGCGGGGGCGGCGCGGTTGGCGGGCGTCTGCGCGGCCCGGGACCTGCCGTTCATGACCTTCTCCAGCGACCTGGTGTTCGCCGGCGATGCGGCCGAACCCTATGTGGAGACGGACGCGCCGTCTCCCTGCAACGTCTATGGCGCCAGCAAGGCCGAGGCTGAGCGGCAGGTGCTGGCCTGCGGCGGGCGGCCCCTGATCATCCGCACCGCGGCGTTCTTCTCGCCGCACGATCCCTACAACTTCGCCGCCCTGGTCCAGCGGGAACTGAGCGCCGGCCGCGCCCTGGCCGCGGCGGACGACCTGATCGTCTCGCCCACCTATGTGCCCGACCTGGTGCATGCGGCCCTGGACCTGATGATCGACGGGGAGACCGGCGTGCGGCACCTGGCCAACGACGGCGCCTGCAGCTGGTTCGAGTTCGCCCAGGACCTCGCCCGGGCGCTGGACCTGGACGAGGGGCTGCTGCGGCCTGCGCCCGCCGCCAGCTTTGGCTGGCCCGCGCCGCGGCCCCGGCGGGCGGCCCTGGCCTCGCGGCACGGGCGGATTCTGCCGCCGCTGAAGGACGCTATCGCCCGCCACGCGGCCGCCGTGCGCGCCCGCGGCGCCTTTTCCACCGGCCCCGGCTGATGCGCCCCCCGCGGTCCCGGCCGTCCCGGACGCGAGCTGAGCGCGATCCGCTGCGCAGCCTGTTCTGGGACGCCGCCTTCGCCACGGCGGTGGGGTCGCTGAACTCGGGCGTGGTGCTGGTGGCCTACGCCCTCTACTTCGGCGCCTCGAACCAGGTGATCGGCATCCTGGCCGCCATTCCGCTGCTGACCCAGCTCCTGCAGGCGCCGGCGGTGATCCTCGTGGAGCGGGTGCGGCGGCGCCGGCTGATCTCGATCGCCTCCCTGTTCGTCGCCCGTCTCGCCTTGCCGGTGATGGCGGTGCTGTCGCTGATCCCCAATACGGCGGTGGCGCTCACCCTGCTGGTGGTGGCCGAGACGGTGCACTGCGCGCTGAACGCGGTAGCCGCGTGCAGCTGGAACTCCTGGATCCGCGACCTCGTGCCCGAGGCCCGGCTGGGCCGCTTCTTCGCGCGGCGCACGATCTGGGCCACGGCCATCGGCCTTGTCGGCAGCCTCGCCGCCGCCTTCGCCCTGGAGCACGCCGGCGACGGCGGCCCAAGCCCGGCCTTCATCGCCCTCTATGGGGTGGGTTTCCTGGCCGGCATGGCCTCCACCTGGCACCTTTCGCGGGTGCCGGAGCCGCCGATGCCGCCGGTGGAGCAGAAGCTCAACATCCGCCGGCTGATGCGCGCCCCGCTGCGCGACCGGAATTTCCGGCGGGTGATCATCTTCCTGGCCAGCTGGCAGTTCGCGGTGAACGCCGCCACGCCCTTCTTCACCGTCTACTTCGTGCAGCGGCTGGGCATCTCCATCGGCTTCGTGATGCTGTTCTCGGTGGTCAGCCAGATCGCCAACATGGTCGTGCTGCGCAGCTGGGGGCGGATCTCGGACCGGTTCTCCAACAAGACGGCCCTGGGCCTGGCGGCGCCGGTGTTCCTGGCCTGCATCGCCGCCATGGCGCTGGCGTCCCAGATCACCGAGCCGATGCTGCGGCTGGCCTTCCTGCTCCTGCTGCATGTGGTGATGGGCGCAGCCTCGGCCGGCGTCGGCGTCGCCTCGGGGGCCCTGACCATGAAGCTCGCCCCCAAGGGCGCGGCCACGGCCTATGGCGCGGCCAGCGCGCTGCTCGGCGCGGCGGCGGCCGGCGTCGCGCCGATCATCGGCGGCATGTTCGCCGACTTCTTTGCCGCCCGGCAGCTGGGCCTGCAGCTCACCTGGCAGGAGCCCCGGGGGCTGCATCAGCTGCTCACCTTCCAGCTCAGCCACTGGGACTTCTACTTCCTGATCTCGGCCGGCCTCGGCCTCTACGCCCTGCACCGCCTGACCCTGGTGGACGAGCATGGCGAGGTGGCCAGGTCGCGGGTCGTGGAGGAGCTGACGCAGCGCGTGCGCGAAGGGGTTCAGAACGCCTCGCCCGTGGCCGGGCTGCGGGCCCTGGCGGCCTTCCCTGGCGGGGCTCTGATCCGCTTCAACCGGAGCCGGCAGGTGTTCCGCAGCGTGTGGTCGGCCGACGCCGAGGCCAATGTCGTCTGGCGGCGGGGATCGCCTGACGCCTGAGGGCCACAGGCCCCGCAGGGGCGTCGTGCGCCCGCGAAACTCAGGCGCCTTTCCGGCCGGCTTTCCGAGGAATTTTCCCTGTCTGGTTCAGGGAGAAGAGATGGTCGGAGTGGCAGGATTTGAACCTGCGACCCCTGCGTCCCGAACGCAGTGCTCTACCAGACTGAGCCACACTCCGAACTCGAGGAGGGCGCCTTATAGAGGAGCCGCCGCGTCGCTGCAAGCCGACGAAATCGATGTTTGTGGGCGTTGCATCCGCAGGGCTGCTGCGCTATCTCACCGCCTCCGCGAGGGACACCCCTCGACGCCGTTCCTGCTGGGGAATGGTGTAATGGTAACACAGCGGTTTTTGGTACCGTTATTCTAGGTTCGAGTCCTAGTTCCCCAGCCACTTCCTCCCTCTTCAGAGACGAACGCGGCGGCCCGTGAGGGGCCGCGTCCGCCGGCCTGGCGGCCATCCGCCTCATGAGCGGTCGAGGGCCCGTTTCGGCGGCCCTGACGCGCCGCGACGAGGGTGAATCGGGAAGCGGCCTTCCGGCCTAGATTCGGACGCCCTGCGGGGCGGTGAACCGGGCGTCGACCACATTGCCGGTGTTGCGGACCCCGGCCGATTCGAAGAGCAGGATCTCGGCCTCCTCCTCGGCGACGGGGCGGTGCTCCACGCCCCGCGGCACAACGACGCACTGGCCGGGGCCGACCTCCACAGTGCGGTCGCGGAATTCGATTCGGAATCGCCCCTTCCAGCCGAGAAACATCTCGTCGGCGTCGTCGTGGCGATGCCAGGGGAACTCGCCCCGGATCTTCACGGCCTTCAGCTCCTGGCCGTTCAGCTCGGCGATGATTCCCGGCCGCCAGGGCTCGGTGATTCGGCCAAGCTTCTCGGCGATGTCGATGCGTTCCATGCGGGGAGTCTCCAGAACGACGTTCTCCAAGCCTAGCCGGCCGCGCGGCGCCTGGCGAGCGGCGTTGGGGCGGAACCATCGATTCGGCCTCCGGCCCGCGCGATCCGGGGGGCGATCCTGAAAAGACGACGCCCAAACGAAGACGGCCCCGGAGAGGTCCCCGGGGCCGTTTCAGGGTCTTGAGGCTCTGGCGGCGGTCAGGCCGCTTCGGCCGGGGCCTGGGCCGGCAGGCGGATCAGGTAGTCGAAGGCCGACAGGGCGGCCTTGGAGCCTTCGCCCATGGCGATGACGATCTGCTTGTAGGGCGTCGTGGTCGCATCGCCAGCGGCGAACACGCCGGGGATCGAGGTGGCGCCGCGCACGTCGACTTCGATCTCGCCGCGGTTGGTGAGCGCCACCGTGTCCTTCAGCCATTCGGTATTGGGCACCAGGCCGATCTGCACGAACACGCCCTCCAGGTCGACGTTGTGGACCTCGCCGGAGTTTCGGTCCTTGTAGACCAGGCCGGTGACCTTCTGGCCGTCGCCCTTGACCTCGGTGGTCATGGCCGAGGTGACGATGCGCACGTTCGGCAGGCTGGCCAGCTTGCGCTGCAGCACCGCGTCGGCGCGGAGCTGGCTGTCGAACTCGATCAGGGTCACATGGGCCACGATGCCGGCCAGGTCGATGGCCGCCTCGACGCCCGAGTTGCCGCCGCCGATCACCGCCACGCGCTTGCCCTTGAACAGCGGGCCGTCGCAGTGGGGGCAGTAGGCCACGCCCTTGTTGCGGTATTCGTCCTCGCCGGGGACGTTCATCTGCCGCCAGCGGGCGCCGGTGGCCAGGATGACGGTGCGGGACTTCAGCGAAGCGCCGCTCTCCAGCTCGACGGTGATCAGGCCGCCCTCGGCGGGCGCCGGGACCAGCCGGGACGCGCGCTGCAGGTTCATCACGTCCACGTCGTAGCTCTTGACGTGCTGCTCGAGGCCGGCGGCCAGTTTGGGGCCTTCGGTGTGCGGCACCGAGATGAAGTTCTCGATGGCCATGGTGTCGAGCACCTGGCCGCCGAAGCGTTCGGCCACCACGCCGGTGCGAATGCCCTTGCGCGCGGCGTAGATCGCCGCCGCCGCGCCGGCCGGGCCGCCGCCCACCACCAGCACGTCGAAGGCGTCCTTGCCCTTGATCTTCTCGGCCGCGCGGGCGACCGCGCCGACGTCGATCTTGGCCAGGATCTGCTCCAGCTCCATGCGGCCCTGGGCGAAGGGCTCGCCGTTCAGCAGCACGGTGGGCACGGCCATGACCTGGCGCGCCTCGACCTCGTCCTTGAACAGGGCGCCGTCGATGGAGACCGCCTTGATGCGCGGATTCAGGACGCTCATCAGATTGAGCGCCTGCACCACGTCGGGGCAGTTCTGGCAGGAGAGCGAGAAGTAGGTCTCGAACAGGAAGTCGCCGTCGAGCGCCTTCACCTGCTCGATCACCTCGGGCTCCACCTTCGGCGGATGGCCACCCACCCACAGCAGGGTCAGAACCAGCGAGGTGAACTCGTGGCCCAGGGGGATCCCGGCGAAACGCACCGAGATGTCCGTGCCAGGGCGGGTGATGGCGAAGGACGGCTTGCGGGCGTCGTCATCGCGACGCGTCAGGCTCACCTTGTCCGACACCGAAACGATCTCTTCGAGGAGCTCCAGCAGCTCCTTGGACTTCGGCCCCTCGTCGAGCGAGGCGACAAGCTCCACCGGCTCGCGGATGTTCTCCAGGTAGGCCTTCAGTTGGCCTTTCAGGTTGGCGTCCAGCATGCAAGCTCCGGGGGCTACAGAATTCCAGGGGGGCGGAAGTTGGGGAGGCCGGCGCCGCCGCGAGGACGGCGCCGGTTCCGGGACAGTCAGGCTTAGATCTTGCCGACCAGGTCCAGCGACGGGGCGAGGGTCTTCTCGCCTTCTTCCCACTTCGCCGGGCAGACTTCGCCCGGGTGGTTGCGGACGTACTGGGCGGCCTTGACCTTGCGCAGCAGCTCGGCGGCGTTACGGCCGATGCCTTCGGCGGTGATTTCCATGAACTGGATGACGCCGTCCGGGTCGACCAGGAAGGTGCCGCGGTCGGCCAGGCCCTGGCCTTCACGCATCACGCCGAAGTTGTTGGTGATGACGCCCGAGGGGTCGCCCACCATGGTGAACTTGATCTTGCTGATGGCCGGCGAGGTGTCGGCCCAGGCCTTGTGCGAGAAGTGCGTGTCGGTCGACACCGAGTAGATTTCGACGCCCAGCTTCTGGAACTCGGCGTAGTTGTCGGCCAGGTCCTCCAGCTCGGTCGGGCAGACGAAGGTGAAGTCGGCGGGGTAGAAGAAGACGACCGACCACTTGCCCTTGAGGTCGGCTTCGCTGACGGAAACGAACTTGCCTTCCTTGTAGGCTTGGGCGGTGAACGGCTTCACCTCGGTGTTGATCAGAGACATGGCTGCTCCCAGTTGAAGTCCCAGGGTTGAGGGCTTCTGAGGTAGTCCCTCCACAGCCATAAGCAAATTGATTTTGCTAACTCCGCTCCATTGAGGTTTTCTATGCCCCTCGGCGCGGGCCGCCTGAGACGGGCCGGGCCCTGCCGTGTCGGCTCAGTCCAGGCGGATGCCGGGCCCCTGCGGCGCGCCGTCCTGGCCGCCGTTCAGCGCCTTCTGCATCCAGACGATGTCGACCCAGCGGCCGTGCTTGAAGCCGAGGCCGCGACCGACCCCGGCGGGCTCGAAGCCCAGGGTCTTGTGCAGGCCGATGGAGGCCGCGTTGCCGGAATCGCCGATCACCGCCACCACCTGGCGCACGCCGAGGGCCTCGCACTGGTCGAGCACCGCCGCCAGCACCGCCCGACCGACGCCGCGGCCGATGGCGTCGGGGGAGACATAGACGCTGTCCTCCACCGTGTAGCGATAGGCTTGGCGCGGGCGGAACGGTCCGGCGTAGGCGTAGCCCAGGATCCGCGGGCCGAGGGCGGCCACCAGATAGGGCAGGCCGCGGCCTGCGATGGCCGCGCGGCGGCGCTCCATCTCGGCGGCGTTCGGCGGCGTCTCCTCGAAGGTGCCGAAGCCTTCGCGCACGTGATGGCCGTAGATGGCGGCCAGGGCCTCGGCGTCCTCGGGGCCCGCGGGTCGGATGATCATTCGCTCTTCCAGCGCTCCTCGATCGCCCAGATGGCGAAGGCGTAGTCCAGGGCGATCTCCTTGAGGAAGTCGAAACGGCCGGAGGCGCCGCCGTGACCGGCTTCCATGTTGATCTTGAGCAGGATCGGCGCATCGCCTGTCGTGTGGTCGCGCAGCTTGGCCACCCACTTGGCCGGCTCCCAGTAGGTGACGCGGGGGTCCGAGAGGCCGCCGGTGGCCAGGACCGGCGGATAGGCCTGGGCCTTCACCTGGTCATAGGGGCTGTAGCTGGCGATCAGGTCATAGGCGGCCGAATCCTCGATGGGATTGCCCCATTCGGGCCACTCGGGCGGGGTGAGCGGCAGGGACGTGTCGCTCATGGTGTTCAGCACGTCCACGAACGGCACGGCGGCGATGATCGCCCCCCAGAGGTCCGGCCGAAGATTGGCCACCGCCCCCATCAGCATGCCCCCGGCCGAGCCGCCGTAGGCCGCGATCTTGCCCTTGGTCGCATACCCTTCGGCGATCAGGTGCTCGGCGCAGGCGATGAAGTCGGTGAAGGTGTTGGGCTTCTTCTCCTTGCGCCCGTCCAGGAACCAGCCCCAGCCCTTGTCGGAGCCGCCGCGGATGTGGGCCGTGGCCCAGATCCAGCCCCGGTCCACGAGGCTGAGATTGCGGATGGAGAAGCTGGGCTCCATGGCATGGCCGTAGGAGCCGTAGCCGTAGAGCAGCACCGGGGCCGAGCCGTCGCGCGGCGTGTCCTTCAGCATCAGGAGGGTGATCGGCACCTGCTCGCCATCTGGCGCCGTGGCGTAGAGGCGGCGGGCCACGTAGCGGGCCGGGTCGTGGCCGGACGGCACCTCCTGGGTCTTGCGCAGGGTCCGCTCGCGACTGGTCATGTCGTAGTCGAACCACTGCCGGGGCGTGGTGGGCGACTGGTAGACGAAACGCGTGACCGTGGTGGCGTACTCGAACCCGGTCTCCAGGTGCAGGGCGTAGGCCTCCTCGTCGAAGGCGATCACATGCTCCCCGCCGGCCCGGTCCATGACCACCAGGCGGTCGAGGGCGTTCACCCGTTCGGCCCGCACCAGATGGTCCGCATAGGCGGCGAAACCGGTGATGTAGCGGCCGGGCTCATGGGCCACCCAGTCGCGCCAGGCGCTCCGGGCGGGGACCGCCGCCTCGGCGGTCATCAGCTTGAAGTCCACGGCGCCGTCGTCGTTGGTGCGGATCACCCAGCGGTCGGTCCAGTGGTCCAGCTCGTACTTCACGCCGGTGCGGCGGGGCTCGGCCACCACGGGCGCGGCGGTGGGGTCCGCGGCCGGGATCAGCCACAGCTCGGTGGTCTCCTGGTTGCCCACATGGATCAGGATGTGGCTGTCGTCGGACGTGGTCCCGACGCCGAGGAACATGCCCTCGTCCGTCTCCTCATAGACCAGCACGTCCTCGCCGCCGCGAGCGGGGCGGCGAAAGACCTTGGAGGGGCGGGCGTTCTCGTCCCGCCAGATCCAGAAGATCCACTGGCTGTCCGGAGAGAAGGTGAAATCGCCATAGGCGCTCTCGATGGGAGCGCCCACCTCCTCGCCGGCGGCCAGGTCCTTCACATGGATGCGGTAGTACTCGCTGCCCTGCTCGTCGGCGGCCCAGGCGAAGAGGGCATGGTTGGGGCTGTGATGGGCCGCGCCCACCTGGAAGAAGGCCTTGCCGGCGGCGAGCCGGGTCTCGTCCAGCAGCACCTCCTCGGGTCCGCCGCCGCGCGGGCGCCGGGCGTGAACCGGATGCTCGGCGCCGACGTCGTAGCGGACGTAGTAGTCGAACGGGCCGTCGGGGGCTGGGACCGAGCTGTCGTCCTCCTTGATGCGCCCCTTCATCTCGGCGAACAGCCGGGTCTGCAGGTCCTCGGTCCCGGCCAGCACCGCCTGGGTGTAGGCGTTCTCGGCCTCGAGGTGCTGGCGGATGTCGGCGCGCAGGGCCTTGGGATCGCGCAGCACCTGCTGCCAGCCCTCGTCCTTCATCCAGGCGTAGTCGTCGGTGCGGGTGCGGCCGAGCTGTTCGATGGTCTGCGGGCGCTTCGGGGCGATGGGCGGGGTGGGAAGGCTCATGCCCGCTAGATGCGACGGCGCGGCGGCGCGCTCAAGGACCGTGCGGCGCCGGTCCCCCCATGGCGGGGCGGCGTAATGGCCAAGTCGCGGCGTTCTGGCGCGGCCGATCACGGGGATGTTCGCTTGGCGCCCACCGCTGACTCTGATTCAGTATTCGCAACATCGAGATCGCGCGAAGACGCGACGGGGTGCTTCAGAGTTTCAGAGTAGTCGGGGACCGCCATGGTCATGGATCTTGCGGTCGAGCTGATCCACGCGACCGTGCAGCTCGAACAGCCACTGGGAGACGGGACGCGGACCGTGGGGACCGGCTTCCTGGTCTCGGCCCCCGCCGCCGATGGCCAGCCGCGGACCATCCTCGTCACCGCCAATCACGTGCTTCAGAAGATGCCGAGCGCCAACGCCCGCATCGGCTATCGCGTGGCCAACGCCGACGGCTCGTGGCGCTACACGCCCCAGCAGCTGAAGATCCGCGACGACAAGGGCCGCGAGCTGTGGACCCATCACCCGACGCGCGACGTGGCGGTGATGGAGATCAAGGCGCCCGAAGCCTTCGCCAAGGCCGCGATCCCGCTGAACTACCTGGCCGCCGACGAGACCTTCACCAGCTATAACGTCACCGCCGGCGACGAGATGATGGCCCTGGGCTTCCCGCGCGGCCTCTCCGCCAATCAGGCGGGCTTTCCGATCCTGCGGGCGGGCAAGGTGGCGTCCTATCCGGTGGCCCCGGCCAGCGTCTTCCCGACCTTCCTGCTGGACTTCTCGGTCTTCCCCGGAAACTCGGGCGGGCCGGTGTTCGTGAGCCGTGCGCGCCAGCCGGGGGGCGGCCTGACCCAGGTCTCGGACCGGGGCGAGACGGGGCCCGGCGATGCGGCGCAGGCCGGTTTCATCGCCGGTCTCCTGACCCAGCAGGTGGAGCTGAACTCCGAGCGGCTGGAGATCGGCATCGTCACCCACGCCAAGTACATCCGCGAGACGATCAGCCTCCTGGCCGATCCGCTTGCGCCGTCCGCCGTCGTCGCCGAGGCGGGCCCCGTGGCCGGCGCTGTAGCGGGCGCCCAGGCGGCCTCGGCCGAGGAGGCGGCGCGGAACTAGCGGCTCCGCGCGGGTCTCTGAAACGTCGAAGGGGCCGCCCGGCCTCCCGGACGACCCCCGCGATCCGTGTGCGCTCCCGAGAGAGGGAGCCGGTCTTACGAGCCGTAGACCACGCTGATGGTCTCGGCGACGCAGGCTGGGCGCTCCTGGCCTTCGATCTCGATGGTGCACTCGTTCTTGATCTGCATGCCGCCGGCCTTCGGCTC
>Ga0065721_10003993_pt1 | contig 49537 bp, 36 predicted proteins | sample Mesricmetagenome_FD_59108 | JGI IMG/M metagenome (GOLD analysis project Ga0065721, IMG submission 59108) | Mesophilic microbial community from rice straw/compost enrichment Sample: eDNA_1 v2 (version 2) | ecosystem: Engineered > Solid waste > Grass > Composting > Bioreactor | place: USA: Davis...
TTTCCGCGCTCGAAAGAACGCGGCCCCGTTGAAGCTCTAAATTCACAAGTTTTCTATTTCTTTTATCGCGCTGTTTCCGCGCTCGAAAGAACGCGGCCCCGTTGAAGCCAGAAAAGGATTCTCAAAAACCCTCTATACGCCGTCGTTTCCGCGCTCGAAAGAACGCGGCCCCGTTGAAGCGCAACCACATTTCAGCATCGGCAAGGCGTCCTCGCCATGTTTCCGCGCTCGAAAGAACGCGGCCCCGTTGAAGCATGAACTGCCGCGCGAAAGCCTCGTTCTCCGGAGTGGTTTCCGCGCTCGAAAGAACGCGGCCCCGTTGAAGCACCTCTCCGGGGCGGCTCGAAACTTATGTGTTAGTGTTTCCGCGCTCGAAAGAACGCGGCCCCGTTGAAGCACCTTCAATTCGTGCGGGGATTCCATTGCGAAGCAACCGTTTCCGCGCTCGAAAGAACGCGGCCCCGTTGAAGCGAGTGTCTAAAAATTGATTTTTGGCTGAATCGATGAAAGTTTCCGCGCTCGAAAGAACGCGGCCCCGTTGAAGCCTCCAGCCGAGAGGGCGATAGCCCCACCCATGCCATTTGTTTCCGCGCTCGAAAGAACGCGGCCCCGTTGAAGCATCAAGGGCGGCGGCATCCCGCGCGTCTGGGGCGTTTAGTTTCCGCGCTCGAAAGAACGCGGCCCCGTTGAAGCAAAAATGGAGTCGCTCCGATCCGTTACAAGGCAATCCGGTTTCCGCGCTCGAAAGAACGCGGCCCCGTTGAAGCCTTGGATTGTTCGCCACTGACGGCACGCTCAATCTTGTTTCCGCGCTCGAAAGAACGCGGCCCCGTTGAAGCATCATTCCGTTGTCGTCTATTGCCAGTTCGATGCGGGTTTCCGCGCTCGAAAGAACGCGGCCCCGTTGAAGCTCTAAATTCACAAGTTTTCTATTTCTTTTATCGCGCTGTTTCCGCGCTCGAAAGAACGCGGCCCCGTTGAAGCCAAACCAACGACTACTTCTGCCATTCTTAACTTTCTAGTTTCCGCGCTCGAAAGAACGCGGCCCCGTTGAAGCACCAGCTTTGCGACGACGTTCAGCACGCCCGCAATTTCGTTTCCGCGCTCGAAAGAACGCGGCCCCGTTGAAGCATGAGAATCATCATCGACATCTCACTGGAAAAGGACGGTTTCCGCGCTCGAAAGAACGCGGCCCCGTTGAAGCCTCTGCTATTGGCGCACGCAGAGCGATAGGATGTAGCGTTTCCGCGCTCGAAAGAACGCGGCCCCGTTGAAGCTGCACCTTCATCCACCGTTCGGCAATCGTCAGCTCCTGTTTCCGCGCTCGAAAGAACGCGGCCCCGTTGAAGCCGAGTTCAAGAAGGCCGTGAATTCGGAGTCGTTCCTGAGCGAGTTTCCGCGCTCGAAAGAACGCGGCCCCGTTGAAGCGGTTGCGGCCGGGGCGATGCTGACCGCTGGCGCCGTCGGGTTTCCGCGCTCGAAAGAACGCGGCCCCGTTGAAGCAACGCGGCAAGGAAGCGCTCGAAGAGGCAGGGCGAAGTTTCCGCGCTCGAAAGAACGCGGCCCCGTTGAAGCTTGCGCTGGCCAAAGACGTGTTCCCCGGCCTGCGCGGTTTCCGCGCTCGAAAGAACGCGGCCCCGTTGAAGCCACATTAAATTCAAATGTATCTACTTCGTATTCCCATGTTTCCGCGCTCGAAAGAACGCGGCCCCGTTGAAGCAATTACGCTGTCAGGAACAGAAACCTCACCGGCATGAATGTTTCCGCGCTCGAAAGAACGCGGCCCCGTTGAAGCTCATGTCATTTTGCCGGGGCCGAAGCCCCGGCGTTAAGTTTCCGCGCTCGAAAGAACGCGGCCCCGTTGAAGCTCTTCTCGCCCTGTTTGAGCGCACAGGGCCAGCTCGGGTTTCCGCGCTCGAAAGAACGCGGCCCCGTTGAAGCAGCCTCCCGTCAATGAACGCCAGCACTTCTCGGGCATGTTTCCGCGCTCGAAAGAACGCGGCCCCGTTGAAGCACTATCATCTCGCAGATCAGCACAGCCGAACGATGGGTTTCCGCGCTCGAAAGAACGCGGCCCCGTTGAAGCCTGTAATTTCGGCTGTCATGTGTGAGCTATTTGTTATTGTTTCCGCGCTCGAAAGAACGCGGCCCCGTTGAAGCCAGCAGGCGCGCCAGATCGGGCGTGCGGATCCCGACGGGTTTCCGCGCTCGAAAGAACGCGGCCCCGTTGAAGCTGTTCCATGTTTACTACGACCGGAGAGCGAAGCGGCCGGTTTCCGCGCTCGAAAGAACGCGGCCCCGTTGAAGCGTTGAGCCATCGCTCAAGGATGTCACACAGAAGCCAGGTTTCCGCGCTCGAAAGAACGCGGCCCCGTTGAAGCTAAGTATCCGGACGCTGCGTAAAAAGGCGGTCGCCCGGTTTCCGCGCTCGAAAGAACGCGGCCCCGTTGAAGCATCACGTTGGCGCGGCAACGGCCATTCACGCTCGCTGGTTTCCGCGCTCGAAAGAACGCGGCCCCGTTGAAGCGGCTTACTTCGCCGCCTCAGCCTTTGCCTTGTCGGCGGGTTTCCGCGCTCGAAAGAACGCGGCCCCGTTGAAGCCGCCCGCCACAGGCGCGAACGGTATTTGAAAAGATAGGTTTCCGCGCTCGAAAGAACGCGGCCCCGTTGAAGCGATTCTGTTTTTGTGGATGAGTCGCAAGACACAAACGGTTTCCGCGCTCGAAAGAACGCGGCCCCGTTGAAGCGCCGCCTCCGTGTGCTATGTGTGCAATGTGTGCTTAGGTTTCCGCGCTCGAAAGAACGCGGCCCCGTTGAAGCAATTCGTCTTTGTGCGCTCATATGTTATAGATTATAGTTTCCGCGCTCGAAAGAACGCGGCCCCGTTGAAGCAAACAGCGGGAAATGGTTTCCTTTGCGTTGTCCGCTGTTTCCGCGCTCGAAAGAACGCGGCCCCGTTGAAGCCCTGACATACATCACCGCGTCCAGATATTTTTGCCCAGTTTCCGCGCTCGAAAGAACGCGGCCCCGTTGAAGCGCCGATGCCGCGGCTTGCATCCCGCGCGAGATCGAGCGTTTCCGCGCTCGAAAGAACGCGGCCCCGTTGAAGCGTATGTAATGTATCGAACAACGTGCCTCGCCCAAGCGAGTTTCCGCGCTCGAAAGAACGCGGCCCCGTTGAAGCACGAACTCCGCTCGATACCTGCTGCCGAAACAGATAGTTTCCGCGCTCGAAAGAACGCGGCCCCGTTGAAGCGCGAGAGCGCCCTGCAATGCCACGTCTTCCGCGCTGGTTTCCGCGCTCGAAAGAACGCGGCCCCGTTGAAGCGGCTGCGGTATACTCATCATCGGCCACCCCCTGCTCGTTTCCGCGCTCGAAAGAACGCGGCCCCGTTGAAGCATCATCGACACCCACAACGCCAGGGAGCTCGCTCTGTTTCCGCGCTCGAAAGAACGCGGCCCCGTTGAAGCTGCGACATGCGGGATATGTTACAGTCGAACACGGAAAGTTTCCGCGCTCGAAAGAACGCGGCCCCGTTGAAGCGGTGAAAGGAACCTGATCTTCCGCTGCAATCCGCCGGTTTCCGCGCTCGAAAGAACGCGGCCCCGTTGAAGCCCAAACGCCTTGATGATGTTGCCGATGTGTTCTCCATGTTTCCGCGTTCGAAAGATCGCGGCCCGTTGGAATAGCCTATAGCCTATAGCCAATAGCCGAGAACCGAGAGCCTACAGCTGAGAGCTGAGCTGAGAACCAATCGTCTATCGCTGAATCCTGCTGACGAAGGGTTCGACTCGTTAAAGACCGTGACGACGGTCGCAAACCGACCCACCAGTTTTCGCCGTTATGCGGGTGCGACCTGGTTGGAGATCGCTTGAGGTTCGATCCTGGTCACCACGGACAGCAGTTGCTCCACCGTGAACGGTTTGCTCAGGAATGCGGCAACGCTCGATTGATCCACATCACAACGCTCCCGGTCCAATCCACTCATGGCAATGATCGGCGTTCCCGGCGCGAGTTCGCGCAGCGCCCGGACCACATCACGACCTTCCATGAAAGGCATCATCAGGTCGGTCAGGATGTAATCGATCGACAGTGGTTCCCGCCCGAAAAGTGTGATGGCCTCGGGGCCATTGCCGGCCGTGATGACGCGGAAGCCGAATTCCTCCAACGTCGTCCGCATGATCGCCACGGTCGCGGCTTCGTCGTCCACGACGAGAATGGTTTTGCCATGTCCTTTTGTGGCAGCGGGGCCGGTTTCGCTCGCAGGTTTTTCGACGGGCGTCGATGTTGCCGGCAGATAGACAAGAAACTCGGAGCCTTTCCCTGGTTCGCTGCTGACAAACATGAAACCCTCGTGGGCGTGAACGATGTTTCGTGAAGTGGACAGCCCCAATCCTGTCCCCTTGCCGGCCGGCTTTGTCGTAAAGAACGGTTCGAAGATCTGCTTTAATTGATCCGGATCGATTCCGGTTCCCGTGTCTTTCACTGACAGGCAGACAAACTTTCCTGCGCGGGCATCGGGAATCTGTGCAGCCGCGGCTTCATCGAGTTCGACGTTTCGCACGTTGATGGTCAGGGATCCGCCTTCAGGCATGGCGTCTCTCGCGTTGACGCACAGGTTCATGAGAACCTGGTGCAGCTGTGTGGCCACGCCGGACACGGGCCAGGGACGGGCTTCAACATTCACCCGGCAATGAATGTTTCTCGGGAACACTTCGGAAACCACCTTGCACAGTTCCTTGGCGAGTTGTTCGAGCTGCAGCGACGTCTTGCCGGTGCTTTCGCCGCGCGCAAATGTTAGAACCTGCCTGACCATGTCCGCGCCGCGCCGGGCGCTGGTTTCCATCATGTTGAGGATGGATTTGGAATCCTTGTTTGAAGACTGGCTCGAAAGCAGGTTGATGCCCATGAGCACCGGGGCGAGTGCATTGTTCAGGTCGTGGGCGATTCCACTGACCAGCACGCCGAGGCTTTCCAGTCGCTGCGCGCGGAGAAATTGCTCCTCAAGCTTCTTCCGCTCCGTGACGTCCGTGTTGATCATGAGCAGCGCCTTTGGAGCATTTGCGTGATCGCGAATGAGCGTGATGTGGACCTGCGTGATCAGCGTCTTGCCATCGCGGGTGAACTCCTTGAGTTCGCCGGCCCACTCTCCGCGGGTATCGATGTTTTCGAAGATCTCCTGCATCTGTGGCGGCGGATTGCCGCGCAACAACACGGCGGAAATCGTTTTGCCGCGCACTTCATCCGCGTGCCAGCCATAGATGCGTTGCGCGCCCTCGTTCCAATACTGGATCTCGAGGTCCATGTTGCAGAGCAGAATTGCATCCCGCGCCTTGTCGAGCAGCTCCGCCTGTTCGCGAATCTTCATCTCCGCGCCCTTGCGCTCCGACACGTCGATTGCCACGCCGACCACCCTGACGAGTTTGCCCTCGGAATCCTGGATGAACGATACGCGGTCGAAAACGTAGGCGTAGGAACCGTCCGCCCGACGCACGCGATGTTCGCTCCACCACATGCGGCTCGATGACGAAGCCCGGAATTCCTCGACATAACGATCACGATCTTCCGCATGAATCAGTTCGTGCCAGCCTTCGATTCCGGGTTTGATCTGCTGGAGGGGATAACCAAAGACACTCTCGATGTTCGGGCTGTACCAGACGGAATTGGAACTCACATCCCAATCCCAAATCACGTCGTCCGAGGTGCGGGCCACCAGCGCAAACCGTTCCTCCAGCTGCCGAAGCGATTCCTCCGCGCGTTTGCGCCGGGCACGTTCCTCGGCGCTGCGAATCGCCTGCCGGACCGAAGCGACCAGCCGGTGGGGGCGTTGTTTGAGAACGTAGTCGGCCGCGCCGTTTTTCAGGCTTTCGACAGCAACTTCTTCACCGATGGTTCCTGAAAAGAAAATGAACGGAATGTCAGGGCGCACCTCGCGCGCCAGCGCCACCGCTCTCAGTCCGTCGTAGGAAGGAAGCGTGTAATCCGAAATGATGAGGTCGAAGTCGCCGGCACGAAGCGCCTGATCGAACTGCGGCTGGCTGCTGACGGCGGTGATCGCGACTGCCATCCCCTCGGACTTCAAAGTTTCTTTTACAAACATCCGATCAACTTCGTTGTCTTCCAGATGAAGGATGCGGATCTGTCGATTCAGGAACTCAGTTGCCATGACTCATTTCTTCGGGAGGCTGAAATAAATTGCTGCTCCTTTGTTAAGTTCTCCTTCGGCCCAGACTTTTCCGCCGTGCCTCTGGATGATGCGTTGCACAATGGAAAGACCAATGCCCGTGCCTTCGAACTCGTCCTGCGTATGCAGTCTCTGGAACACAGCAAAAAGCTTTTTGGCATATTGCATGTCGAAGCCGGCGCCATTGTCTCGGGTGCAGAAAACCAATTCATCGTCACCCGGCGTGCACAGCACTGAAATTTTCGGCGCTGCGGTCTTGCCGGTAAACTTGAGGGCATTGGAGAGAAGGTTCACGAACACCTGTCGCAGGAGCGCGTAATCTCCAAGAACGGCTGGAAGTTCTCCGACATGGAACTCCACGGTGCGATCCGCCGAAGCTGCCCGCTGGAGTTCGTCCCACACCTCCATCACCAGTGCTTTCATGTCGAGCTGACTGAGCGAAAGATGCTGCCGTGTCAGTTTTGAAAGCCGGAGAAGATCGTCAATCAGCCGCCCCATGTGTTCGGCACTTCGCTCGACCTGCCCGAGCAGGCGGCTGGCCTCCTGCGGCATGTCGTTCGAATACTGTTTGAGAACAATTTTTGTGAAACCTTCGACAGCGCGCAGCGGGGCGCGAAGGTCGTGTGACACGGACCAGGAGAACGATTCCAGCTCGCGATTCGCCTCTTCCAGCTCCGCATTGCGGCGGGCGACGCACTGTTCCAAAGCACGATTCTGGATGCGCAGCTGGCGCACTGCGAGAGCGCGGGAAAGGACGGGAAGAATCGCGCTCAGTTTGAATGGCTTCAGAATGTAATCCAGCGCTCCGGATTTCATCGCCTTCACCGCGGTTTCAATCGTGCCCTGCCCCGTCATCACAATTCCGATCAACTGTGGATCGATCTGAAGCGCCGCCTGAAGGAACGAGATTCCGTCCATGTCTGGCATCATCAAATCCGTCAGGAGAAGATCGAACCGTTCCTTTTTCAGGAGGTTCAATGCCTCTACAGGCGAATCGCAGCCCGTCGTGTGGTACCCCTGGTCGCGCAGCGTGTCGCAAAGAGCCTGCATCTGCGGCTTCTCGTCATCCACGATCAGGACTCGGGCCTGTTCGATTCCATTCGACTGCCGTTCGGCCTGATTCTGGTTTTGCGTCGCTGTCATCATGAAACGGAAGTGGGCACACATCGTGCCAGAGCATCCCGGAGATCACGCAACCGGGGCGGTTTGTTCAAAACGCGGTCCACGTCGGACGGCACATCGTTCTCAGCCACCAACCGCTGCCCCCAGCCGGTCAGGAGTATGACCGGTGTTTCCCTCGAGGCCTTCTTGATCGCAGCGGCAACCTGGCGTCCGTCCATGTGCGGCATTCCCAGATCGGTGAACACCACGGAGAAAGGCGTCCTCGATTGCAGCGCGGCTGAAAACGTCTCAACTCCAGACTGCCCGCTGTTCGCAGTCGTGACGTAATGGCCGTCGCCTTCGAGAATATCGCGAAGGGATTTGATGAGGATTGGATCGTCGTCGATGACCAGAATATTGAGACGCGTCGGCAGCCGGCCCGGCTCACTTTTCTCAGTGGCCGCGGACGCGGATTCTGCAGCACGAAATACGAGCCGGAAGGTTGTTCCCTTACCAGGAACACTGTCGATTTCGATCTCACCATTGTGGCGTCGAACCGATCCGTAAACCATGGCAAGCCCCAGTCCCGTTCCCCGTTCGCCCTTCGTTGTAAAGAACGGTTCCATGCAGCGGCGGCGCGTGTCCTCGCTCATGCCGACGCCGGAGTCTGCCACTTCAATCAAGACGCGAGGACCTGTTCCATTCGAGCCTGTGTGGGGAAGGTCCTCAAAGCGCGTGCGGAACGTCAGAATTCCACCCTGCGGCATCGCGTCCACGGCATTGAACACGAGGTTCACGAGCGCTTCGCGAATTTCGCTCTCCACGCCCATGATCGGCGGAAGCTTCTCGGCACGTTCCGTTCGAATCTCGATGTGAACACCGCGTTGCTGAGGCATGTCACTCCAGCGGGCGCGGGAAAGATCGATCACCTGGTCGATGAGCGCGTTCAGGTTCAACGGAGTCAGCGTGAGTTCAGGCTCGCGCTGACGGTAGAATTCACGCATGCGCGCCACCGTGTGGGTGACGTCATCGACTGCGTTCTGAATCGTCGTCAGGTAGTTCCTTGCCTTTGCGCTGAGGTTGGGCTCCGACTCAAGCAGCGATTCCGTGTAAAGGGCCACGGGAGAGATCGCGTTGTTGATGTCGTGCGCCACGCCGCTTGCCATCTGTCCCAGTGCCCGAAGGCGTTCCTGTTGCATGATTGCCTGCTGCGTCTGGCGAAGGTCGTTGTAGGCATCCTGCAGCGCGGTGTGAAGCTGGGCTTGATGAGCCGCAAGCGCAACGTGTTCGCAAAGTTGACGGAGGAACTCGCATTCACCGCTTGAAAAGGCATTGCGCTGGCGACGCGCCGCAACCATCACTCCGAACACATGGCTTTCGACAAGCAGTGGCGCCACCACGAGCGATCGCAATCCGCCCTGCGAAAGACGGTGCGGAAAGGGAAATTGGGAATCCTTGATGTCAGGCTCGTAAACCAGCCGCCCCTGCACGCATTGCGAAAGGCCGTTCTCGTCGATCTCCACGCGCGATCGCTCGGTCATCGCCAGTTCCATTGCGGTGCTTTCGCTTCGAACGCCAACACCGCTGACGACGATGCAGTTCTCCGTCGGCTCGTAGCGCGCAATGCAGCAGAAATCCAGCGGAAGCTGGTCCTCGATCGTGCGAATCACCACCTGGAAAATGCTCGGAAGATCCTGGCGCTCGCCAATCGCGCGAGTGATTCGATGCAGCAATTCCAGCCGCGCGAGTTGTGCCGTCACCCGATCCTCGGCACTTCGACGTTCAACGACCTCCTGCTGCAGTGCCGCGTTTGTTTTTCGCAACGCCACGTCGCGCTCCTCAATGCTGTTCAACAGCTGATTGAACGAGCCGGTGAGAAACCTCACTTCGGTCGGGCCATCTTCACGGACGCGAATGGAATAATCCTTTCGGCCGGCAATCTTTCGAGCGGTTTCGGCCAGGTCGAGGATCGGCCCCGAAACCGCCTTTTGCAGACGACCGGCAACAACCATTGCCGCGAAGCAGGAGAAGAGAACGACGACGATTGCAATGCCCCCAAAAAACATGAGCCGCTGACGCGCGCCGCGAAGATCAGACTGAATGTATATGGTGCCTATGCGTTTCTCGTTGAGCACCACAGGACGAACGATGTGCAGCCTGCCTTGCGCGAACCAGTGGCCGTCCACTTCCGGCATCGACCTCAACCGCACCGTGTGATTTGTCGGACTGTAGTTCGCGAAGAGGCTTCCAGCGTCATCATAAAGATCCGCGGCAATGATGCTCGGTTCTGTTTCCAGTGCTGAAAGCGTCCTCTGTGCGGCTTCGTCGTCGTGGAACGTGAGGGCCGCGCGAACGTTTCTGGCGAGGACATCCGCGAGGATCGTCATGTCCCGAACCATCGTGTTGCGCGATTCCCACATCTGATACACCGCGAGAATCACGCAGGCGCATAACAGCGCCGTCGAGCAGGTGCTCAATATGAGGAGCAGAAGCTTTCTTCTGAACGGAACGCTGCGGGATCCGTTCACTTCATCCACTTTACCGGTCATCTTCCACCATTTTTCCAATTCGAATCAGTTCGGAGCTGATCTTCAATCCATGCCGTTCCGCCGCGCGATTGTTGATTTCAAAACGCACCTTCGACGTTTCCTTGTAGAAATTGATCATTCCTCCCATCCGGCAGAAGCCGTCCGTTTCACTCACCGTCAGGATGGGAAGCGATTCCACTGCGGCGAGAACCTCCTTCATGCGGTCTGCCTCCGAGCGGCTGACGAACAGAATCTGGCATTGCTTGAGGTCGTTGATGTTTCGGGACCGTTTGACCGCGATCGGACGGGAGCCGATCGACTCGTTCTTTACGATCTTGTCCAGAGTTTCGCCGAAAGGATCGGCACCGAGGACACCGATGACGAATGGCGCATTGCTGTTGGTATTGGTCGGCCATTCCACGAACTGCGCGAAATTGAAAAGGAACGCGCCCTTGATCGGATACTCGCGGCTGACCGTTGTCTGCGCGGCGGCGACCGGCGGAAACAGGAGCACGCATGCAAGAAGCATCATGACCGCGCCAGCCAAACCGCGCTTCCTCGCTGCAAAAACCTGTTTGAAGGTCGGCTTCAAATCGATTCCGTTTTCTGGTTCAAAACCGGCACGTCACACTCCCGAAAACACTGCGCGGGATTGGGGAGCCGCTCCCGAACTCAATGTGATCCTTCTCGGCAAGATTCTGTCCGGACAATGCAATCTCGAGATTGCGATATCGCCACGCCAGCCGGGCATCGAATGTGAAATAACGATCGACATGCGGCGCCGGGAGAGAGCCAACGTAGCGCCCAACCAGATCGAATTGAAAGTGGGCCGGAAGATCGAGAATCGACTGAATCACGATCTGATGTTCCGGATCGTTGCCGAGCGCGGCGATGCCGACATCTGTGTAGGTGTGCCCCGGCTTGAGCCAGAGATCCTTGTGGAAATACGTATAACCGCCGCGCAGCCGCCATCTGTCCAGCGGCTGCCATGTGCCGGAGAATTCCAATCCCCAGGACTGGCCTTCGATGCCGTTCTGCGCCGTGTAGGGCAGCGGGTCGGGTGGATTCGCAAGCTCCACGGTGAAGATGTTGTCGTAACTGTGATAGAACGCGGCGACCGAGAGGGAAACATTGACCGCGGGCTGGAGACGATATCCGAGTTCCCAGGCAAGAAGTTCCTCGGATTTGAAATCGGGGCCGCCGGCAACCGCATACGGCGGTGTTTTTGGAATGTGGTAATCGACATCGATCCGGCTCGGCGATCGCACCGCGCGCGACAACGCGCCCCAGACGGTTTGCTTTTCGGTCGGCGTCCATGCGATGCGAACACTCGGCTGAATTTCAAACTCTGTGAACTCGTTGTGCTCGATTTTTGTTCCCGCGGTAAACGTCAGCCGGTCTTCGATCACCGTGATTTCATCCTGAATGAATCCGCTGAAGAGATGCATCCGACGGTTCGCCGGCACAAATCCGGCCAGCGGTGTGGTGGTTGCGGTTTCGTCGTCCATCAATCGATAGCCGAGTCCCCACAACACCGACTGCCGCAGCGGCAACGGAAAACGATGTTGGAAGTCGATGTCGTATGTCGTCAGTTGGTCCGACAACGCGCTGTTGATGTCCCGCCGCCAGGTACGATCCACGTAAGCCTGCAGGATGAACTCCGATTCATCCGAAAGCGTGCGTGTCCAGCGCCCAAGAATATTCTGCCCGTCCAACGTCGAGTTCGTGGCCTGACGAGTCTGATATTCCCCGCCGTAGAGATCGCCCTGGAGCGTGAATGTGCTGCCTTCGAACGGAAGGTAATCCATCCGAAAACCGCCCTGGGTAAGGTTCCACTGATCCGTGCCGCGCGCTCCGGCAGCGGTGCGGATATCGTTGTGATCGAAATGCTGGGCATAGACGCGATAGAAGACATTGCTTCCATTGCCGCCTCCATAACGGATCGCTGCAAAGTCGCGCAGAAAGGATCCCGCTCCAGCCGAAACATAAGTGCCCTGAGTTTCGCGGGCGTCCTTGGTGATGATATTGATGACGCCATTGACCGCATTGGCGCCCCAAAGACTTCCTCCGGGACCACTGACAATTTCGATCCGTTCCAGGTCTTCCAGCAGAATATTCTGAGCGTCCCAGAACACTCCCGCGTGCAAGGGCGTGTAAACGCTGCGGCCATCGATCATTACGAGCAGCTTGTTCGCAAAGACGGCATTGAAGCCGCGCGTACTGGCGACCCAGGCCGCGGAGTTGACCTGCTGAACCTGAACATTCGGAGCCAGTCGGAGCGCATCGACCAGGGTTCGCGCACCCGAACGCTGCACGTCCAAACCGGAGACGACCTGCACGGCAGAAGGCGATCGCGACAATCGCTGAACGGTTCGCGACACCGTCGTGATTTCAAGGTCCAGCAGTTCGTTGATCCCGAGTTTTTTGTAATCCGGCTCCCCGGAGTCGTCGATCGCGCCTGCTGCAGGCGTCAACGCTGTGGGTTGCGCCTGAAGGGAAGGCATGCTGACGGCCACCGTAATCGCGCCGGCGAGCACCGCCACCCACCCTTTATCGCGCCGACTGATTCTTTTCTTCATGCATCAATGGGGATTCATCAGTTGGACTCTTTGCTGGCGCAACAATCGGCAGTCGAAGCACGAATGTTGTTCCTTTGCCCGGTTCCGTTTCGAAACGGACGCTTCCATCGTGACGCCGCACGATTGTGGTATAAACCATCGCAAGACCTTGTCCGGTTCCTCTCCCGACTTCCTTCGTCGTGAAGAACGGTTCGAAGATCCGCGACTGGATGTTCTCAGGAATTCCAGACCCTGTATCAGCCACCCGGATCTCAACCTCCGATCCCATCTTTCGGGTCGAAATCGTGATCCTTCCCTTGCCGTGGCCCGGACGGGTCTTCAAGGCATCGCCAATGGCATGAGCTGCGTTGACGATCAAATTTAAAACGGCCTGGTTGATTTCACCGATCAGGCACATGACCGACGGAAGCTGGCTGTCGAGATTCAGGTCGAGATCCGCGACATACTTCCATTCGTTTCGCGCCACTGCGACTGTGCTTTCGATGGCGCGGTTGAGATCGGCCGGGGCCTTCTCGACTCCTCCCGGATGCGAAAATTCCTTCATCGCACGAACGATCCGGCTGATGCGCAACGTTCCTTCCATCGATTCCGCCAGGGCGGCCGGAACCTGTTCCAGAAGATAACCGACGTCGCTCGTTTTCCGCGCTTCCTGATTTTTGGCAATCAACTCGGGCGTCACCCGATTCTCCTCCACCGCCCGCAACAACTCCGCATAGTTTTCAAACACTTCCCGGACCGACTTGAACCCGTCCTGCACGAACCGGAGGTTGTCGCTGATGTATTGCGTCGGGGTATTGATTTCGTGGGCGATTCCGGCAGCGAGGCGACCGATCGCCTCCATCTTCTGCGCGTCCCGAAGCTGAATGCTCTCGGTAAGATCCCGGGCGAGCACGGAAATCCACGATTCCGAATCGTCCTTGTGCGCCAGAATCTGCAACTCCACCGGAATCCTTCTTCCGGTCCGGGACAGCAGCTGCGCTTCGCCAGTCCATCCGCCATTCGCCAGAACGCTGTTCCAGACGTTGTCGGCAAATGGATTTAATCCGCAAAAAGCAAAGCACCCGCTCAACTGAATTGAGTCGGTCGCTTCATGGGATTCGAGTTCAAGAAGCTGCCGCGCCGAAGGGTTCAAATGGGTGATCCGCCCGGCAGGCGATTCGGCGATGGCGATGAAATTGGGCGTCGCAGAAATAATCTCGAGAAGCCGCGACTGCACCTGGCGCAGGCTTTGTTCCGCAGCTTTCTTTCGTGCCAGCCGTGTCTGAACCGCATTGATGAGCGTGACGTTGTCGAAGGGTTTCGTGAGGTAATCGTCTGCCCCCTGCTCCATGCTTCGCCGAAGTCCGTTCTGCTCCGGAATTCCAGTCATCAGGATGATCGGTATCGATGCTGTGGCAGAATGAGACTGCAATCGGCGGACAACATCGAACCCGTCGGTTCCGGGCATGTTGATGTCGGTGATGATCAGGTCGGGACGTTCGTTTTCCGCGAGTGAAACCCCGTTTTCCCCATCTGAAGATTGAATCGTTCTGAACCCAGCCCGGCGAAGAACCGTCTCCATCAGTGTGCGCTGAGAAGCCTCATCATCGATTATAAGCACTGTTTCCATGGTAACGCTTGCTGGGACCAAGCGGTTATCGTCGCTACATTTGCACCCTTAAATTTTTTCGACTCGCCCTTTCCAGGCCCGATACCCTGCTGCAATTTCGGCGCTCACTCGGCATTCTCGAATGGAACAGTGCATGGCCTATCATCCAAACTCCGGCGCGAACGTCCCTCTCAAGTCTTTGAGGCGAGACCCCAGCGAAATTACTCTGACCGGTCAGATGGCTCTTTCGCAAGACGTAAGGCATTCGCACGCGCTGAATTATTCAAGCTTAACGACCAAACCTTACAGGCCCATCCCAAGCGACTGCAAGTAAAGATACTTTCCCGCAATCACTTGCGTCTCTGCTGACGATGAGTGACGAGGTGCTTGTCTTCCGACGAAGGCTTTCAGAATTCGCCCGACGGAGCATTTTGAGAATTTCGTAGCCGCCGAGGTAACGAGGCGGAAGGAAGGAAAACGTCCGCCTAGACAGTTTCCCCTAAAAACGCTCTCGGAAAATTGAGGAACTGCCGCAGCTCTTCACCTAAGCCGTCCCGCGGCAACGCCGGCAAAGTTTAATCCACCAATTCCTTCTCAATCTGTTCCAAGGTCTTCCCCTTCGTCTCAGGCAGCTTGAACTTGATGAAGAAAAAGCCTGCGATGCAGATCGCGGCGTAAAGCCAGAACGTGCCGGCAGAACCGAGCTTCGCGTTCAGAATCGGGAATGTGTAGGTCAGAATGAAACAGGCGATCCAAAGCGCCGTCACCGCAACAGCCATCGCCGCACCGCGAATGCGATTCGGAAAAATTTCCGAGATCACCACCCATGTCACCGGCGCGAGCGACATCGCATAGCAACCGATCGCCGCCAGCACGAGCAGCAGCATCGGCAGTCCCTTGACGCCTTCGTGATAACAGAAGCCCATCACGATGTAGATGACCGCAAGTCCGGCCGAACCGAGCAGCATCAATGGACGTCGCCCGCCCTTGTCCACCACGCCCAGCGCCACAAATGTGAACGCCAGATTGACCGACCCGGTCCACGCGATGTTCTTGAGAACAGTCGAAATGTCGTAACCGGCCGCGCGGAAAATCTCCTCGGCATAATTGAAAATGACGTTGATGCCGCACCATTGCTGGAACACGGCCAGCACGACACCGAGCAGCAACACCTTGCGCATTCGCGGCTGGAGCAGTTCGGAAAAGCGCACCTTTTGCACCTGTTCGTTTGCAAGCGAGGAACGGATTTCATTCGCCGCCGCCGATGCGTATTCCCTGCCGCCGATTTGCTCGAGAATGCCGCGGGCACGTTCGCCATTGCCATTCTTTGCAAGCCACCGCGGACTTTCCGGGACGAACAACATTCCCAGCAGAAAGAGCACGGACGGAACCGCCGTCAGGCCGAACATCCAGCGCCATCCCTGCTGTCCAAACCATGAGCTGCGAATGAACTCATCGCTCGCACCCTCCGGCAGGTTTCGCACGAGGAACCAGTTGATGTATTGCGCGAGCAGAATGCCGATGACGATGGTGAGCTGATTGATTGAAACCAGTTTGCCACGAACCTGCGCCGGCGCGACCTCCGCGATGTACATCGGCGAAAGGTTCGAAGCCAATCCAATGGCCACGCCGCCGAGGATGCGCCAGAAAACGAATACGTTGAACGTGTTCGCCAGCGCGTTGCCGAGGGACGTCACCGCAAACAATAGCGCCGCGAGCAGAAGGAGCCGCTTGCGCCCGAAACGATCGCTCAACGCACCAGCCGTGATCGCGCCAACCAGACATCCAAGCAGCGCACAACTGTTCACCCAGCCGATCTGCGCTTCGCTCGTCAGATTGAAGTAGCGTTCGAAAAACGGCTTCGCTCCGCCGATCACCACCCAGTCCCAGCCGAACAACAGCCCGCCCATCGCCGCCACGGCGGAGATCATCCAGACGTAACCGCGATGATAGTCAGCCCGAAGCGTCGAAGATTCCGATTGCGTTGGTGTAATCATAGTCAGTTACTGCTTTTTCACTGCGACTGGCTTTGTCGTGAATTCGGTCCAGAGATCACATGCCAGCGCGTGATTCGGATCGCGTTTCAGCACCGTTTGAAGCAGCGACTTCGCGCGAGTCCGATCGCCCAGTCCGAGATGCGCCTGCGCCTGAAGGAACAATGCGGTGGTCGTCTGGCGGAATTGAAGATCATCTTCAAACAACAACATCGTCGGCAACGACGTCGCAAAGTAATCGATCTTCGCCGGTTTCTTTTCCAGGGCACGCGCGTATTCCAGCAGTTCCCTGAAAAGTTGTTTTGCCTTGTTCGTCCGTTGCAAACGCTGCCACGAAAGCGCCGAGTAATAAGTCATTTCGCTGAAGGCGCGCACGCTCATTTCCTGGAAGTCGCCCTTGAATGTGGCGGCGGCCATCCAATGCTGACGCGCTTCCCGCCTTTCGCCAAGCGCCCACAGCGCGCAACCCAGCCAGTAATGAATGTCGCTCTGGTTTGCGAGCAGATGCTTCGCTTCGCCGAGATTGCGCGGCGAGGTCATTGCCTGTTCGAAACGTACTCGGGCATTTTGATAATCATTTTCTGCCAAAGCTGCGCGACCGAGCGCGAGATGCGATCGGACGTGTTGTCCAAGCGGCCCGCCCTCGCCCCCTTCCCACGGTTGAAACACACGGCTGCTCACAAGCTGCATCGCTTTCACATGCTGGCCGGTTTGATTGTACAGCGCGCACAGTTCGATGCTGAGATCGTCGCGCCGCTGAACGAGATCTTGATGTTTCTCCAGTTCTCTCAGGCGCATTTCCGGTTTCACGCCGAGCCGTTTCCAAAGCTGATCGCGTTCGTACAGCAATCGCGCGTCGGATGGATTCGCCTGGAAAGCGCGTTCGTATGCGGCGCGTGCCTTGGACGGCTGTTTGCGGATGTTGAAATAACCCAGTCCAAGATTGCGCCAGGCGACGGAGAAACTTGGATTCAATCGAACGCTGCGTTCCCACAGAACGATTGCTTCTTCATGACGACGCCGGTCGTAAAACAGATTGCCCAGATAATACGGCGCCAGTCCGTCTCGCGGATTCAGCTGCATGGCGAATTGCAGAATCCCGATCTCCTCCAGACGCGCCGGGAAACAGTAGTCGGAAGGCAATTGCGCGGCGCGGCGGAAGGATCGTAATGCCGCTTTGGAATCGCCACGGCGATGATGCAGCCAGCCGAGCGTGTAATGCGCGAGCGGTAATGCGCCCCAACTCTGATTGAGGAGCGCGCCCGCGACTGAAGCGTTCTTCGCATACTGCTGCACACTGTTTTCCAGCAGTTCAATTGCTTCCACGAAAAATCCCGCCCGTGCGAAGTCATGCGCGATATCCAGGCCGATCTGCAAATCGCACTTCAACGTTTCGCTATTCAGATGGCGCGCCCACCAGTCGAGCGGATCCATCGCCAGCGTGCTTTGAAGCAGCGTCTTCGCTTCGGCATCGCAATTGAGCTTTCGCAACACGAGCACCTTGAGATTGCGCGCCCGGATGTTGTCCGTGTTGAAACGCAGCGATTGATCGAGATGTTCCAGCGCGGTTTTCCATGCACCGCGCGTGCAGTCGATTTCCGCAAGCGCGTGATATCCGGCCGACATCCATGCCTGGTTCCAGACCGCTTTGTAAAATGCCGCATACGCTTCCTCGTCGCGTCCCCGAAACCGCAGGCAAAGCCCGAGATTGTAAAGCGGTTCACCGTCCGCGGGATTGCAGTTGCGACGCGTGAGCCGCTGAATCGCGTTTCGGAAATGCTTTTCCGCTTCGGCAAATTCTCCCCTGCGCAGATGCCAAAGACCGAGTCCGTTGTTGCAACGCGAATCCAACGGATCGCGCCGCAATGCCTCGCGCCAGTACGCGCTCGAACAGCGGGTTGCATGACGATATTGATCGAGATGCAGGCCGGTGATGAACAGTTCGTCGTTGCTCGAAATATCCTCGGGTGCGGGTGGCTCGGTTGCAGGTGACGGCACTTCGCGGTGTTCACGCGGTTCGGGCTGGTAGGAAATCAACTCCACCCCGGACGAATCATGAAGTTCAATCCGCAGATCGGTTTCAAGAAGGCCGCGTCGGATCGGAATTTCCTCCACCAAAGGTTTCGACGGCGCGAGATCGCGCTTGAACGTTGCGACGACTTTTCCACGCGCGCTCAACGTCACCACGCACTTCGGTCTCGGGCCAGTCACTGCCACGCCGATTCGAACAGTTCGATTTTGAACGTTCAGGCTGATGGCAGCGTCGAGATTCGCCATCTGCGCGGGACCGATTTTCTGAATGGGATACCAGTATTGGCTCCACGTTTTGGTTTCACCCGGCTGAAGGAAACTGAAGTCAGGCTGATTGTCGGTGTACACGCCCGCCATGATTTCCACGTACGGCGGGTATTCGCCGTCGGCATTGGCGTCCGTGAGGTTGCGATCCCAGGCATAACCGAATTCATGATTACCCCACGTCCACTGCTTCTTGCCGGGCGAGATGTGGTGGTTCGCGAAGTGGACAATGCCGGCCTGCGCCTTGAAATCGTAGCCGCCAAAGAAATCATACCGGCTGCCCATGCACATGTAGGAGGTCGGCACGGGAATGTTGGCGTAGAACGAAAGGTCGTTGGGAGCGTAATGAGGAATTTCGGATTGCGGATTGCGGATTGCGAATTCGTTGCAATGCGGCGGGATGTATTGCGCAGGCACTTCGTTTTTTGGGACGCCGGTACGGGCGCGAGCGCCGTAGTTCACGCCGTAGTAGTGGCTTTTGCAGAGCGGAAACTCGCTCGTGGAACGGCGCGCGTGATCGGCGACGTAATAAACGTCCGGCGGAAAAAAACTCTGATACGCCTCATGAACCTGCGTGGCCACGTTCGCCCACCAGAGAAACGTCTGAGTGAACGGCGTGCGATTGTAGGCACGCACTTTCAATTCGAGATACGCCCGGTCTGGATGCAGGCAGACGCCGTGCATGCCTTTCATCCGCGCGAGCGGATCGTGATCGCTGCACCAGATGGTTTTCGAGCCGTCAGAATGTTCCTCAATCTCGAAATCAACTGGCATGAACGTCGCCGGACGGTGATGCTGCGGCCAGTTGAATTCGATGCCGCCGGAAATCCACGGACCGGCGAGACCGACCAGCGCGGGCTTGATCACCGGCTGAGTGTAAAGCGTGTCGTAACCGTTGGTCTTGTCGCGAAGCGAGTGGATGCGTCCGCCGATCTCCGGCAGCACGAGCGCGCAGAGAAATTCGTTCTCAATCCAGATCGCCTTCCAGTTGCGTTCCACCGGCTTTTCCGCCACGCGATCGGTAAAAGGAATCGGATAGAGCTTTCCGTTGCTGCCCTGATAAACACGTTTCTCCAGGAACATCGGATTCTTGTCCGGCGGCCCGGGCAGATAGGTCGGCAATGTGATTTCACCGACACGCACCTGCACGGGTTGTTGCGATGATTTCAAATGACTGGATTGAACCTCTGCATCGTCGCGTGAATTCAAACTGGACTTGGGTTCGCAAAACTTCTCTCTCATCACGTTCAAATCGTCTCCTGAAGTTGGTGGCGCTTTGGATGCAACCATTGCCGGACGCGGCTCATTGGAACAGATGCCCGGCCAGGAACGCTACAATGCGTGGAAAGCATTGAGGCCATCAATTGGCAGTCTTGCCAATTCTATTGTCTGATTTTACGCGACAGCCGAAAGCGGGTTGGAGACTGTTTGAACCGGGACTGAAACAACCGGCAGAGATGCGCCGCCGTGGAAAAACCGGAACGCCGGGCGATTTCATCCAGGTTCAAATTCGTCTGCTGCAGCAGCGAGCAGACGCGATCGAGCCGTCGTCGCAATATCTCCGTCCGCACGCTCGTCTTGAGCCACTTTCGAAAACGTTGTTCCAGATCGGTTCGCGAACGATTGACGTGCGCCATCACATCCTTCACCGCAATGCCTTCATGAACGTGATCGCGAATGAAGCGCACGGCGTTCACTGTGATTGAATCCTCTATGGCCACCACGTCGGTTGAAGTTCGTTCCACGATCCGGATTGGCGGAATCAGCACGTTCTTTGTCGCGACCTTCTTTCCCCGCATCATCTGGTCCAACAGAGCCGCGGCTTCGTAACCGATCTGTTCCGTGTCGGGTTCAATGCTGCTCAACTGCGGTTCGCACAGGCTGCAAAGCACGTCGTCGTTGTCCACGCCAATCACCGCCACCTCTTCGGGAACCCGGATCCCGTGTTCGCGACAGGCATTGAGCACCTGCTGCGCGCGAATGTCGTTGCACGCGAACAACGCCAGCGGACGCGGCTGGCGCCGGAGCCATGCAGCAATCGCTGCTTCCGCCCACAAACCGCTTTGTTCAATGGCCTGAATGTGACCGCGACCTTTCAGCTGGGTGGGCGGCGAAAACACGGCGACTTTGAAACCGTGCGACGCGATGTATTCCTGAAAAGCCGATTCACGCCGGTCTGAAAACGCAATGCCCCTGTAGCCGCAATAGGCAAAGTGATTGAAGCCGGCGCGGAGAAAGAAATCGCCCGCGATTCGCGCCACGGCCTTGGCGTCGGTGTCGAAAAAGGGAATTCCGTCAAAGCGCGCGTTGCCGAGCACATCGACCACGGGAAAACCGAGCTTCAAAAGCGCGCGAGCCGTTCGCTGATTCTCGATGCGCGCAATGATGCCGTCGCCTTCCCAGGTTTTCAGCCAGTCAGGAATGCCGCTCTGAAGTTCCCGTTCCTGTGTGAAGCACGACCATGGTCCGTTCGTGTGCACGTATCTGGCAATTCCGTGTAGAATGCCACGACCGTAGTTCCGGGAACTTTCAATGAGGAGGGCGACGCGCGGCAGCTGTTTGCTCATACATCTGAACCTGCCTGACGCTGTCAGATGCACTCACGCCGCGCAACATTCCGGTGCCTTTTCCATCAGAACAGACCCGCCAAAATCTGGAGAACAACCGATCGTCCCGAAATTTTTGCCCCCCTCGCCTCCTGACGAAGGAAGGAGGAGAGGGCCGGGGAGAGGAGGCATTCCCCCCCTTTTTCCCACGGTCCGCTTCGTTACCTCCGGTTACGAAACTCGTTGAGATGATCTATCCACCCGCCGCTTCCGTGGCCAATCCAACCTTTTCAATCCCGAGCTGCTGAAGGACATCAAGCACGTTCACCACGTTCTGATAATCGACCTCTTCGGAACCCTCCACCACCACGCCCAGCTCCGGATCGGATTGTTTCATTCGCTCCAGTTTCGCCTTCAGCTCGGTCACTGTGAACGGTTCGCGATTCAGAAAAATGTTTCCATGATCGTCCACCAGGATGCGATTGATCTTCGGCTTTGGCTGGTTCGGATCGGCGGGCGGAATTTTTCCCGATGGCAGATTGATCTCCAGGCTGTTGGTCAGCTGCGGTGTGGTGATGATGAAAATCACCAGCAGCACGAAGACAAGGTCGAGCAGCGGCGTGATGTTCAGCTCGTTCAACGAGCCGTGTCCCTCACGCTGCACTTTTCGGAAAGGTCTGCGCTTTTTCATTCGATTCCCACCTCGGTTGCCGCCAGCACATCAAAACGGACCAGGACCTTCTCCGGAAACCCCTTGGGCGGCGGTCTTCCGATGCTGGCTGTTTCAGAAAGCACTTTCTTCACGGAATTGTCCCACGCGACGTTTCCCGATCCGCGTTTCCAAACGCTGCCAAGCAGCCGGCCGCTGGCATCAACAGATACTTCCGCTTCGGCCACGAAATTCGCGTCGTCAAGATCCACCGGCCGGTTCCATCGAGAACGCAGCGTGTATTCCATGTAACCCTTGTAGAGAACGTTGGGATCTGAACTGCTCTCAACTGCTTTGCCGCCTTCGAAGTCAAATGCCGGAATGGCATTCGCCGGTGGTGCGACAGCGGGTGGCGCGGCAACGGTTGCAGCCGGGGCGGGTGTCGGAGCGTTTCGCGTGATCTCCGGCTGCGCCACCGGAATTTTCGCCGGCTCTTCCTTCGGTTGTTCCACTTCGGGTTTGGGTTCCGGCGGTTTTTCCTTCGGTTTCTCGGGCGGCTTCTCTTTGGGCACCATCGTCACCGCAATCTTCTTCAACTCCTTGCCCAGCATTCCTTCGCGCGCGGCCAGAAAGAACAGGCCAGCGATCAAAACCGCGTGGAACACCAGCGATATGACAACGCTGAGGCGCGAGGTGCGTTTCTCCTGTTTGCGTGGGCGCATGGTCAGTTCCTCCCGTCCGGTTCCGTGGCGAGATCGACTTTCACCACGTTCGCCTGTTGCAACGCATCCATCACCGCGAGAATTTTCCGATACTTCGTCTTGCTGTCACCGCGCACGATGACGCTCAGATCGGGATCGTCCGTGCGCAACCGGATCAGTTCGTTCAACAACTGTTCCATGCTGACCTCCTGCTTGTTGAGATACACCACGCCGGCGCCGTCCACGGTAACGTAGTTGGCCTTTGGCGGAGAATCCTTCTGCTTCTTCGACGCCTTGGGAAGATTCAGATCCAGATCATTCACGATCGGCGTCGTGGTGATGATGAAGATCACCAGCAGCACGAAGGCGAGATCGAGCAACGGAGTGATGTTCAGCTCCGTCAGCGATGAATGAACATGTTTCGAGCACTTCCTCATATGTTGGATGCCTGAAGCGCGGGAGCGTCAAAACCATCCTTCCGGATCGCGCGATTCACCGCCTCGGAGATTTCCTCCCCAAGCGGACGGGCATCGACGTAGCTGTGTTCGATCTGCGTCGCGAACCGGATGGCGAACGCGTCGAGTTCCTGGGTGATCGCCCGGATTTTCGTAACCATGAAGTTGTAGGCGAACATTGCGGGAATCGCAACGAGCAGGCCGATGACCGTGGCAATCAACGCACCTGCCACACCGGGCGCCATCGCGGTCAGACTCGCTGAATTCGCACGGGCAATTCCTGAAAACGTTTCCATGACGCCCCAGACCGTTCCGAGCAGTCCGATGAACGGGCCGCCTGCCACTGCGGTGGAGAGAACGATCATTCCTTTTTCCAACGACAACGATTCGCGCATGGCCGCCTCTTCCAGCGCCACGCGAACTGAATCAAAACTTGCTTGCGTGATCTTCGATTCTCCCTTCACCACGACCGGATGCTTCGTGATCTGGAACTGCAGCTCCTCGACGCCCGCCGCGTATAATTCGTAAGCAGGCGCGCCATCGAAATTGGCCTGCTTGCGATGGAGATCGAGCGGCTCGCGCGTCTCGTGATAAGCCGCAAAGAACTTCTTCGCCGCACGACTCGCTTTCACGAGCTGGATGATCTTGGTGATGATGACCGACCAGCTGAACAGCGAGACGATGATCAGTGCGCCGATCGTGATCTTGCCTTCCAGGGTGGCCTTCTCGAATGCGAACTGAAGCGCACCGGAAGCGAACATGGGTGTGATAAGAGGTGTTGTCATTTGGGGTTAATTGGTTTTCGTGGGAAGGATCACAGTGACCCGGCCCGTGGTTTTCGCGAGTCGCGGTCCGGCCTTTTTCTTAGCAGCCGACTCTTCGTCGTCCGTCGATTTGGCACTGGCCACCTTGGCCTGATCTTCGTTCTGAAGACTCTGACTGGTGGAACCCGCCGCGTTGGCCTGATCAAAACCCATCTTCGAGGAGCTGACATCGCCGCTGGCCGAAATATTCTGCGAAAGCAACGATGCTTCCACGCTCGCGCCACTCGCGCTCACGCTGCCAACGCCGATGATTGTGCCGGAAATCGTTTCGCCTGCGCTGACACTGGCGTTGCCGACCGCAAGCGCCGTCACTGTGACGCTCTGATCTGCTGTGATGTTGAGATTGTCGCGGGCAAACACGAGGCCTTTGATATTCCCGCTCGCCTCGAGTTTCACGTTGCTGCCGATGACACCCGATCCACTGGCGTCGATGTCGCCTTGGTAAATGACATTCCCCGCGGAATCCTTCGTGCCAGCCCGCAGTGTCACCGTGCCGGCGCTGCTGTTCACACCGTTCAACGGAATCTGCACCACGCCGCCCGCACTTGCGATGATGCTGCCCTGCGGCGTTTCGACGAGGATGTCGCCGACAGGATTGACCGAGCGTGGAAATGACGGATCGAGCGGCGGCGGGAATGTGGTCGCCAGAATGCCGCTTCCGGGAATGGTCGGTGAGTAGGATCGAATTTCCCGGGTAATCGGATCGACGTAAATCTTCTCCACCGTTGCGGCGCCGCCGGCACCGTTTCCGGCATCGACATTTCCAGTCAACGAACGCACGGTCACGTTTCCACCGTCGTAAGCGGCGATGCGCGAGCCGTTCACATTGATGTTGCCGCGCGCGACAACGGTCACATCGCTTTCATCCACGGTGAAAATGCCGCGTGCCGCCTGCCCCCCGGCATCAAAGTCCCGCGATCCGGCGCTGATCTCGCCGTCCGCAAAGATCGTGATGCCCCCGCCGTTCAGTGACGCAATCTTCGTGGAAAACATGTCGAGATCTCCGCCCAACAATACGTTGATGTCCGCGCCGGACGTGAAAAGAGTAGCCAGGGCGGAATTGGCGCGCGGTCCCTGCGACACGATGCCGACCGTGGCGCCGAGGTCCATGTTGTGAGCTGTGAAGTTGAACGTGCCGCCGCCGCCGATGCGGTAGCCCGTGTCCGGATTGAGCGGCACATCCTGGCTGTCCGCATAAAGCTGCTGCAACACCGACGCACTGACGAACTGCGCGGGAGCCGTCACCGGTTCGCCGTTGGCATCCAGGATCGGCACGCCGAACGAGTCGAACGTCCGCACCCTCAGATTAAGCAGCGCCTGCAGCTGTTCTCCGGTCATGCGTCCCTGAAACGTAAGCAAGCCGGTGGTTTCGTTGTAGGAAAACAGATTCTCAACTCCAGCCGCACCGCCCGCGAGCGGCGGGTAAACCAGGTTCAACACCGGATCGAACAGCGAGAAGTTCGGCCTGGGACTCGGCACGCTGGTGAACTCGTTCCGATTGATCACGTCGCCCGCGACATGAATGTAGCTCACATCATTCGCATGCAGGTTCTGTCCGTCGAACCGGCTGTTGATCATGTTGCCGCCGACCGTGATCTCCGCTTTTTTCGGAACGGCCAGAACGATGCCGTTCATGTCGCCCGCAATGTCCAGTGTCACCGGTTCGGGATCATCCAAATGCATCAACCCGCCGGAACGATCCGCGATTCCGAAATCGCCAAAGGCGCGATACTGCGTCTTGCTTGAGTTTGAAACGATGAATTGCGTGAGATCGCCCAGCTTGGTGCCGACCAGCGAACCGCCATCGGTCGTCGTGATTTTCAGATTCCCCACCGGTGACGGAAACAGGATCACGTCGTTGCCCAGCACCACGCCGCCAGCCCCCGCGGTAATTTCCAATGTCCCGGGATAAATGGCAGGCATGCCCTGCGAGAAGACGTCGAGGTAACGCGGCAATCCCGTGCCGCGCAACTGAACCGAGTTGCCACCGTTCAAAATAGTGTAAGCGGTGGGAGAATAGTCGAAGCGATGCCGGTTTGCGGAAGAGCTTGAGCCGAGATTGTTGAAAACGCCGTTCGGATTTCGGACTTCCTGCAGCAGAATGTCCTCGACAGCATTCACCGTCCAACCACCGGCCACCAGGCTCAACGCAAGGAGACGCGCCCCCTGTCCGGCGTTGCGTCCTGCATTGATGACTCCGGTGCCGTTGCGAACGACAAAATGCCCGGCGACATCGCGACCTGCATTGATCGTCACGTTTCCCGGCGCCGCTCCGAACGCACCGCTTCCTGCATCGCTCTGTGCTCCGCCGGCGATCGGCAGAAAGCTCAATACGTCCAATCCCGCAGTGAGCGAAACATCGCCGCCATTGGCAGTGCTGATGCCTCCAAGATCGGCGCTGACATTATAACCCGAGCCAGTCGGCAAAAACACAAAGCCATTGGCTTTCGTGCCGGTGTTGATGCTGCCGCCGACCGCGTGTGCGGTGATGTTGCCGCCAGCGATCGTTCGCACATGACCGCTGCCCACCGTGATGTTGTTTCCCGCGAGCAGGTTGATGTTGCCATTCAGCGATTGCAAAGAGCCGTTGCCGGAAAAGAGAATGTTTCCCGTTCCGGAAATTACAGTGTCAGCGAGCGCAAAGTTGCGTCCAGCCTGCAGCGTGACCGACCAGTTTTCACCGGCAAGAATGCTCGCGCCCGAGGAAATCGTGATGTTGTTCCCCGCCTCCAGTTTCAGCAGGCTTCCGGGCGAGTCGATTCCTGTGCTGTTCACCAGATCCCATGTGACACCTGATGACAGCGTGATGTTGTTCAGCGCCTGAAGCATGATCTGGGAGAAACCGACGAACGCGGAATTCACATCCAGCGTCAGCGTTCCGTTCGCAGGCGCATCTCCGGAACCCACCGTTCCCGAACCCGCGCTGTCGTTTCCACTGTTCGCAAGAACGATGTTCAACGGGTCGATCAACAATCGTCCGCCGACACTCCCGTTTTGTGCGGTGCCGTCGATGGTGGAATGAATCCGCTCCATCACCGGCGCGGAAACTTCGACAAAACCGCCGTCGCCTCCAAGCCCGCCGCCGGAAACATCAATGACCGATTCACGGACGTCCGCGTAGATGCCTTCAGATTTGATGAGGATCCGTCCGCCATCGCTGTGCGTTTCCTGATCTCCTGAAGCGGAGATTCTGGATTCGTTGCCGAGATGGATGCTTTCTGACGCGAACAACTCGATCACACCGTTGTTTTCGCGGATCGAGTTCGCCTGGATCAGGCCGCTCTGGTTCACCACTTTTGCATGAAGCGCGATCGTTCCCGCATCGGCGATCAAACGGCCTGAGTTGTCCACCGCCCCGCTTGGCAGTGTTACCTCGGCGCTCAGTCCGCGGCCGTCCGGACGTTCCGACAGCAACACACTTTTACCTGAGAACAATCCGATGTTTCCCTCCGGTGCGACGATCGTGCCGCGATTCTGAATCTGCTCGCCGATGAGAAATGCAAAACCGCCCCGGCCAACATGAATGTGACCGTAATTCACAATGCTGGCCGAGGGCGGCGCGCCGGTGAACTTCCAGAACAATCCGGCGCTGGATTCAATCGGCCCGATCGGCGCGGTGGTCACAACCAGACCCGCCGCGCCGACGAACGAGTTCGGGCCGAAATAAAAACCGGAGGAGTTCATCAGCACGACCACTCCGTTCGCCTCGAGATTTCCATAAATCTGCGACGGGTTCTGGTCGTTGATACGATTCCACACGATGGACGATGCCGAGGGCTGAATGAACTGAGTGGTTTCGCCGGCGGCAATATTGAACGACTGCCAGTTCAAAAAAGCGTTGTGGGAGGCGGTGATGTTCAACTGGTTCCCGTTCGCTACAGCGGTCGCCGACCCGCTTTGAACAGTCATGCCCTGCGGATTCGCGGCCGCATCGCGAGCGCAAAACAGCAGCGGCGTGATCGTTGCCAGTATTTTCTGAAGCGAAAACGGTTTCATCAGAATTGTCCTCCCACTGAGAAGTAAGCCCGAGGCTCGGAAGCTTTTGTGTTTGGCGAATCCGCAAACGGCCATGCGACGACAAGTCGTGCGTCGAGGCGATTGTTGATGTTGGCGGAAAGACCGAGTCCAGCGCCCCAAAGTGTCCGCTCGCGATCGAGTGGTGCGGTCGTATCCAGCAGGAACCGCTGGCCGACATCGGCAAACGCCGTTGCGCGCAGCCAGACCGGAACCGTTCCCGACCAGATCGGCACGCGGCCTGTCACGTATGGCGAACGAATCTCTGCACTACCAAACCATCCGGCATCGCCATAATCGTCGCCGTCATAATACCCGCGCACGCTGTTCAACCCGCCGAGCGCAAACTGTTCGTTACTGATCAATGCGCCGGTGGCCATCTGTCCGCTGGCGCGGAACAGCAGCGACCATCCATGCTTCAGTTTCTGCTCGCGGCTGAGATTCAAAGTGAACCTGCCGAAACCCGCGTGCGCATTGGTCGAATGCGATGCGCTTTGAAAATCCTCGGACTCGCCAAACAGGTTGTAACTGAATCCAAAACTCGCCGCCGTGCCGCCGTGACGATCGATGTCGAAGAAATCGATTCCAAGAGAGACCGGCACATAAACAAGCTCGGTCTTGCGAACGGGTTGCGGCGATGACACGAAGCTCTCGATGGTCTGCGATCCCTGGGCATTGGTGACAGTCGTCGTGATGAGGAAATTGTTCGTGTTGAAACTTTTCAGGAAGTAACGCTTCACGTCGAAGCCACCCGAGAAGCTGAATCGCCGCGTGTCGGTTAAAACGAGCGGCACGTTCAAACGTCCGCCAAAACTTTCGTTGATGGAGAGGTTCTGGCCGGAATCCTGGGAACGAATCTTCAGCAGTGGCGTGTCCGCAACCGTGTTCATCTCCCCGAGCTTGATGCCTGTGTCGCTCTGCGACGCGCTGGCGTAGATGGTCACGTCCGGACGCGCACCAGCGGGCGGCAGTCGGAACTGTCGCGTGGCTTCGTCATAACCGAACTGCTGCGAACCTGCGATGCGTTCCTCAATCGAATCCGGGGTTCCGAACGGAAGACGGTAGTAGGCGCCGAAGTTTGCGATCAGCGGCCGGTTGAAGAAGTAATCGGCAACGAGACCGTCCGTTTTGAACTCTTCCGGCGTGAAACCATACGAGAGTCCGAGCTGATGTTCCTTCTGCCAGAGATTGTTGTAATTAACGGAAGTGTTCACGCGCCATTCCGGTGTTCCGGGCGTGTTCTGATTGTTCACTTCCAGTCTTCCGTGCAGCGGCAATCGGTCCTTCACCTTCAACTCCAGTGCGCTGGTGCCGGGATCGGGGCCGGGCGTGAGTGTCGGATAAATCTGCCGGTCGCGATTCTGATTCGCGATGTCGAGTTCGCGCTGAAAGACTTTGCTGTTCAGCACCTGATCCTGCCACACCACCGTGTCGCGCACGCTCGGGAGCGCATTGACGACATTGTTCGAGCTGAAATGTCGGTTGCCGGTGACGCGCACATCGACAAGACGGCCTTCGGTCACGCGCACTCGGACAACGGCGTTTGTAAGCTGCTGTTGCGGCAAACCGACTCCAACCGTTGCGAAACCGCGTTCGCGATATGCCAGCTGCAGTTCACCCACAGCGCGTTGAATCTGCTGAAGCGTGACGTTCGTTCCCGTGAACGGCGCGAGCAGTTGTTCGATCGTTTCGTCTTTCAGCAATGTGTTTCCTTCGACCTGATACTGACGGACTTCGAATTCACGCGCGCGCGGCGCAACCGTTGCGGGCGGAGTCGCAGCCACGGTTGAACCTGTCTGCTGCGACTCGGGCGAGCGTCCCGGATTGATTTTCAGAACGACAGTTCCGTCCGTGAGCAGCTGCGGCGGCAAGGTGACTTCGGTCCCGACAAAGCCGTTGTTTCGATACAATTCCTGCAACCGTTGCATCGCGGCCTCCAGTTGCAGCAGGGTCACGGCGGGGCCGGTGGCGGATGCGAGAACCTGCACCACTTCGTTGGAATCGATCTCACCGGCACCTTGAATTTCGAACCGGCGGAAATCGTACGTCGGTGTCACGTATTCGGGAATGGTGCTGTCAGCCCCCGTCTGAGGAGCGGAAGCCGAAGCGTCGGAAACGAGAATGGTCACCACGCCGTTGGTGTTCACCTGGCGCGGAAGTGAAAGAGAAATCTGAGTGTAGCCGCGATGCCGATATGCCTGTTGAAGGCGCGACAGCGAATGACGCAGTTGGGCGACGCTGACATTTTCGCCGGTGGCGTCTGCCATCACCCGATTGACGGTTTCTTCATCAAGTTGCGGCATGCCGACGATCTGAAATCGCTCAATCCGCGATCGCGCGCCGGGAGACGGTTGTTCTTCCGCGGCAGAAAGCGGATCGCTGAACGCCGTCATCATCGTGACAGCAGCAAGCAGTATGGATCGAATGGGCAAAGGCATGATTTCAGGTGGCAACACGCGGATGCGCAGGCCGGCGCGGGATTTGCCCGCGCCGGTTGGATTAGATGATTATTTCGGTGCGACAGGCGCGCCGTCGGCCTGGCGTTCCACATTCAGCTTGCTGATCGGAACGGAAAAGGCAGAGGTCTTCAGCTGGTCGTCGATGGCTGCAATCAGTGCGTCGCGGAAGGCTTTCACATTCGCAGAAGCCGTGGTGCGGTTGAGTAGATGCTCGTAAACCCAGAGGCTGTATTGACCGTTGATCACCGGGCTGAAGTCATTGGTCACATTGCTGAACGTGCCCTTGAATGCCTTGCTGCCATTGTAGCTAAGCACATTCTGACCATTGTTCAGCGTGTAGGAATCGAGCGAGATCAGATAACTGATCGCAATCTGGCTGCTGGTTGACAGAGCATCAATGATCTGGGGAGCTGTCCGGCCCGTCGGATCCACGACATAGGTTCCTCCCACCAGCTGGTAGGAAATCGGATTTCCGGTGAACAGGGATTCCAGGTTCACATTCACGCGCTGGCCGGCTGTTGGATCGCGATTGACCCAGAAGACTTCCTGCGTGTCGTCGGGATTGCCCGTGAAGAACCACAACGGAAGCGAGCCGTTTGCCTGGAGCGTGCGAAGCTGATGCGTGGTGATGTTGGTCAGCGTTGAGGGGGCAGAAGAACTTTTCACGAAGTTGATCGGCGTGGCACCGAAGCGCACGTCCTCAAGAACCGGCGACTGAAACTCAGTGCCCTGCTGGAACACGGACGAGAACCCCAGATCGGATTGAAGGTTGACCGTGGTGGTGTCGCCCGGAGTTGAGGAGGCAAGAAACGCAACGTTACGGTTCTGGGTCAGGTCCTGGACACCCGCGACGGCGCCATTGTAAAAGGCGCGCACGGTCACCAGCTGATTGCCAAACAAAGACGGAATCCGTCCGGTCCAAGTGGTCTTCAACGAGGACGGAGGCGCCGTCAGATTGTTCACGTTGGTCAGGTAGGGACCATACAGCGCCGTGATGGCGGCGTAGGCGGTGTCGCGAAACGCGACGGCGCCGGAGATATTGATTTCCACCTGCGCCTGCGCGCCGGTGACGGCAAGCAATGTGCCCGCCGCAAGAGTGAGTAAGTTTTTGATCTTCATAAACGGTCTTTCAAAGTTAAGGTTTTCAGTCTCGGTCAGTTTCAGTTTCAGAATTCAATTGGTTCATTTGGCCAGGGTCATTGAGCGTCCACTGCGTAGAAGCGAACGTCTGCGGAACTCGTGTCTGTGAGAGACAGCTCTTCGCCTGTGCCGGTGATGGAAGCGCCCACAGCCCACGTGGAAACGGCGGATGTGAATCCAAGGGCTTCCGTCGAACGCAGGCGATAGGTCGCTCCTGGAACCGTGGTGAAGTACACCGTGGTCAAGGTGCCGTCGCGAACGATGCGGGTGATGGTGGGCGGAGGCGGCGCCGTGGATGCGGCCGTGAAGGTCAGCGTGCCGTTTGGCTTCAGCTCGAAGTATCCGAGGTAACGCCCCGGAAGATCGCCTGAACCGGGCAGCAGTTCGTAGAGATCCGAGCGCGACACGTTGCCGGAATCAGCGTCGAAGTCGTCGGGCGTCAGATTCTCAACGACGCCCTGAAACTGTCCGGCGTAGTTTCCGCTCGCGCCGATGACCGGGCTGATCGAGAAGTTGTGAGTCACAGGAATCACAACACCGGTTTCCGTGTTGTTCGGTCCGCCGGGCAGATTGCTGCTGGCCTGCGCCGCGTTGTATCCGACGCCGTCCACCTGGCCGCCGACATTGCCTTGCGAGAACTGGCTCTTGCGAGCCCAAGGAACGCTTTGAACGTTCAGCTCCAGTCGAGGCCGTGCGATCCACAGTGTCTGGATGGGATAGTTCGGATCCAGCGGCGGACGATTCGCTCCCGCGACAGACCACTTCAAGGCGTTCACGCTGGGGAACGCGGCATTCAGCTGGGTGACGGAGAGGTTGGTGACCGTGAAGGTCGTGCCGGACGGGAGGTTGTTGTAATTGGTGGCTTTGCCAATGTTCACCGCGTAGTCATTCGCGCTGCCGGTCTGTCGAAAAGCCAGGACGAGATCGCCCGGGCTGTAGAGAAACGGCGCTGCTGACACATTCTGCGTGAACAGGACAAAACCGCCGATGCCCGCGACAATGCTGCGGACAAGTCTGGTGGTTTTTATTGTTTTCATGTTGATAAACTGCATTTGACTGCGTGAGCTCGAAGGAAGAACTCACCACGCAATGCATGGCGCGGCCGCGGACTGCGGCAGAAGAAGACGGGAAGGACTGGAAGGGGTGCGACGGTCAGCCGCGGCCCGATTCGGAGCGTTCGTCACCGGATTCTTTGTTCTTCTTCGAAGAACTGCCGGTGGTCCGGTGAGCTCCTGAACGGATGAGGGTTGATGTATCGCCTCCCAGTGCAGGGTGGGCGAAGCTGAAGAAGCCCAAATGCCAGGCCATCGTCAACATGGTCGAAAGACCATGCAACGTGAGCGGCTGGTTTTGAGCGGAGAATTTCATGAACGAATCGGAAACAGATCAGCGGGAAAGGCCACCGTTGTCTTCGAAGAACTCGGCGTGCTTCAAATACTCGCGGACTTTCCGGCGTTCATATCGGTGTGCGCCCGGCTTGCCCTGCTGTGTGCGTGCGTGCGCCGCCTTGTGAATGCTCTGCGCGGCAGCGGAACCGCCGGACTGGATGTTTTGAAGGAATTTCATGTTGCTACCTTTCGTTGTTGTTCAATGGTGATTGGTTCAGAAAGCGAGCTGAATGCGGGTGAACAAAACGTTTTCATCCTGCGCCGTCACCGTTGCCGGCGCGCTGAACGTGCGAATGTCCAGCGGATTGAAAGTTCCACCGCCATCGAATTTCGTGTGAGTGAAGCTTGTCAGCACCCGGACGTTCTTGTTGAGCCACCAATTGAGTCCGACCGACCAGGCAGTCGCCTGGGAAGCCGACAGGCTCGCATCTGAGAAACCACCGAACGAGGCGTCGTCGATGTCGAGATTGCTGTAACGCGCCACCAGCTGCCACGCGCCCCAGCCGCCGGTGCGCCAGTTGAACGGACGATTCGGAACAATGCCGTTGAAGGAGGCGGGTTCGCCGGTGAGCACCCACTGCGCGCCGACCTGCCAGGCATGATGCTCAAGGCTCGCACGCAACGCCGTCGCGCTGTTCTGAACTTCCTGATGCGAGATGGCGTATTCTGCGATCAATCCGAACGGCCCGAACAGGTAGGACAGCTGCGGTGACAACCGCCAGTGATCCCCGTTTGCCACAACGTTTCCAATCACCGGATTGTAGGTGAAGAACTGTTGCTGCGCTTCGGTCGCATAACCTGGAAGTGATCCCCCGGTTGTCGATGGCATGCCCGTGGCGTTCGACCGAATCAAGCTCCAGCTTCCACCAATGCCCACACCCAGTTTCTGAAGAGCCGCAAGCTCGCTGGACTTGAACGGTTGCAGGAAGATTCTTCCGGCGATTTCCTTGTTGTCGCTGAAATCGCTGTTGTTCGGATTACGACCATCGCCAGCCTGATTGAAGGCGCCGATGGCGTAGCTGAGTGTTCCGTCGGCAATCTCGCCCCAGAGCTGGATGCCGATGTTGCGGGTCGAAACGAGATCCGTCACCAGCGAGCGTTCAGTGAACGGCAGCGTGGCATCCGATTGCAGCTGTTCCAATCCAACAGGTCCCTTGAACTTGCCGGCCTTGAACTGCAGCTCCGGGCGAAGACGGTAATTCAGAAACGCATCAACGAGCTGTACCGATGAACCGCCGAACTCAGGAACGATCTGAAAGTCGAAGTCGCTGAAGAACGTTCCTTCGATGATCGGACGGGCGCGGCGCAACAGGAACGAGTCGTTTCCTGACGAATATCGATTGTCATTGAAAAAGGTGCGTCCATCCAATTGCACCAGGCCGCGAAGCTTGAAGACAAAGTTCGTGTCAGCGGAACTGAACGAAACGCCGTTCTGTCCAATGGACAGCCTCGGATTTGCCTTCGCCTTCGCTTCGGCAGCTTCAGCCGCCAGCTCGGCCCGGCGTTCCGCGACGCGAAGTTTTTGATCGAGTTCCTCGACCGTCGGCCCTGGTTGTGCCGGGATCGAAATCTCCGGCAGCACGCGCGCCGACTCGATGGCTGTGACCTTGGATTCCAGTTCGCGAATCCGGCTGGTGAACTTTTCCACATCCTGTTCATGCGCTTTTCGCGCCGCCTCCACGGCAGCCGCACGTTCCGCCTCCTTCTGCTCCAGTTGTTCGATCCGGTTCAGCAACTTCTCGATGACGGCCGATTGCGCATCCGTCGGAGCGGAAGCAATCGCGCTGGATTCCTGCGGGCCGGATGCCGGATTGGTTTGCCCACTTGCCGAAAGAACCGCCGTGGCAATGACCGCCGACGCCAGCCAACGTTGGAGAGAATGAGTCATGAGTGGTGAAAGTTCTGTTCGCGTGTCAGCTTGCAGCCAGTTCGATTGTGTCGCTCTCGGCGTTCACGTCAGCGAACAGCCACGACGACAAATAGCGTTCTGCTGCGGAAGGCACGATTGCCACGATGCGCTTGCCGCGGTTTTCCGGACGTTTCGCCACCTGCAACGCGGCCCAGATGATCGCTCCGCTCGAAATGCCCACAGGAATTCCATCGAGCCGGTTCACTTCCTTCGACACCGGGCCGGAATCCTCTTCGTTCACCGTGATCACTTCGTCGATGACAGCCTTGTTGAGATTGTCCGGAATGAATCCAGCGCCAATGCCCTGGAGCTTGTGCGGTCCGGGTTGCCCTCCTGAGATGACCGGCGATTTTGCCGGTTCGACTGCAATCGCTTTGAACGCGGCGTTCCGTTGTTTGATCACTTCCGCGACCCCAGTGATGGTTCCCCCCGTGCCGACGCCCGCGACGACAAAATCCACTTTGCCATCCGTGTCGCGCCAGATTTCTTCCGCGGTGGTTTTCCGGTGAATCTCCGGATTCGAAGGATTGGAGAACTGCTGGAGAATCACGCTGTTGGCGATCTTTTGATGCAGTTCCTCCGCCTTCGCGATCGCGCCTTTCATTCCCTTGGCCCCTTCCGTCAACACAAGCTTCGCACCCAGAATCTTCAACAACTTGCGACGCTCGGTGCTCATTGTTTCTGGCATGGTGAGAATGAGCTGCAAACCGAGCGACGCGGCCACGAATGCCAGTGCGATGCCTGTGTTGCCGCTGGTCGGCTCGATGATGACAGTGCTCGTGTTGATCCGGCCCGAGTTGAGCGCGTCCTGGATCATCGCCAGACCAATGCGGTCCTTGACGCTCGAAAGCGGATTGAAGAATTCAAGCTTCAAGAGGACTTCCCCGACTGCTCCATGCTTTTCGGCTGTGCGACGCAGGCGAACGAGAGGTGTGTTTCCGATGGTTTCAGTGATGTCGTTGTAGATTCTGCTCATAAAGTCTGAATCAGATATTGGAGGCGTAGGCGATGAACTGGCGGTATTCCGTGAGAATGGATTTCAACGCCAGGACGAAAGCGCATTGCTTGAGATATGCCGGCGGATGCTTCGCCGTTTCCAGGATCAGCTCGAACGGTTTGGGATGAACTTTCGGCGGCGCGCTCAACACACCATCGTAGCAATCCCGGATCACACCGTTCTGCGCTGCAAATCCATCGATGCGCGCGCGTTCGTCGCGCGGAAGAAATCGTTCCGCCGCCTGCAAAGCGGGTTCGATGAGATGCTGCGTGAGCGTAGCCCCGCGAACGATCCCGTAAAAACCATCCGCCGTGTCGTCCGTATGAAGCGCGATCAATCCCTGGAACGAACGCGACACGAGATCCGCCTGAAGCAACTGCACCTCCGGCTCGCGGGAATTGCGCCAGAACTCCCGGTTGAGATCCTTTCCCGATCGCGAATGCCGGGTGTCATCTTCAAACCCCGTGGGATTGCAGATCGGATAAATGAAGAGGCAATAACCTTCCGCCACTTCCGGATGCGCTTCGAGCGCTTCAATGAACTGAACCAGCGCGAACGTTCCTTCCGGCTCGTCGCCATGAATGCCCGCAAACAGCCCGATCCGGATCGGTGTATCGCCGCCCTTTTTTCCGACGAACATGTAACGCGGCAGGAAATAGGTTTCGCCATCGCGCGAAAAAGGTTCGGAGTGTTGTGCGATCAGATTTTCCGACCGACGGGCAATCGCCTCCAGCGGAGCGAGTGCATCGGCAATGGACCGGCGGACGCTGGCCCGGCTGATTGAACCCGCCGCGCGGGCGGACCGGATTTTTGGAGAAGGATGACTTGCGACCATAAATTCAGTGATTTGAGGGTTTATCCAACCGGACACGCTCGGTCCGCTCGATCTGAACCGGGCGGCCTTCATGAACCGTGATTTGCACCATGCCGAACCGGAGCGATTCGACGTATTGACGCACGGTCTTCAGCCAATCGACGGCCTGATCGTCCACGGGTTGGGAGTTCTGAGTTTTCATGGTCACCGCTGCTGAATCATTGTTTAACCGCAATCATCTAAATCTCTATCAACTAAGTGGAGTTTTGAGTTTTTTGTGAAGTTGTCAAACATTTTTGGAAAATTTTTGAAAGTTTCGTGGAGCTTCAGACTCTTGCCGACAACCCGTTCGAGTTCTAACTAAAAGGAAAAGAACATGTTGCGAAGAAAGTCATGAGCCAGGAAACGATGGCACTAAAGAACGTTCGCGGGACGAGGAGTTCGATTGCTTGGCGCAGAATGGAGCTTTCGATACTGTGACGCCGTGCCTGAGCGCCCCGTCGAAAAAGCTGCGACCCGAAAGCTCCGTTGGCTCATTCCTTTGCTGCCCGTCGTCGCAGCTGCCAGCATTTTCCTTCCGCCGCTTTTGAAAACAAAACCCGCTTCGCGTCAGAAAATTAAGCCGAGCTTCGTCGGCGTGATGGAAGATCAGACGACGGTTTATGCAACCTACGCCGGTGCAGCCAGCTGCCGCGAATGTCATCCAGACGCCTACAATGCCTGGACGAAATCACATCATGCCCACGCCGAAAGACTCGTGGACGCATCGTTGGACGACGCTGCCTTCGAGCCAGGATCGACACTGGAACACGGCTCGCAAAAAACATCGTTCCGCAAAGCGAACGGACAGCATCAACTGCTCGCCACCGGACTGAACCAAACCCAGCAACTCTTTCAAGTTGAACGGATCATTGGCGAAAGTCCTTTGCGCCAGATGCTGATCCCTTTCCCCCGCGGACGATGGCAGGCGACGGAAGCGGCCTTCGATCCGCATTCAAACAAATGGTTCCACGTGTTTGCGCCGGAGGATCGGCGTCCGGGCGAATGGGGTCACTGGACCGGGCGCGGCATGAACTGGAATTCCATGTGCGCCACCTGCCACAACACGCGGCTTCGGAAAAATTACGATGCCGCCAACGATGTTTATCACACGGTCATGGTCGAGCGCGGCGTCGGCTGCGAATCGTGCCACGGTCCAATGAAAGCACACAACGACTGGCAACATGCGAACAAAGGCAAAGGTCTGGCTGATCCCACCATTAAAAAACTTTCGCGCGAACAAATGTTTGACACCTGCGCCGCATGCCACTCACGGCGAATCGAAATCACCGGCGATCCGAAACCGGGCGACAGTTTCTTCGATCATCATCTGCTTGCCACCGTGGACAACACCGACACTTTCTATCCCGACGGCCAGGTGCGTGATGAAAATTTCGAAGTGTCGGCATTCCTTGGCAGCCGGATGAATCACAAGGGCGTGCGTTGTGTGGACTGTCATGATTTCCACAGCGCAAAAGTCCGGCTTCCGGGAAACATGATGTGCCTGAGTTGTCACGGTCCGGGTCAGACCAATGCGCCGGTCATCAACCCGGTTACGCACAGCCGTCACAAGGTGTTCGGCTTCGATACGAACGGCGTCATGCAAAGCTTCGATCTCTCGACTTACAATCCATCCGAGGTGAAGGAAACCGGTGGCGAATGCGTGAACTGTCACATGCCGCAGACGGTTTACATGCGACGGCATCGGCGACACGACCACGGCTTCACCATTCCCGACCCGCTGCTGACCAAGGAATTCGGGATTCCAAATGCCTGCAATCGCTGTCATCAGGACAAGGACGTGGATTGGGCAATGAAACACGTCGAGGAATGGTACGGAGAAAAGATGAATCGCCCGAGCCGCGAACGCGCACGTCTCTTCGCCCGCGCTCGAAACGGAGATGCTGTTGTCGCGGAAGATGTATCGAGAATCATGCAATCGGATGAGCAACCTTACTGGCGCGCTTCGGCGGCGCGGTTGCTCGAACGCTGGATCGACAGCGCACCGGTTCGCAAGGCGCTTGTGAATCAAATCAGCGACACGAACGCACTTGCGCGACAGAGCGCCATTCAAACCTTGGCCGCTTTGGGGGAATCAATGCCTGCTGACGTTCGTTCGGCGATTTCCGAACGTCTTGAGGATCCCTTCCGCAACGTTCGTGTCGTGGCCGCTCAGGCACTGTCCGGCTCGCTCGATCTCAACTCGCGTGCGGCAAAAGACTTTCTCCACATGCTGCATCACAATGCAGATCAACCGGCCGGCCAGATGCAGCTCGGACATTTCGCTCTCGCACGAGGTGATTTGACCAATGCGTTGCAACACTTTCAGACGGCCAGAAATTGGGACGGCTATTCTCCAGCCATCCGGCATGAGCTTGCGATTGTTCTCAGCCAGACCGGGCAACATCAGGAAGCATTGAAGGAAATGCAGGAGGCGGTTCGGCTCGCTCCGGATGAAGCGGAATTTCGATACAAACTGGCCCTTGCGTGGAACGAAGCTGGCGACTCGAAGAAATGCCTCGAAGAACTGGAAAATGCGGTGCGATTGAATCCAGTTCATCCCCGCGCCGCGTTCAATCTCGGCCTCGCGCGTCTCGGAGCAGGCGATTTAAACGGCGCACTGGAAACCTTGATTCGAGCCGAAACGATCAGTCCGCACGACCCTCAAATTCCCTACGCCATCGCCATCATTTACACGCGATTGGGACGGATCGAGGAAGCCCGGCAATCAGCACGTCGGGCGTTGCAGATTGATCCGCGGCATTCGGACGCAGCGGAACTGCTGCAACGGATTTCCTCACCATAACAAAAACGGAGGCGACAGAATTTCTGCCGCCTCCGCTTCGATTTAAAGACTGATCAGTCCTTCCAGATCATGTCCGCCACGGTGCGGCCCGCGGGGATGAACGGCAGCACATGCGAGGTGTACGGCGTGATCACGTCGAGGACGTAAGGTCCTTCGGCATCGAGCAGGCGCTGGATCGCCGCCTTGAGGTCGCGCTTGTACATCACGCGTTCGCAAGGCACGTTGAAGCTGTTGCAGACGCGGACGTAATCCGGATAAACCTGCGCGCGATCGTCCGGGTTGCCGAGATACGTGTGACCGCGGTTGCCCTGATAGAACTTGTCTTCCCACTGCACCACCATGCCGAGATGCTGGTTGTTCAGAATGATCGCCTTCGCCCCGATTTTTTCCACGTGCGCGGTGGCGAGTTCCTGAATGTTCATGAGGAACGAACCGTCGCCGTCGATGTCGATCACCTGTTTGTCCGGGCAGGCAACCTTGGCTCCGAGCGCGGCCGGGTAGCCATAGCCCATCGAACCAAGACCGCCGCTGGTGATGAACTGACGCGGCCGGCTGTATTTGTACCATTGGCCGGCCCACATCTGATGCTGGCCCACGCCGGTCGTGATGATGGCGTCGCCCTTGGTCAATTCATAGAGGGTCTCAATGACCATCTGCTGAAGGATCACCTGGTCTTCCTGACCTTTCATGTGGTCCTTCATGTGGTCGCTGTTGGCGATCTCGGTGGTGACGTGATACGAGAACGGTGCTTTCTTCTTCCACTCCTCGATCTGTTCGAGCCATGCGGTGCGCTTCTTGTTGAGCGGACGCTTGGCGATCATGGCGTTCAAACGCTTGAGCGCGTCCTTGATGTCGCCCACCACCGGCAGGTGCGCCTTGCGATTCTTGTTCAACTCGGAGGCGTCGATGTCCACATGAACGATCGTGCCGTGTTTGCAGAATTCTTCGAACTTGCCGGTGACGCGGTCGTCGAAACGCACACCGAACGCGAGCAACAGGTCCGCGCCATCTTTGAGCTTCACCATCGGGTCATTGACGTTGGTGCGCTGCTTGTATTCGCCGTTCACCGCCCAGTTGGCGAAGGCGGCGCCGTGCATGCCGAGCCAGCGGAGGGAAAGCGGATGTGTTTCCGGGAAACCGCCAATGCCCATGAGCGTGGTGGTCACCGGAATGTTGGTCGCTTCGGCGAACTTCTTGAGTTCGGCCGCTGCGCCGCTGGTGATGATGCCGCCACCGCAATAGAGAACCGGGCGCTCGGCTTTTTCGATGAGTCCAATGATCTCGTTCAACGCCAGTTCGTCTGCGCGAAGTTCCGGCTGGGTGTAACCCCGAAGACTTCTTTTGATCTCATCAAGCGTCGGCCAGACCGGCTGGGTTTTGGCCTGCTGCACATTCTTTGGAATATCGATCACCACGGGACCCGGACGGCCGGATTCAGCGATGTAAAACGCCTCCGCAACGATGCGCGGGATGTCGTTAATGTCGGTGACCAGATAGGAGTGCTTCACGATCGGAAGCGTCACGCCGATGATGTCGGTCTCCTGGAATGCGCCGCGGCCAATCATGTTCTGGTTCACCTGGCCGGTGATCGCGACGAGCGGGCAGGAATCCATGAAGGCGTCCGCAATGGCGGTGACGAGGTTCGTCGCACCGGGGCCGCTGGTGCCCATGCAAACGCCGGCCTTGCCGGTGGCGCGGGCGTAGCCTTCTGCGGCGAAACTGCCGCCCTGCTCATGACGCGGGAGAATCGTGCGAATTCTGGATTTCGTAAGCGACTGGTGAATTTCCATGCTCGCTCCGCCGGGATAGGCAAAAATCACTTCGACACCGGCGCGCTCCAGCGCTTCAACGAGAATATCTCGACCAAACATCAACGGGCCGACTTCGGCGCGTTGTCGTGTGGAAGTCTTCGTCGCCCGCTGCGCTTTCGCGGCGGATTTTTTACCGGTGTCAGATGTCTTGCTCATGTTTCTTTCAATTGTGGCCGTGCGGCGCAGGTAACAAAAAACCCACGACCGTTTCCAGCCGTGGGTTTTTGTCGAAAATCGTCTTACATACGACAAGACCCGCCGGCGTCGCGGTTTACTACTACGACCACCAGGTTCAGGTTGACTTGTCGGATATTGCCGAACATTGCCTTAAAGACTATGGACCGAAACGGCAGTGTCAAGACCGGCTTCGACTGAATTGCACTGTTTTCTGAAAGAAAATGGGCGGAAACACGATTTCTCCGGGATCGATTCTCCGAGGGAAAAACTCAATCAACGGGGGGAAAATTGCCCGGAGAAACCAGCTTGCTTTAATCGGCCAAATCAGCAAATTGCACACACCGATGGGATTACCGATGAGTCCAGTGACGTTGAGCGTTGAGCAGATTGATGAACTCAATAAAAAGGTTTCGACGCTGCGGCACGACATCAACAACAACCTGACGCTGATCATGGCGGCGCTTGAGCTGATCCGTTACAAACCGGAAATGGCGGACAAGATGCTCGCCACAATGACCGAGCAGCCGATGAAGATCAGCGCCGCGATGACCAAGTTCTCGGAGGAATTCGAGAGAACGTTCGGAATTTCCCGGACACCCAAAATGCAATAGCGGGCCACGGCGGCTCAGCTCCGCTTATGAAAACGCTTTCCTTCCTCGCCGGCCTTTTGTTCAGCCTCATGCTTTCGTTCACCGCCTTCTCTCAGCCGACAAATTCGCCCGCAACCACCCCGGTCGGCGATTCGCCCCGTGTGCTGGATTCAGGGATCCTGAACGTTCTGACTCCAGAACAACGCCGCTCGCTTGCGCCCATCGCGCGGGAACACAATTCCAGACTCAGCGAACTTCAATCGAAGCTCCGAAACGCACAAACCACACTGATCGACACGGCGTTATCGACGAATTCCAACGAGAATACTGTCAGACAACAGGCTGCCGCGGTCGCAGGCCTCGAAGCCGAAATTTCCGTCCTCCGCTTAAAAATCCTTTCGCAGGTCAAACCGCCGCTGTCTTCGGACCAGATCGACAAGGTGAAAAACGCAATTCACCTCGGACCGTCGCAGCCGTCACGCTTTCCGATCCCTGAAAATCGTCCAGGGCGACAACGCATCCTTCAGAACTGATTCCAAGCCCCGGATCGGCCGCCATCCGAGCCTTGAATTAAGCCGGGTTTTCCCTTTAGTCCCCCAGTTTCGTTTGGCATAGTGCGCCGAAATGGAACGGACTGAAGCGGAACTGATAGCCGCCGTGTTGCGTGGCGATGCCGCGAGTTTCGAACCATTGATCGAGAAGTATTCCCCCCGAGTGTTTGCCACCGCGCGCCGTTATGCGCGCCGGGAAAGTGAGATTGAAGACATCGTTCAGGAGGTTTGGTTGAAAGCATTTCAGAAGCTTTCCAGCTTCCGCGGCGACGCTCCCTTCGAACACTGGCTCATGCGACTGGCGGTCCGGACCTGCTACGATTTTCTCCGCGGACACCAGCGCAATCGTGAATCAATGTTTTCCGAACTGACCGAGCCGGAAGAAGACTGGCTGGACCGGTTTGTAACACACCCGGACGGAGCGAATGAACACGCGGAGGCTGCCAAACTGCTCATCGGGCGAATCATGGACCAGCTGTCGCCACCCGCGCGATTGATCATCACTTTGTTGGAAATTGAAGATCGTTCAGTGAAAGAAATTTCCAAGCTCACGGGGTGGTCTATCCCCCTTGTAAAAGTACGGGCCTTCCGCGCACGCGCAGAAATGCGAAAGCTTCTCGCAAAAATGGCGAAGGACAAGTATCTGTAACCCGCGCAAATTTTGCGCGTCTTAAAAGCCGTTGGTATGAATTTGGTGGAACTTGAAAAAAAACTGATTGCGGCCGCGCGGGTGGAAAACCCGAGCGACGAGGTTCCGTTTGGTTTTACCACGCGTGTCATGGCCCGAATTACAAGCCTGCCGAATTCCGCGGCGGCTCTATGGGCGGATGCTCTGTGGAAATCAGCCGGAGCCTGTATTGTGATCGTTTGCGTGTTCTGCACCATATCAGTGCTTACATTCACTCCTGCCGAAAAAGAAGGATCGGCCGGCAACCTTGCGCAGGAATTCGAGAAAACCATGCTTGCCGGCCTTGAGACTGACTATCCCCGGTGAACATCTGGAAAGTCATTCTCGCTACCGTGGTCATCTTTGCAGCCGGAGCGATTACCGGAGGCCTCATCGTTCGTAACAGCCAGGCCAAGGCTTCGCTCCAGGCAAAATCGGAAAACGGCCACGCCTCCGCGCCGCAAGGCACCAATTCCGTGCGCGATCACAAGTTGCCGGCGCCTCCAATCTGGCCGCTGACGAAAAACTTCGTCGATAAACTCCAGCGGGAACTGAACATGGATGCCGATCAGCGCGAACGCATCTCTCAGATCATCTGTGACGGCCAGGAAATCACCCGCCTGATCTGGCAGGAAATCGAGCCGGACATCTACCACACGATCGTCGAGACCAAGGACAAGATCCGCGCCGAACTCACCCCGGAACAGCTCGCGAAATTCGAGGAGCTTCTGAAGCCGAAACCGAAATCAGCGCCGGCAACAAACGCTGTTCCGGCAGCGGTCACCGACTCACCCTCAACACCCTGATCCGGCTGCGGCAATCATCGCGTCAATTCCTGCCACAGGAATGTATAGGCCAGTGACGCCATGTAAGCCCGCTGTTCATTGTTCGCCGCGCCGCCGTGTCCGCCTTCAATGTTCTCGTAGTAAAGCACGTCGTGTCCCTGTGACTTCATCTTCGCCACCATTTTCCGCGCATGCCCCGGATGCACCCGGTCGTCACGGGTTGACGTGGTGAACAGCACACGCGGATATTTCGCTCCGGGCCGGACGTTCTGATACGGCGAGAACCGGCGGATGTAAGCCCATTCCTCCGGTTTGTCCGGGTCGCCGTATTCATCCATCCAACTCGCTCCCGCCAAAAGCTGGTTGTAGCGCCGCATGTCCAGCAACGGCACCTGACAAACAACCGCTCCAAACAAATCCGGCCGCTGGGTCAGCATCACACCCACCAACAAACCGCCATTCGAACCGCCCTGAATTCCCAGGTGCTTTGGCGATGTCACTTTCCTTCGGATTAAATCCTCCGCCACCGCGATGAAGTCGTCGTAAGCCCTTTGGCGATTCTCCTTCCTCGCCGCATTGTGCCAGCGCGGCCCGAATTCACCGCCGCCTCGAATGTTGGCGACCACATACACGCCACCTTTCTCCAGCCACGATGCGCCGACGCCGGCGTTGTAATCAGGCCGCAATGAAATTTCAAAACCACCGTAGCCGTACAACAGCGTTGGATTCTTCCCGTTCAAAGAAATCCCGCGCCGGCTTACCTGAAAATACGGAACCATTGTCCCATCCTTCGAGGCCACCGTGAACTGATGGATGACCAGCCCGTCCGATTCGAAAAAAGCCGGGAGCGATTTCAGTTTCTCACGTTTTTCCGTCCCTGCAATTCCACGATAGAGCGTGGACGGCGTCAGATAATCCGCCATCCACATCCAGTAGGCATCCGATTCCTCCGCGTCCTCGCCGCTGACGTTCACCGTTCCAAAATCCGGCACATCCAAACGCGTGCGCGTCCACTGGCCATTCTCGAATCTCAACAAAACCGGACGGCTCTTCACGAGGTCGAGCACGTTCAGAATGATGTAGTTTTTTGTCGCACTGAAACTCGCCAGCGAAGTCCGGCTCTCCGGCGTGAACAACCGATCCAGTTTTCGTTCGCCCTTCAAATACGATTCAAAGTCCGCCGCCAGCAACGAACCCGCCGGATAGATTTCATTTCCAATCTTCCAGTCCTGACGAGGCCGAAGCAGGAGGAACCGGTCAAACGTGCTGATTTCGACATCGTCCGGCTTGTCGATCCGCACAAATCCATCCCCGCGTCTTATGAACGTTTCGTCGGTAAAGAACGTCGGATGGCGCACGATGAATTCATAAACGCGGCCATGATCGTGAACCACATATGCGCCCACAGCCATGTCTGTTGATTTGCCTTCGAACACCAGCTTCGCCTCTGAAAGCGGTGTGCCGCGTTTCCATTCCTTGACGATTCGCGGATACCCGGAACTCGTAAGCGAACCCGGTCCGAAATCCGTTCCCACATACAACGTGTCACGGTTGCGCCACGCGACGTCGCTCTTCGCTTCCGGCAGCACGAATCCGTCTGCGACAAACTCCTTTCGAATCAGATCAAATTCGCGTCGCACCGCCGCATCCGCTCCACCGCGCGAAACGACAATCATGGCGCGATCAAAACTCGGCTCCAGAAATTCAGCCCCCTTCCAGATCCAGTTCTCGCCCTCCTCTTTCGCGAGCTTGTCGATGTCGAGCACGATCCCCCACTTCGGATCGGGGCTTCTATATTCTTCCAGCGTCGTTCTTCGCCACAGTCCGCGCGGATTCTTCTCATCCATCCAGAAGTTGTAATACCACGAACCTCGCTTGATCACTCCGGGAATGCGTTCCCTGGAGTTCAGGATTGAAAGCAATCGCTGGCGAATCGAATCAAACTGCGGATTCGCTTCCAGCTCCTTCGTTGTCACCGCATTCTGCTGACGCACCCAATCGAGCTGTTTCTCGCCCGTGACGTCTTCAAGCCAGAGAAATGAATCCTCGGTATCAGACGGCAAGGACAGCGAACTCGTGGACGTCAGCTGAGACGCAACGGATGTCGGTTCGGACGTTTCAGCCATTCGACCTCCTGCGCAGCCGGAGAGAAGAACCAGGAATGCGATGACAATTGCCGACGCGAAAACTCTCATGCGTGTCACCCTCCCGAATCAGTCCGCCGGTTTCAACATGAAAACTTTGACAATGCCGTTTTGGAACGACGCCGGAATGCGTCGCCCAACCGCAGTCTGGAAAAGCTGCCCTACGCCGATCCCGTATCATCCTTTCCACCGCCTCAACCGGAGTGCGTTTCCGATGACAATCATGTCCGAAAAACCCATCGCCGCCGCACACAGAACCGGACTCATGAAGCCGAGCGCCGCGAGAGGAATTCCTGCCGCATTGTAAAAGAACGCCCAGAAAAGATTTTGCCGAATGGTTCGCAGCGTGGCGCGCGCCAGTCCGAGCGCCTCGGGTACGGCTTCGATTTCGGACTTCAACAAAATGATGTCCGCCGCCTCGCGGGCCACATCGCTGGCCCGGCTCACTGCAATACCGAGATTCGCCTGTTCGAGCGCCGGTGCGTCATTAATGCCGTCGCCGACAAACGCGACACGTTCACCTCGCTGCTGCAGTCCCCGAACAAAGTCCGCCTTCTGCTCCGGCCGCACTTCGGCGCCCACATTCGTCCGATCGATTCCGACCTGTTCCGCGATGCTCTCCGCCGTAAGCCGGTTGTCGCCCGTCAGCAAATGAATCTTCAATCCCTGGCGCCGCAATTTCTCAACGACGTCCGCCGCCCCAGTTTTCAGCGTGTCTTTCACCGCGACGAGAAGCACGAGCGCTGAATCCACCGAGAGGCCGACAAGAGTCGCACCCTGAGCCGACCACTCCCGAACGAATGCCTCGCCTTCACTCAGGTTCACGCCGGAATCGCGCAACCACGCAAGCGATCCCAGCTTCACGTTCACGATCGTTCCATTTTCATTCCAATTTCCTTCAACACCGGAGCCGCGAACCTCGGTCCAGTCTGAAATGTTCTTCCGTTCTGCACTCAATTGCGCAATCGCCTGGCTGATGGGATGTGTCGAATGCGCCGACAGCGCTGCGGCCAGTTCCTCGGGCGGAATGATCAGCGACATGATTCTGGCAGCTTTCCACGTTTTGACCACGCGCGGTTTTCCAACGGTCAACGTGCCGGTTTTGTCGAAAACAACCGCTGTCACATCGCCCGCCTTTTCCAACGCCACGCCGTCCCGAATCAAAATCCCGCGCTGCGCCGCCGCGTTCGAGCCGGCCATGATCGCCGTCGGCGTGGCCAATCCCATTGCACACGGACACGCGATGATCAGCACCGCGGATGCAATGATGAATGCCGCTGCGAACTTTCCTGCCGGCGGATGCGCGGGCCACAGGTACGGTGCAATTGCCGCATGAGCGTTCGCCGCAGATTCAGGCGCAAGCCCCCACCACAACGCGGCGCCCAGTGCAATCGCAACGACGATCGGAACGAACACGCTGCTCACACGATCCCCCAGACGCTGAATGTTCGCGCGACTCGTCTGCGCGCGTTGAACTGCGGCGATGATGTGTGACAGCGCGGTGGATTCGCCGGTTGCAGTGATGCGCATCAACAACCGCCCATTTAGATTCACTGTGCCTGCGTAAAGAAGTTTGCCCGGCGATTTGTCAGCGGGTGTCGATTCACCGGTCAGCATCGCTTCGTCCACCGCAGAATCGCCTTCCACCACTTCGCCGTCCGTTGGAACGCGATCTCCTGGCCGCAATGCGACAAGGTCGCCGATGCGCAGTTCAGCGACCGGTGTTATGGATTCCTCGCCATTCGCGCTCACGCGCCTTGCGGTTTGCGGCGCGAGATTCAAGAGCTTCTTTAAAGCGTCCGATGCCCGTACACTCACGCGCGATTCCATCCAGTGACCGAGGCTGATCAATGTGATGATCGACGCCGATTCCATGAAATAAACGTGGGCTCCATTTCCGTTCAGCAACGCCCACACGCTGTAGGTGAATGCGGTGGTCGAACCGAGCGCCACCAGCGTGTCCATGTTGGAGCGACCGGACTTGAGCTGATTCCAGGCACCTCGATAGAACTGCGCGCCGGCGAAGATCTGAACGATTGCAGCAAGGAAAAACGCAGTCCACCGATACCACGGCGAATCCATCACATGAAAAACCCATTCGCCCAACATCAGCGGAACAGCCCCAAGAATTCCGACCCACAACGTGAATTCCCATCCAGCAAGTTTCTTCTCGCCTTCATCCGGCTTCGACTTCGCTCCTTCAACAACGCTCGCGCCGTATCCCGCTTCAGTCACAGCCTGCACAAGGCTTTCCGGTTGCACAGTTGCGCCCGGATTCCATCGGACGGAAGCACTTTTCGCGGCGAGATCGACCATGGCGCTGTGCACGCCGGGAACACTTTGAAGCGATTCCGTGACATGCCGTGCGCAGTTGCTGCAATCCATGCCGGTCACGGAAAGTTCCGTGATTCCGCCGACCGGGCCAACAGGGCTTTGCAAGGTGTCAACAGCCATGCCCCAAAGTATCAGCAAACCAAAATCCGTCGAGTCAGCCGCCCGTTCGTCACAAAAGCAACGGTTGATCGCTCGAATCGAAAGCCGTGATTCCCTCCAGCTTCAGAAGAACACGTTTCCAGTCCAGCCCACCGGAAAAGCCGCCGATGCGATGCCCCGCGGCCAGAACCCGATGACACGGAATCAAAACGGGAATCCGATTCGCTCCACACGCACCGCCGACAGCACGGACGGCTTCAGGATTTCCAATCTGTTTTGCGATTTCGGAATAAGTTTTTGTTTGTCCGAATGGAATTTCCAAAAGTGCTTTCCAGACGCGCTGTTGAAACTCGGTGCCGGGAGAAATGTCAAATGGCGGCAATTCGACTGGCGCGCTTCCGGCAAGCAGACTTTGCAATGCGGTCGTTGTGAGTCGGTGCCACTCGGGATCGGGACAGGCCGCTGCGTTCGGTTCAACTTCAAGCGTTGCCTGAGGATCGGGAAACCTGAGAGAACTCAATCCCTTCGGCGAGTAGGAGACAACGAACACCCCGAGACTCGTGGGAATGGGAATCTTGCTTGTTGGACTCGCCGCAGTGTTCATGCGGCAATTCTTCGCCTTGGCCGATGGACAGGCAAGTGCTTTGCCGATTCAACCGCGCGACTCTGTCGAGTCAGGCAATGATCTCAGCGACGGTGGATCTCATTAACATCGTGCTTCAGCGCAGTAGTTCCCGGACCGAATTGAACCGAGCCGTTTCCAACGGCTTTGCGACGGTGACAGAAAGCCGTTACAAACGGCTGAACCAATACAACAATGTCCGCATCACCGCGCTGAAGCACGGTGCTATTGAGAATATGCATTTGCCGCTGGTCCAACGGCACGGAGGATTGCAGAACGGGGTATGATCGGGCATGTTTGCGCCCGGTTGCGCACGTGGCGGAATGGCAGACGCGCCAGACTTAGGATTTGATCGAGGATTCCTTTCCCCGATGGAACCATCTGGACAGGAGAGGACTACAGCGCACATCAAAAAAGGTCGAAGGGACTGCAAAGGACAATTCTGGCCTGGTTTTCAAAGCCTCGGTATACAAAGCCGTATACAAAGGTTTAATGAGATCACTGATCAAGATACCGGTTTTCAGCGGTTTGCTGGTGGTCCGTCTCACGACTTCAATCTGAAAAGCTGACTTCCCGCGGACGGGGACTGTTGGTGATGCTCATCACTTTTGCGGTGCCCAAGGTTTCGCAGGGGGTGTAAAAATCTTTCTGTAAATTGTCTTTCCTCCATCTGCCTCCACCCCTTTGGGGTGAGGCGGAGCGGAGGCGAGCGTAGCGAGCCGCAGCGCAGCCGAACCCCAAAGGGG